>Ga0209181_10000499_pt1 | contig 73021 bp, 65 predicted proteins | sample MAT05_FD_187208 | JGI IMG/M metagenome (GOLD analysis project Ga0209181, IMG submission 187208) | Freshwater microbial communities from Lake Fryxell liftoff mats and glacier meltwater in Antarctica - MAT-05 (SPAdes) (version 2) | ecosystem: Environmental > Aquatic > Freshwater > Ice > Liftoff... | reverse complement strand
AAACACGTATTTCACCAAGCTGGTTCCCTACGACAACTGGTTTCGTGAGCAACAACGAATTATGAAAATGGGCGGCAAAATCATCAAGGTGGAACTGGCAACAGGTCGTCCGGGTGCCAATACTGGACTGCTATAATTCGCACCTGCTAAACATTCCATACCCGTTAAAAAAAAAGAGGTCAAAAGACCTCTTTTTTTGTGGCTGTTTTTTTTGTTGGAAGAAGAGAGCGATCGTTGATTGTGTCCAAAGAGTACTCGCAACGGGTGAACGAGAACGCTATCCTGAAGAAGACCCCAGCCTTGCTCAGTCCAAATCTATGACGCAACAACCTGCCCGCATCTGTATTCTTGGTGGCGGCTTCGGCGGCCTTTACACTGCCCTGCGCTTGAGTCAACTGGACTGGGCAAAGGCAAAAAAACCCGAAATTGTGCTGGTTGATCAGCGCGATCGGTTCCTCTTCACCCCCTTGCTCTACGAACTTGTGACTGGTGAACTGCAAACCTGGGAAATTGCCATCCCGTTTGCTGAGATTTTGGCAGGGACAGGTGTGAGGTTTCATCAAGCCACCGTTTCCAGCATTGACCTCGAAGCCAAGCACGTCCAAGTCCAAGATGGCACCGAATTTCCCTACGATCGCCTCGTTCTGTCCATTGGCGGCGAAACCCCATTGAATCTAGTACCGGGTGCGGCAGAGTATGCGATTCCCTTTCGATCGCTGCACGATGCCTATCGGTTGAATGAGCAATTGAGCTTGGTCGAAGCCTCAGAGGCCGATCGCATTCGGGTCGTGGTCGTCGGGGCAGGATACTCCGGGGTGGAACTTGCGTGCAAACTCGCCGATCGATTGGGCGATCGGGGACGGGTGCGCCTGATTGAGCAAGGGGATCAGATTTTGCGATCGGCGACGGAATTCAACCGCGAGTCCGCCAATAAAGCGATCGAAGCTCGGGGCATTTGGTTAGACCTGGATACAACGGTTGAGTCCATCGGCCCCAACACTATCTCTCTTCTCTATAAAGGTCAGGTGGACGAACTTCCCGCTGACCTGGTGCTGTGGACGATCGGCACCCGCATCAACCCTATCCTGGCAGACCTGCCCTTGAAGCAAAATCGGCGCGGTCAACTGGCTGTAGATGCCACCCTCCAGGTTGTGGATCACCCCGAAATCTTTGCTCTGGGGGACATGGCTGATTGCCAAGACGATGCAGGTCAACAGGTGCCGTCCACCGCTCAAGCTGCCTTCCAACAAGCCGATTATGCAGGCTGGAATCTCTGGGCTTCCCTCACCGATCGCCCCCTGCTGCCCTTCCGTTACCAGAATCTGGGAGAAATGATGACCTTGGGCGTGAACAATGCCACCCTAACTAGCATGGATATGAAGCTAGATGGCTCCCTCGCCCACGTTGCCCGTCGCCTCACCTATCTGCAACGGATGCCCACTCTGCAACATCAACTCAAGGTTGGGTTTAACTGGATGACAGAACCCCTGCAAGACCTGTTGGGAGGGCATTAAAGCTTCCTAGAGACGATAGGACGCGTTAGGAGATTTCTAGGAAAATTTATACCAGGCACCGGAAGGGCGAAGCATCCGGTAGACAAGTCCTTGAATCGGACAAAAGGTTATTGCCCGGATGCTTCGCCCCTACAGGGGTAAAATCTTTCTCGGAAATCTCCTTAATTCTGATTACTAAGATAGGTAACTATTGCAGCGATCGTCCAAGGCTATTTGCGATTAAACATGTCTATGAATGCGAGTGAATTGCTCGGTCGTTATGTTGCAGGAGAGCGCAATTTTGGCAATGTAGACCTGCGCGGTATGAATTTGAACGGCGTGAACCTGAGTGGGGCAAACCTGAATGAGTCCAATTTCAGTGGGGCAAGTTTACAGGGGATCAACTTGGGCAGCGCAATTTTGAGTCGAGCAACCTTTAGAGGTGCGAGATTGGATGACGCAGATCTGCACGAGGCCAATTTGTGGGGCGCTGACCTCAGCGAACTCAATTTGATGAATGCCAATTTGCGGGGCGCAAATCTAAAGGGGGCTTACCTGTGGGGAGCGATCGTCTGCGGGGATCTCAGCGGCGCAAACCTCAGTGGCGCGAACCTCAGTGGCGCAATTCTTTCAGGCGCAATTTTAACCGGGGCAAATTTCACGGAGACCAATTTGCAAAATGCCAACCTTTGGGGCGCAACGCTCACGGGGGCAAAATTTCGCGGAGCAGATTTGACTGGAGCCGACCTGAGTAATTCTGATTTGAGCGAGGCGGATTTGGGGAAGACAACCCTGCGGGGCACTAAGTTAATTGGCGCAATGCTGCGAGGGGCAAACCTATGGGGCGCAGATTTGCGGACAGCAAATTTGACGGAAGCAAATCTGACAGAGGCAACATTGACGGGGGTTAACTTTGCTGGGGCGGTGATGCCCAATGGTCAACCCTATGACTCTCCCCAAGGTGTCGATCGATGGAGCTAGGGCATCATTTGAGTCATCCCAAAGTCATTTTGTTGGACGCAGCCGGAACACTGTTTGGTATCCGAGGCAATGTGGGGGAAGTTTACAGCACGATCGCCCGGCGGTGGGGGGTTACGGTCGTTAGCGCTGCGTTGAATCAGGGCTTCAAGCAGAGTTTTCAAGCTAGCAGTGCCGCTGTGTTTCCAGGTGTTAGCGCCGCAGAATTGCCAGCCCACGAATTTGAGTGGTGGCTGACGATCGCCCGTCATACCTTCCGTCACGCGGGAGTTCTGGAGCAATTCCCCGACTTCCCTGCATTTTTTGCCGACCTCTATGCCCACTTTGCCACCGCAGCACCCTGGGTGGTTTATCCAGAAGTGCCCGTCGTGCTGGAGCAGTGGCGATCCCAGGGGATTGAATTAGGCATTGTCTCCAATTTCGACTCCCGACTTTACCCCGTCCTTAAGTCCCTCAATCTGGATAACTTTTTTACCTCGGTCACGATTTCTACGGAGACAGGGGCGGCTAAACCTGATACCGCAATCTTCGATGCCGCCTTGCAAAAACATCAATGTTCCCCTGCCCAAGCCTGGCACATTGGCGATAGCTACCACGAGGACTACACCGGGGCCTACGCCGCTGGACTGACGGCTTTCTGGCTTAAGCGGGGCGACAATTCTATTCCCGTTCGCCTCGATGCATCGGTTGTGGGGGAGCCGATCGCCACACTCAAGGATTTGTATAAGTAAGCGCTAGGCAGCATTGGAGCAGCATAAATTAGTACAGACCGAACACACTTCCAAGCGCACGTTCGTGGGGGCGATCGTCCACAAGTCAAACTTTTTAGCCCTAAGAAGCTGACAACTTGCAGTCTTGATGTACTATCAAGGCATCGCACCCGGCTACATTTTATGACTCTCAAGCCCTCCCAAATTCTGAGCCAACTGCACGCCAAGCAAGCTGACTTCCAAACCTTCGATCGCACAGCCGCCAATATTTTTAAGGAATATCGAGCTGCCTTAGAAAAAGCATCTCGCTTGTCAACAACAGAGTTGGCAACCCAACTCGCAACCCACCCATCCGAAAATTTGGGGGCGAAACCGTTAGAAGCCTTGGGCACCTTCCCGAACTGGATCATGCCCTGTGGTCTGGCGTGGCAGAGCCGGGAGGAGAGCCTGGAGTGGGTGCGGGGTCACATGACGGGAGTCACCACCTTTGCGGTGGACGGTTCGCAAATCTTTCCCAGTAAGGATTTATCAATTCCGGTGGCTTTAGTGCAAATTGGCTGGTTTGAGAATGCCCATCTACCCAGCGGCACCTACGTCAAAGATGTGACCTTGGAGGTGATGACTCCAACGGAACTCAAAGCCAATACCAGTGGTGATCCCGTCGATCGCTTGGTCAATATGCGGCGCTTTCAAATGGAAACCGATCGCCTCATTCAGTTCATGGCAGAACGGCGCGAGTGTGAAACCTGTCTGGTGTTCTTCGACGGCTCCCTGATCGTCACCTTTGCCGATGCCTTTGACCCAGAAAGCCAGCAGATCTACGTAGACTGCGCTCTGAGATTGCTTCAAGCTAGCGAACAATTTCGGGTGCCCTTGGTGGGCTACATCGACACAACCTACGCCCGCGACCTGACCATGATGCTGCAACGCTTGTACAAATTACCCGATGGGCCCGCGATTCATGATGCCCAGCTTTTGGGGCGCAAAATGGCCTGGGGCGATCGAACTCCCCTCTTTCTCTGTCAACGCTCCGGTATCTTGGCGAAATATCAAGACCACCAAGATGCGATCGTCTTCACCTACTTGAAAACTACCCAGGACAATTACCCCGTGCGGCTGGAGTTTCCCCGCTGGCTGTATGAGTCGGGGCAAATGAACCAGGTGCTGGATTGGGTGCGGGGGGAAGTGATCATTGGCAGTGGCTATCCCTACGCGATCGAAACCGCTGACCAAACCGCCGTGCTGCAAAGTGCCGATCGTCAGACCTTTCAGCGCATCTTTCAAGAGTGGGCAGAGGAACAAGACCTCGACCTCCGCCTCTCCCGCAAAATGGTGAGTAAAGTTCGTCGGCGCTAGTCGGGTTAGGCTATCTCCAGAAAAAATAACACCAGGAAATGTAGGGGCAAAGCATTGGGTCAAAGACCTTGCATAACCACAAAAACGATCGCCCCAATGCTTCGCCCTTCCGGGCATTTTGCTGACTAGGAGCCGATCGCCCTCCCCCTCTTCGCCCTTCTGGGGTTAAACCTCGATCGCCCTCCCCCTCTTCGCTCTTTATATCTTGGGTTGTATGGCGTGGCGCTGAGGGCGAAGCATTGGGGCCAGAATTTTTGGACATTTGCCAAGGTTATCGGCCCAAAGCTTTGCCCCTACAGGGGTAACATCTTTCTCGGAAATCTCCTTAATCCCTGATCCTCACTATGATCATTGATCATGAAGAGAGTTCCCCAACTTAACTCTGTCTATGGAAATTAAACGATCGCTGCACACGGCTTTACTGGTTTCCGACCTGACCCGATCGGAGCAATTTTATAGCGTCGTCCTGGGGCTGACCAAAGTAGACCGAGAATTGAAATTTCCAGGGGTGTGGTATCAAATCGAGGACGTTCAACTTCATCTGATTGTGGCTCCCCACCTCCCCTCAGCTCTGGTCAACCCCGAAAAATGGGGTCGGAATCCTCACATTGCCTTTGCCGTCAGCAATCTGGAAGCAGCGAAAGAGCGCTTGGTGAGCCACGGTTGCCCCATCCAAAGCAGCGCCTCCGGTCGGGCCGCCCTGTTTACCCAAGATCCCGATCGCAATGTGATTGAACTCAGCGAGGCTTAGGGGCAGGGTGGCGAAAACGATTGCCTATCTTTACACCCAGCCGCTCCTCAATGCGCCCCCCGATCGCATCCCGTGGACGAGCGACGTAGACCAGGTTTACCAGGACTGGGGCGATCGGCATCAACTCCAGCAACTTTTGCACGATTGCCAGACAGACCCCGCTCAAACCTTACTGATTCGGCAATGGGACGAGCTAGGAGATTCCGTGGAGGAGGTCATTCAGCGTCTCGATCAATTGCGATCGTGGGGAGTTGAAGTCCAAGCTAGCGACGCTCCCCCAGATCAAACTTCGTTGGGCTGGTTGCAGGCAATTCAGTACAACCAGCAGAGTCGGCGCATCCGGCAGGGACACGCCCGCAATCGCGTCAAAGCCTTGCCACCGCCCGGAAAAGCGCCCTACGGCTATCAGCGTGGCAAGGAACGTTACACGATCGATCGCACCGTTGCTCCCATCGTCAAAGATTTCTTTGAACAGTTCCTCCTCTACGGCTCCCTGCGCGGAGCAGTGCGCCATCTCGAAAAACGGCACGGCAAGAAAATTTCCGCCTCCACAGGACACAGTTGGCTCACCAATCCCATCTATCACGGAGATCTGAAATACCAAGATGGGCGGGTGGTTTTGAATACCCATACGCCGATCGTCTCACGGGATGAAGCCGCCCAGGTTGACCGATTACTCCAGCAAAATCACGCGCACGCCCCCCGAACAGCCAGCGCCCCCCGATCGCTCTCTGGCTTAGTCACCTGCGCCCAGTGCCAATCGTCTATGACCATCAGTCGCGTCACCGATCGCCAGCGCATCCAGGAGTATGTGTATCTGCGCCTCACTGCTTGCCCCGATCGCCCCAAATGCTCCGCCATTCCCTACGAGCAAGTGCTAGATCAAACCATCCATCACATCTGTCAAGACTTGCCCTGCGCTGTTGCAGAGCAGCCAATGCCAGACTTGGAGCCAATGAAGCAGAGGATTACGGGCGCGATCGAAACCAAGCAACAAATCCTGACCCAACTCCCTAACTTGGTAACCGCAGGCATCTTAGACCCTGAAACCGCCGAGTTACGCAGCTATAACCTCCGGACTGAACTCGCATCACTCCAAAGCAAACTGGCCCAATTTCCCCCCGTCAACCTCAAAGCCATTGCCCAAACCGTCTCCATTCCTGAGTTCTGGCTAGACTTGTCTGAATCCGAGCGCCGCTTCTATTTTCGGGAATTTATCCGCCAGATCCAGCTAATCCGCCACCCCGATCGCACCTGGACAATCCACCTCATCTTTGTTTTTCAAGAACAGGCTTGAGATTTGCTTCAGTATAGCTACCCTACTACTTCCTCTGAGAATCTATTCCTGCCCACCAAAGACAACATATTTTCAGCACCCCATCACCCTCCCACTCCCTCACCCTTCCACCCCCTCACCCTTCCACCCCATCACCCTTCCACCCCATCACTCTCAAATACATACCAAATTCCATCACTAGGTATTTCTACTTCTTTTAGTGGGTATTTTCACCTTTAGTTGTTAGACTGGCCCCATACTTTGATTCTGTGCCACTATGACATCCGATCGCAGCCCCTCTGTTCTGCTAGTGGAACCTGATGAGATGCTCGCTCAGCACCTCACCTTAGACTTACAAGGCTCCGGCTACGACACAGTTGTCGCCTACGATGCAGTGCGTGGCTTGCATCTTAGTCAAGAAACTCAGCCCTCCCTGATTGTGGTCGATCGGATGTTGACAGGTGACTCTGGTTTAGGATTATGTACTAACCTGCGGCGACAGGGAGTTCGAGTCCCCGTGTTGCTGCTAATGGCCCGCGACACCGTAGACGATCGGGTTGCTTGCCTCGCCTCCGGTGCAGACGACTATTTTCTTAAGCCCTATCGCACCGAGAAATTTCTGCAACTGGTTAAGCTCTATTTACAGCCCGACACCAGCACCACCGAGCAATTACGATTTGGAGAACTGGCGTTAGATCTGTCCACCCGTCAGGCTTTTCGCAACGGTCGCGTCATTGACCTAACGATGAAAGAATTTGAGTTGCTCAAATTCCTCATGGAGCATCCCCGCGAAGTCTTAACCCGCGAACAGATCCTAGAAAACGTCTGGGGATACGATTTTATGGGCGAGTCGAACGTCATTGAAGTGTATATTCGCTACCTCAGACTTAAAATTGAGGATGAAGGAGAGAAGCGTCTCATTCAAACAGTGCGCGGTGTTGGCTACGTGCTACGCGAAGCCTAGGTTCGGGAAGGTTGCCCGTCATCTGAAAATATAGTTTTAAATTAATAAGAGGCAAAAAGAATTTCGTGAGTTACCGGAGCAACATCGCATCAATTGGATTGGGTCTACTCCTCATGGCCTGTTCCCCGTCTTCCCCTGCCTCAAGTGACCTGGGTCAAGCACCAACATCTCCCTCTGCCACCCCTAGTCCAGCCGCAACCCTCGCAGCCACTGTGGAAACGAATCCAGGACAGACCTTACCTATCTCAGCCGAAGCCAAAGTCGCAAACCAGACCATTCAGCTAGAAGTGGCTCAAACTCCAGAGCAGCAAGCGATCGGCTTGATGTTTCGTCCTCCCTTACCCGACGATCGTGGCATGCTGTTTCCCTTCCAGCCAGCCCGTGTCGTTAGTTTTTGGATGAAAAATGTTTCTGTGCCCTTAGATATGGTCTTCCTTCGTAACGGTAAAGTTGAGGCGATCGCTCTCAACGTTCCTCCCTGTGAAACAGAACCCTGCCCTACCTATGGCCCGAATATCTCGGTTGATGCCGTGATTGAAATGCGGGCTGGAAGAGCCGCAGAATTAGGTTTAAAGGTAGGCGATCGGATTACAATTCAGCCCATTAAACCCAGCGCGATTCCTCACCCTTAATCTTTAGGAATTCGGTTTTTATATTTTGCATAGCTGTATAAAAGGAACGCTAAACTTAACACCGTGTACTTGTAAATGAGTACAAATATTTGCTAGCTTATCGCGATGGACAACGTTAATCAGGTTGATCAAGCGTTACGTTTGTGAACCTGAACCTAAATTACTGAGTGTGGTGAGCGGCGAAATTGCTATTACAGTAGAAGTTGTGAAAAGCTGGAGAAGGTGAGTCTGGAATTCGATTTGCCTGCACTCAGGTGCTTCGCATAAATCTCCTCCCATGAGTCAATCTCTGCTGATGGTTCAGAGGATTTTGGATGTATAGGTTACAGAACCTGTTACCAGCCAAGATTTTATTACGAAGATAGATTTGACGCACAAGGTACAGCAGATCGATGGCACCCCCAACCTACGCTCGACTGATTCAATTTCTCCAAGACGACTTGGCCATTTCTGCCTCCTCGATCGCCATTGCTCAACGTCACCGAGAGCAAGATCCAGGGCCGCTCCCCATGATTCTGTGGCAGTACGGTCTCATTACTCTAGAACAACTCGATCGCATTTTTGATTGGCTAGAGCAGTCCGAAATCTAGCTGCGGCGCAAAAAACTCGGTTCCAGAGCGCCCATGGCACAGGGACAATCTTCACCACGTTAAATTGGCGGGTTGAGCCATTCAATTTTGGTTCAACCCGCCGACAAAAATAGTTTAGGAGATGTCTAGAAAGGTTTATACCAGGCACCTGAAGGGCGTTCGCATAGCGTGTGCTTTGCACTTAGCATCCGGCAGACAGAGCCTTGAATCGACCAGAAGGTCATTGCCCGGATGCTTCGCCCCTATAGGGGTAACATCTTTCTCGGAAATCTCATTGCTTGAAACTCTAAGCCTTAACAAAAACCTGGCTTGCAGCCGCAACCCCAGCACCAGGGGTAAAGCCCTGATAGCCTAGCTCCTGCAACGTGGCTTCCAGAGACGCAACAGCGGCTAGGATGTCTCGATCGCTGACAAACCCCAAATGACCAATCCGAAAAATCTTGCCATTCAGGTGATCCTGTCCGCCAGCCATCACAATATCGAAGCGCTTTTTCAGCACGGCTCGAATTTGCTCAGCATCAACACCTTGGGGAGCAACGGCCGTAATCGCTGGGCTAGCCGCATCATCGGGTGCAAACAAGGGCAACCCCAAAGCTTTAATCGCTGCACGAGTAGCGGCGGTTAACCGCTGGTGACGGGCAAAGATGTTCTCCAAGCCTTCCGCTTGCATCATCTTGAGGGCAGCCTGTAGCGCAAAAATTAGGTTGACAGGCGGCGTGAACGGCGTGCTGTTCTTGGCCGCATCCTTGCGATACTTACCCAAATCTAAATAGTAGCGGGGTAGTTTAGCCGTCTTGTAGGTTTCCCACGCCTTGGGACTAACCGCGACAAACCCCAGCCCTGGAGGTATCATGAATCCTTTCTGAGAGCCAGAAGCAACAACATCTAATTCCCACTCGTCAAAAGGAATATTAATGGCTCCCAAACTGGTAACCACATCAACAATAATCAGTGCCTGACCGTGAGCCTTAACATGCCGATTGATTGCCTCTAAGTCATTCAAAACCCCTGTGGAGGTTTCGCTGTGGGTAACGATGACTGCCTTGAGTTGTTTTGTGGTATCCGCTGCCAACTTTTCGCGCACTTGCTCTGGGTCGATCGCCTGCCCCCATTCAGCCGTCACTGTTTCCGTGTTGAGACCATAGGCTTGGCAAAGCTCCACCCAGCGTTCGCCAAATTTGCCGTTGGAAGTGACCAGCACCCGATCGCCGGGACTGAGAAAATTGATGATCCCAGCTTCCATCGCTCCAGTGCCACTCGCAGCTAACATCAACACATCGCTCTGCGTTTGATGGAGCCACTTCAAATTCTGCGTCACCTCAGCCATAATCTTGGTGAAATCACCGCTGCGGTGACCGATCGGATGCTTAGCCATCGCTAGCAGCACCTGTTCTGGCACAGGAGTGGGGCCGGGAATCATCAGCATTAACTTGTCATTCATAGCTACTCTCTCAATTTAGGCTGAGGCAGTCCTGTAATAGATGTTTTAGTTTGGTTGAGAAGTATTGATCCTCTGGGGGCGAAGCATACTCTTCAGGAAACGAGGTACGGGCAATCATCTTTGCCAGTAAGTCTCAATCTTTCCTGCCGAACGCTTTGCCCCTACTGGGACTAATCAGTAGATTTTCTGATTACCCCTCACAACTCAAACTGCGCTTGATAAAGACTGAGCCAAAGCTTCCTTTAGCACCACGGCTTTATCCGTTTGTTCCCAAGGCAGGTCAAGATCAGTGCGTCCAAAATGGCCGTAGGCAGCGACATCTTGGTAGAACCGTCCGCCCCTCTCCGCCACTACATTGTGGAGGTTAAAGACCTGAATCATGCCAGCCGGACGTAGCTCAAAGTTCTGTTTCACAAGGGCTAGCAGGCGATCGTCATCAATCTTACCTGTGCCGAAGGTTTCCACTAAAATGCTGACGGGACGGGCCACCCCGATCGCATAGCTGAGTTGGACTTCGCACTTTTCTGCGAGACCGGCTGCCACAATATTTTTGGCGACATACCGGGCTGCATAGGCGGCACTGCGATCGACCTTGGTGGGGTCTTTGCCAGAAAATGCGCCACCGCCGTGCCGGGAGTACCCGCCATAGGTGTCAACAATAATCTTGCGTCCCGTGAGTCCAGAATCCCCTTGGGGGCCACCAATCACAAACTTACCCGTTGGGTTTACCAAGAACCGGGTTTTCGCATCGGGTTTAATCTCCAAGTCCGAAAAGATAGGCTGCACCACGATCGCCCAGAGGTCATCCCGAATTTTGGCTTGTACAGCCGCTTCGTCAGTAATATTACCAATCGTAGCGGTGTGCTGGGTAGAAACCAAAATGGTGTCAATTCCAACGGGTCGCCCATCTTCATAAGCAATGGTGACCTGGGTTTTACCGTCTGGACGTAGATAAGGCAACTGCCCTGTCTTACGAACGGCGGCTAGCTTACGAGAAATGCGATGGGCCAAGCTAATGGGCAAAGGCATCAGCTCAGGAGTTTCATTACACGCAAAGCCAAACATAATCCCTTGATCCCCGGCTCCGATCGCGTCCAAGGCTTCTTCACTAGACTGCTCACGGCTTTCATGGGCAGTGTCCACACCTTGAGCAATGTCAGGAGACTGCTGATCTAGGGCAATCAGCACCGAACAACTATTGAAGGAGAAGCAATTATCGGCGTGGGTATAGCCAATTTCCGCGATTTTCTTACGTGCCAAGTCAATGTAGTCAACGCGAGCTTTAGAGGTAATCTCGCCTGTGATTAAGACCAGTCCAGTGTTAACCACAACTTCGGCCGCAACACGGCTAGCAGGGTCTTCAGCCAGCAAAGCATCCAGAATAGTGTCTGAAATTTGGTCACAGATTTTATCTGGATGACCTTCGGTAACAGATTCAGAGGTAAAGAGATATCGACGAGACAATGAATATCCTCTCCTTAAACTAGTAGTTCGGCAATTGGGAGTGACGAACGGGATTATGAGTTGTGATTACTTTCGGAGTCTTGTAGCAGCTTCTCGAACCAAAAGCTTGGGAGCATTAATTGTTCAAGAGTCTTCATACAAGATGCTTTTGAAACTTAAAGTTACTAAGAATAGCTCCAGCAAAGTCTGAGCGATCGCAAGTAACCAATAAGTTCGCAGATTATAGCACTTGAATTCTGGCTACAGTTTCGCTGATTGTTAGAATACTTCACAAGTTACCGATTCAAACCACCTTATCCGATCGGAAATCAGGAAATTAAATTCTATCAGCGTTCGGTGAATTTAAACCCTATCTCTGTCCCGTCCCCACTCATGGGTTGAATTTATGGAAGCACCTGAATAGCTTGAGGATGGGCGATCGTCACATCAGCCGCAGCTAGGGAGACGGTTGAAGTCCAGCCCCATGTTACACCCACGCACCCCGCACAGTCGGCAGCCCGGGACATCAGCATATCCGACTGGGAATCTCCAACCATCACCGTTGCCTCTGGAGCCACACCGATCGCCGCGCAAGCTTGTCTCAGCAAAGCGGGATCGGGCTTAGTCACGGAACCCTCCGTGCCCATACATAGATGGATGTAATCCTGCAACTGGTGAAGCCGCACGAAGTCTTCTACTTCGCTGGTGATATCAGACGAGAGTACAGCAATTTTCAAATCCGTTCTAGCCAGTGCTTGCATCAAGTTCACCACTCCTGCTACAGGAGGAGTCAACGGGGCTTTACGCCCCACATACTGTTCTGCTTCGGCAAACACACCAGCGACGATCGCCAAAGCATCCATCCAGCCTCGTCCTGTTTCCGCTAAATAGGCTGCTGCTGCGATTTCGTTCTCGCGGCGGGTACCCACTGCTAGGAGTCCCGCCGGATCAACCTTGTCTGCTTCCAATCCAAACGCCATCAACAAGGGTTCCTGCACTCCTGGAACTTGAGCATCCAAAAAGCGCGCTCGTTTTTGTCCCAAGTTCCGCAGAAACCCCTCAGAGTTAGCCAAGGTTCCATCTTTATCAAAGATGACAGCTTGAATGGTGTGAAAGGTTGCCGTACCACACTGAAGGGTTACCAAAGCGATAAGCCCCGCTCTCGGTTATTCTTCATCTTCGATCGCCGAGGGAATATCTTCCAGAACTTCTGCAAGCTCAGGTTCAGCTTCAGCTTCAGCCACGATCGCGCCCCCCTGCTGTTGCATCTGCATCCGCTCTCGATACTTCGCAGCCATCTCCTCTGCCTTGTCATAGACGACCTGCGGGTTCTTAACCATATCCCCTGGCTCAGGCTCCAATTGCTTAGTGGAAAGCGAAATGCGGCCCCGCTCTGCATCCAAGTCAATAATCATCACCTTCACTTCATCATTGACATTAAACACGCTATGGGGCGTATCAATGTGGTCGTGGGAAATCTCTGAGATGTGGAGTAGTCCACTGACTCCGCCAATATCAATGAACGCACCGTAGGGCTTGATACCACGGACTGCGCCAATTACAACTTCGCCCACTTCCAAGCGATTCATCTTCCGCTCGACCAGCGCCCGCCGATGGCTCAACACTAGCCGATTGCGGTCTTCGTCCACTTCCAAAAACTTCAGGGGCAGGTCTTCGCCAACCAAATCTTCCTTAGGCTTGCGGGTACTAATGTGGGAACCGGGGATAAAGCCTCGCAGTCCTTCAATTCTCACCAAGGCCCCGCCTCGGTTCGTAGCGAATACGCCAGAGCGCACCGTTGCATCTTCTGCTTGCAACTGGCGGACTCTTTCCCAAGCCCGCATGTATTCAATCCGACGAATTGAGAGGGTTAGCTGCCCATCTTCATTCTCATCCGTCAGGATAAAAAATTCGCGTGTTTCATTAGATTGAAGTACCTCTTCAGGGTTGTCAATGCGATTGATCGACATCTCTTGAATGGGAATATAAGCCGCTGTTTTCGCGCCAATGTCAATTAGAGCACCTCTCGGCTCCAAGCTAAATACTGTCCCAGCTACAACGTCACCAGGGCTAAAGTGATAATCGTATTTGTCTAATAAAGCCGCAAAATCGTCGTGAGTAAAACCAATACCTACCGCCGTTAATTCCTGATTGACCATGCTATCGTTTCCCAGTTTCTCTCTATTTATCCGTCTTAGTAGCGATATCTCTCCTAGCGATGTATACGCACGTTCGTTAAATGTGCCGACTACACCTACCCCAACGCTCTATTTTTATTCTAAGAGATTTGATGGGTGGTTGCTAAGTTTAGAAGAACTATCATAACCTACCCAGATTCTCTAAGGGCAATTCAGCCAAAGTTATAGATTGTCCTGTTATGAACTACAAGATCAGTCATGAGACTCAGAATCTTTGCAGAACTCTAGACTTTAGAGAACTCCAAACTAAAGCTTGATTTTCCCGTTGCAAAGTCTTTCCCACAGGAAATTACAAACTTAGGAGATTTCTGAGAAAAATGTTACCTCTGTAGGGGCGAAGCATCCGGCAGATCAACCCTTGAATCGCTAGAAGATCATCACCCGGATGCTTCGCCCTTCTGGTTCCAGGTACTTTTTTCTGGAAATCTCTTTGGTTATGCGTCGATCGTCTGCCTACTAAAGTTATGAACCGATCGCCAGAGGAGTCGGGGCACTTTCCTGTTCATCCAGGTTTAGTTCATCCAGGTCTAGTTCGCCCGCATTTAAAGGAATTTGCCCAGAGATTGCATTTGATTGGAATTCTTCCTGGTTAACCTTGGGGCGATCGGTGCAACTCTGCAAATGATTCAGCGCCTCTGCAAAATCTTGGATGCCTTGAAATTGGCGATAGACTGAGGCAAATCGCACGTAGGCTACCTCATTCAGGGCTTGCAAGTGTCGCAACACCAACTCGCCAATTTCATGGCTAGGAATATCTCTAACGGTAAGCTGCTGTAGCTCAGCCTCAATTTCATCAACCAACACTTCTAACTGGTGGGACAGAACTCCCGTCTTTTCACAGGCTCGGATAACTCCCCGGAGCAGCTTAGAGCGATCGAAAGACTCCCGTTCACCATCTCGCTTAAGAACTGTAATGGGAATAAATTCAACCCGCTCATAGGTTGTAAATCTGCGATTGCATTCCAAGCATTCTCGTCTTCTACGAACGCTTTGTCCTGATTCCGCAGAGCGCGACTCCAAAACTCGGATATTTGTATGCTGACAGGATGGACAACGCATAAACTTAGAGCAAATTAAAGCAAATTGCCTTACGGAAAGGACGAGTTATCAAACTATCCTCACCAGTATAAAGTTAAATTTTTCTAAAATATGTACTGAAACCGAACATTTTTACAGGTAATATCTATAAGAATTCCCTAAAAAAATCAAGCCTACTCAAGTAAGCTTGATTTTTTGTTCAAATACGCACTAGCTCTGAACGTGAAATTATTTATTGATGCGGGGGGGTTCCCGGAAGGCGATCGCAAAGAAAAGAACACCTAAAGCGCCAGCAATAACAAGGATATAAGCGAGGCTTTCCATAAAAACGTCCTGAATGTCTTTTAGTCTTTATTTTAACAAGGAACAGACGTTTAACCAACTATGGAATTTGAAGAAGGCGCAGGAGCCATGTAAAACTCCTGTACCTTCTCCAACTCAATTGTTTTAGACCGCTTCCTTTTTCCGGGTGGTAGCATCACCCAGTTTCTGGAAGGCTCCAAACTCAATTTGTTCCCCTAGATCTGCATCAATGCCCGCAAAGACATCGCGGAAGAGGGTACGAGCGCCGTGCCAAATATGTCCAAAGAAGAACAGAAGGGCAAATACAGCATGTCCATAGGTGAACCAACCTCTAGGACTGGTGCGGAAAACGCCATCTGAGTTCAAGGTTTCCCGATCGAACTCAAAGATTTCACCCAATTGGGCCCGACGGGCATAGCGCTTCACCGTTGCTGGATCATCGAATGTCTTACCATCCAATTCTCCCCCGTAGAAGCTAGCCGTCACCCCTGCCTGTTCAAAGCTGTATTTGGACTCCGCTCGACGGAAGGGAATATCTGCGCGAATCACCCCATCCGCATCCGTCAGCACAACGGGGAAGGTCTCAAAGAAGCTAGGCAAGCGACGGACAGACAATTCCCGTCCGTCGTTGTCCTTAAACACAGGATGTCCCAACCAGCCACGGGCGATCCCGTCACCGCTATCCATTGCCCCAGTTCGGAACAAGCCACCCTTAGCAGGGTTATTTCCGACGTAATCATAAAAAGCTAGCTTCTCAGGAATAGCTGCCCAGGCTTCGCCCTCGCTTTGCCCTTCAGCCAAACCGGACTGCACTCGGCGCTCAATTTCCTGATGGAAGTAGCCCTGATCCCACTGGTAGCGGGTGGGGCCAAACAACTCAACTGGAGTTGAGGCATTGCCATACCACATGGTTCCTGCTACGACAAATGCGGCAAAGAACACAGCAGCAATACTACTGGAGAGAACCGTTTCAATGTTACCCATCCGCAACGCTCGGTAGAGACGCTCTGGAGGACGAACAGTCAAGTGGAACAAACCCGCGATGATGCCAACAATGCCCGCTGCAATGTGGTGAGCCACAATGCCACCTGGATTAAACGGGTTGAAGCCAGCGGGCCCCCATTCAGGGGCTACGGGTTGGACACTGCCTGTCAAGCCATAGGGGTCAGAGACCCACATGCCTGGGCCAAACAGTCCAGTCAAGTGAAATGCACCAAACCCGAAGCAGAGCAATCCAGATAAGAACAAATGAATGCCGAACATTTTGGGCAGGTCGAGGGCGGGTTCACCAGTGCGCGGATCTCTGAACAACTCCAAATCCCAATAAACCCAATGCCAGCAAGCCGCTAAGAATAGCAAGCCTGACAGAATAATGTGAGATGCAGCCACACCTTCAAAGGCCCAAATGCCAGGATTTGTGGCTGCTTCCCCCGTAACACTCCAACCTGCCCAAGATTGAGTGACTCCCAAGCGGGCCATAAACGGCAAAACGAACATTCCTTGTCGCCACATGGGGTTCAAGACAGGATCACTCGGATCAAAAACGGCGAGTTCATACAAGGCCATTGAACCCGCCCAACCTGCTACAAGGGCAGTGTGCATAAGATGCACTGAGATCAGCCGTCCTGGATCGTTCAGAACAACTGTATGGACTCGATACCAAGGTAGTCCCATTAACTACGCTCCTCCTAATAGCTGTTTTACTTCAAAAATATTTCTACTCGATTTCTATTCGTATTTTGCCATGAGCTAGAGGTGATTCCTCACGATGGCAGAAACGATAAAGACGTTTCAACCATTCTCTAGATAAGGCATAAATAGTCTTGTTCAAGCGGGTTCGTTGTCATAACGCAATTCATGACGCAATTAAACTCATGATGCAATTATGATTGCAATTATGATGAAATGTAAAAGAAGTGTAACTACTGTTAAAGCTTATACGCAAGCCAGTTTAACGAGTCTGGTGCATGACGTAAGATAACTTAATATGAATGGGGTTTAAGCATGGCGAATATTAAGTTTATTAGAGAGGAGCGAGAGGTTATTGCAGCGGATGGAGCGAATTTAAGAATTAAGGCGATCGAAAATCGCATCGACCTTTACACCATGATGGGGAAGATGATGAATTGTGGTGGATATGGTCAGTGCGGTACTTGCGTTGTGGAGATCACGGAAGGGATTGAACATCTCTCACCCCGGACTGAGGTGGAACATCGCAAACTCAAGAAAAAGCCTGAAAATTATCGGCTGGCGTGTCAGGTAATGGTTGATGGGCCTGTAAGCGTAAAAACTAAGCCATAGAGCCGATTGCTTAACAACTATTTTTCCTGGTAGCTGGTAATTGGAAAATCAGTTTCATTGAAGTCTCATTGAATAAAGCATCGTGTAGTTTGGTAGCGGGTATTTAGAAATTTTCGATATCCAATGAGACAATTTCAAATATAAGGTTGGACGATCGGGCATTTTGATTTATAGAAAAGGAGTTAGGTTCGATGCAAGTTAATTCACTGGGGTTTACCGCAATTATTTTGTTTGTGCTGGTACCAACGGTTTTTCTGCTAATTCTGTACATTCAGACAGCAAGCCGCGAGGGAGATAAAAACTCTTAAATCCTCCTTAATTACGTCATAAGCGTTGTACGCTGCAAGGAGTTATGTCCAGCGTACAACGATCGTCAGAGTGTCTTCTACTACAACAGAAGACGCTCTTTTTTATGGAATGCTCTTAAACAAAGTCTGCATTAGAGAGTGGGATAGTCTTGGAGACGGTTTTTCGCCCCACACTTCTAAAACTAAGGGAATTCTGCCCAGCCCTGAGATGAGGGCAAAGTCTCCGATCGCAGTGGTGGATAGCCGATCGCCTTGAGTCAATATAAAGTCGCCTCCCGCAAGACTTATCCAGGCAACACCTGATACAACCTGTAAAGCGCGATGAGTCGAAGGAACTCGAAACACTTCATTCTTTCCTAAAGTCAGAAGACAGCGAATCTCTAGATTTTCTGAAATCAGCATATTGAGTAAAGCTCCTTTAACTGATGGGCAAGGGTAAAGTGACGTTACAGTTTCAGTGTCTTGAGAACCAGAATTTAACCTTGCCCCACTTTATTTGCTTCTCAAGGATTGATCAAAACGTAATTTCAATAGGTTCTATGAATTCCATTCATGGATAGACGCTAAAGTAAGTTAACTCAGAAGTAGCTATGAGCCTTTGTTGAGTTAACCTCTACGACACAATTGTTATGGGTGACCCTCACTTAAACCGGATTAAGTTATCCCAGTTTCGGGCCCTCGTAGCTGTTGCAGATTGTGGCAATTTCAGTGAGGCCGCTCTGTTCCTGGGGTTGTCTCAATCAGCCATTAGTCATGCGATCTCCACCTTAGAAACAGAACTGGGCATTGTCCTGCTATCTCGTGGTCGCTATGGCGCTCACCTAACCCTGACTGGAGAGCGCGTTACTGCCCAAGCCCGCCAAGTACTGCAATTGTTAGAACAAATAGCGCAGGAAGCAAACCAGTCCAAGGGCTTGCAAGGGGGACGGGTGCGTGTAGCTGCCTTTCGGAGCGTTGCTACCCACGTCTTACCAGAAGTTGTGGCTCAATTCCGTCGCCAATTTCCCGCGATCGAGGTCTTAATTACAGAGCATTATGGTCATCTTGATGCAGACCAAGCCTTGCGCGAGAGTCGGGCTGATATTGGATTTACCTATTTGCCTGCTAGCGAAGATCTGGAAGCCTGGGAGTTGTTTCGAGATGAGTACGTTGCTATTTTGCCACCCGCTTTAGAATCCAGAAGTTCTAAGTCTGGAGCAGCATGGGTGCAATGGGAGGAGCTAAACCAGCATCCCCTGATCTTGGCACCGGAAGGGGGCGGCTGTAGTAGTAGTGTCCACATTCTGCAACACCTGCTGAAGTTGGGACAGGTTCCTAACATTGCCCATCGCGTTCGGGAAGATTCTACGATCGTGGGAATGGTGACTCAGGGGTTAGGAGCAACAATTATGCCCCGCTTAGCTGCGGAACCTATCCCTCTTGATGTCAGAGTCTATAGCTTACCTGTGCGTCTAGAGCGAGTTATTGGTGCAGCCATCCTAGCAGAGGCGTTGCTATCTCCAGGGGTCTTCGCATTTTTGGACATCCTAAAGCAAGTCGGAGGAAGAATTTAGGGTGGTTTAGACCATAAATATTCTGCCGATGCATCAACAAACTGGGCTTCTCAAAGAAAAGCTAAGGGTTGAGGCAACCCTTTTCACTAAGCACTCGGTTTCTACGCCAGTAGCTTAATCTAGTAGTCTTGGGCTTAAGTTCGACTACCTTAGTTTGGATGGTGAAGGGTATCCGCATTTACGCCGCAGACTACTAGTAGTCTGTCAATCATTAATTGACGGGTAGCTGAAAGCCGGGAGGTTAGTGGGAGTTAAATTTTGAGGGTCTTCGACCCCTCAAAATTTTCTTGACAGAACACTAGTGCAGGATCTGAGGTGCGTTACTTTTGATCGGATTTGAACGTTTCTAAGTCTCGAATCTGTTGATCCATGGTTTTGAGCATTTGATTCAAGGCCGTGAGGGAATCGAGTTGTGCGTCTGCCATGGCGGGGTCAAACTGGGCCCGATCGCGAATCTCACCAAGTTTGCGCTGAAGTTGTTGAGCAATGCCCAAGGCATCTCGCTCTAAGGTTGCCAGTTGTTGCTGCTGATAGAACTTGAGTGCGGCACCTCGTAGGACTTGCAGGGTAGCCTCTTCTCCGTAATTTCCCGGAGTCACGCGAAATCGCAGCAGCAGGCGAGTATGTTGATAGATGCGTTCAATCTCGACTTGCCTTGGCTTTTGCACTGAAATCAGGGGTAGGTCAGTGAGCAATTTCAGTTCGTTAATGACGCTCTGAAAAGCATCGGGCGCGAGTCCTTCCAGGGCTGATTGCAACACGCCATTCTGGCTCCAAAGCACTTTGCCTTGATGCTGTTGCCGCTCAAAAAACAACCGCCCGATCCCTCCTACCAGAACCCGCGCCAGCAACTCTTGCACCAAATTTTTAGGAGGCAAGGTGGCTAGAACTTCGATCGGGCTGGAGAGATGAATGGACTGAACTTGTAGGACGGGTAAGCTGGGGATGCCGATGGTTGGCAAGCTCTGGGGTGGAGGGGACATTTCGTCCGGCAAGGCCAGAGTTTCGGAATGGTCATGCTCAGAAACCGATCGGGGTGCAGGTGCCTTGGAAGGAGGCTTGCCGACCCTGGCTGAGTGAGTGTCTTGGCGCGGCAACTCAGAAGAACTCGTTACAGTTCCCAGATGGAAGAATGCAGTCTCACCCTCGTCATCCTCCTCTTCTAGTTCTAGATAGGCGGGCTGAGCCTGAGGTTTTCGAGAAAGGGAAGGGGGATCGCTAGGCGGGGGAGGGGGGGCTGGGGATTCCGAATCAATGATGCGTTCTAAATCCGCAAAGTCTGGTTCCTCTGGATCTTCCAAAATCAGGGTGGCGCGATCGCTGTGCAGCGGAGGCGAGGACTTAGCAGCATGATTTGGAGTGGGCCGCTCAGGAGAGGCGGGAGAAGCTATGGTCGATCGTCTTGCCCCAATAGCTCCCCCATTATTTCCATGACTGTTAGCGCTACTGTTGGCGCGATCAGTGGATTCAACCTTAACAGGAACAGGTTCTGATTGAACTACTTTTTGTTTTGCAGCAACCCCTTTGTCAACGATCGCCTGCCTTTGCTTGCCGACATAATTTAGGTAGGCTGAAAGCATCGCTTGGTGAGCCTCTGAAGGAATCAGCCGAGGAACTAGCGAGTAGTTGATGTAGGAGAGAATCCGCCGCACGTAGTCCAACGCAGAGTTGTCCTCTGGGTTCACCATGCCCAAATTCAAGCGGCTGCCCTCCATAGACATGGGCAACACCTGGTAATAGAGACAGACCTCAAAAGGCAAGATCTTGTCGATCATTTGAAGCATTTGTTCAGAGTCCATTAGAGCAGCCCAATCACCTGGAGCCTTAGACAGGGTAGGGCGCTCTGTGGGGTGAGTGTCTTCAAACTCAATTCGGTTATTTGGCAAAGACACCATAGGAGTGCAGTGAAAGGGATGGATTCAGAACGTTACTACTATCCTAAACAGGGCAACCCTTAAAGTCTTGAAGAAATAACAGTGTGTTAACTTAAGTTAACTTAAGTGGAGTTAAGTAGATTTGTATAAAGGAACAATAAAGATTGAGGCTTTACAGAACCCAATAGCAGAAAAACCACTTAGTTATTCTGCTAAGTTAACAACTGCCGTCGTAAAAGACTACAGGGAATATGAGATGTGGCCCGTACTAGACGAAACCTCAACCGATTAATTTTGTAACTTTGCAGATGCATTGCAGAGGTTATAAAATAATCTCAATGATGAATATTTTTGAGTCCTTGCCTAAATGCGTGGCAAAGTTCTGTAGTTAAGCTTGTTTGACTAGGGTTTTGAATGTTGTGAAAGATAGATTGTCAGCCATTAGCGCCTCACTGTCAACTGGTACTTATAGGTGACTAACGCTACATCACTACATAGTTGCTCGAATCCATTTCGCATATTACCAACCTGTTAAAACTGACTTGATACGCGAACGCTCTACCTTCGTTGATAGGAACTTTCTAGGAAATCCTCTGATGTGGTTATAATATTTCACGATAGAAATGGTTTTGAATGTGTACCCCTGCAACCTGCCTTATGTGCTGGGTAAGCGTCTTAAACCGCGTAGCCAGCGGTAGGGGTAGTACAGTAAGGTCAGTCTTGGAGTAGAGATGCTGTAGCGGTGTTGCATGTAGGCACGGGTGGGAAAGAGGGTGTTCCAGGCGAAGCGCAGCCGCTGCTTCCATGTGGGAGCGCCGATGAGATCAACGAGGAACGATCGCAAACTAGCGGTGAGGTGTTTCGCTTGAATCCAGGTGAGAATGCGCTGTTCGGTGGGAGAGGGGGTTAGGGTATGCAGTTGTTCTAGGATGGCGGTAGGAATAGGCACTTTCCAGTTTGCGGCAACGTGGGTTAGCACCTGTTGGAGGGAGAGCAGCAGGTTGCAAGTTTGAGCGCGATCGAGGAGTTGCTGCCAATTCAATTGCGTCTGCTGTCTGTGAATCACTTCGGCGATATCGTGCCCCCAGAGCCAACCCTGTCCACCGTGATGGAGGAGCAGGTGGGCACAGAGATGCAAAAGCTGAGCTTCCCAGCCCAAGACTAGCGCGTTGGCTCCATTGATTTTCACAGGTAGGGCGGTTTCCCAAAACCAATCGGTGGATAGCGTGTGTTGATAGTAGAGGGGACTGATCAGCCGCCAGTGCAAGTCGATGTGGATGTCCACCAGTCCTTTCTTTGTCCAGGTTTCTTCGCTACGGAACTCCTCGGTGTAGCCACGTTGCATTTCTATGCCAGAGAGGATGTAGCCGATCGCCCCCAAGGTTTGCCGGGTTATGGCAACCCTCTGAGGTTGCACCAGCAGATCCAGGTCACTCATGGGGCGGACTGCGATATCTCCATAAACTCGCTCTGCTAAGGCTGCTCCTTTAAGGACGATCGCGGGCACCCCGGCTGTCTCTAGATGCTGAAGGACTTCTGTCAAATGGTGGAACAGCAGCATGTTTCGGCACGCATTGCGGTGATAACTCAGGCTGAGACTTGCCTCCAGAGCAGGGGGCAGTAGGTTTTTCCCTCGAAGAATGGTATGGAGTAGGGGAGCCAACCCTTCCGCTTCGATCGCACCTTCTAGAGCTATCCAGTCAAAGTTAGACTGAGCGGCGATCGTCTCTGCAACCTCAAGAGCGGTGTTATCCCAACGGCCCCGCAGGCAAAGATGGAGAAATCGACTGGAGGAGGTTTCTCTAGGAGAGCCTGGTCTTTGTTCCATCATGGGGTAATTCCTTGCACCTGCAATGCCCAGGATTGAGCATAGGAGCCACCCTGAGCTAGCAAACCTGCATGTCGTCCTGACTCGACAATTTTCCCCTCAACCATTACGTGAATCATGTCGGCTTGCATGGCAGTTGTAAAGCGATGAGTAATGATAATCGCAGTTCGTCCTGCAACCAACGATCGAAATCGCCTTAGCCAATCTGCTTCAGCCCAAGAGTCCATGGCGCTAGTTGGCTCATCCAAAATAATAATCTCAGCTTGGCGCAAAAATGCTCTGGACAACGCCACCCGCTGCCACTCCCCGCCGCTCAGGTCTGTGCCCCCAACAAACCATTTGCCCAGTAAGGTGTCGTAGGTTTGGGGCAGTCGGTTAATGGGCTGATCTGCCCCTCCTGCCTCAGCCGCAGCGACAATTTGTGGATTGAGATGTTGAATTCTAGATTCGATTGCCCGATCGATCTGATCAGCCGCACCCCCATTTTCAGCGTCTCTACCGATGACACCTAGGGCAATATTCTCCGCAGCCGTGGCGTTGTAGTGAACGGGTTGTTGAAACAGAACGGTGATCAGGTTGCGGAGATCGGCAGTGGCGAGATCTTTCAAGTCAAGCCCATCCAAAGTGATCCGTCCTGCTTGGGGATCGTATAGCCGACAGAGGAGCTTGATGAGGGTACTTTTGCCCGCGCCATTGTTGCCAACGATCGCTACGATTTGTCCAGCAGGAATGGTGAGATTGAAGTTTTCTAGGGCAACTCGATCGCTTCCAGGATAGGAAAATTTAATATGCTCGAAGCGAATGCCCTGTTGTAACACCGTGGGGATCGGTAAAGGGTGCTGGGGATCAATAACTTGGGGCTGGAGATCTAAAAATTCAAACAAATTGCTGAGGAATAAACTATTGCTGTAGATTTGTCCTAAATTTTGCAGTACCGATCGCATGACTCCCTGCCCCTGGTTAAACGCCTGATAGAACAGAGCCAGATCGCCCAAGGTCACCCGCCCCTGCAATGCCCGCCAAACCATCCAGGCGAGGGTGATGCCGGTAATCAGCAGGGCCATGCCCCCCGCACCGACCTCAGACAGCCCTTGCTGGCGCACAAGGCGCAGTTGTTCGTTTCGCAGGCGCTCCCGAATTGCCTGATGCAGTTCTTGAAAATGGTTTCCCAAGTTGAACAGGCGCATCTCAGCCGCCGTATCTCCCGTCGTCAGCAGCCAATTGTAGTACCAGGCGCGGCGCTCGTCAGGGGTCATCCGCACCCCCAATTGGTATTGGCGAAGGCTGAAGCGCAACACGACATGGAAGGCAGGCAGGGTACTGACCAGCAGGGCTAAGGGTAACCACAGACCGAAGGGAATCAGTACGGCCACCATTGCCAAGAGGGTGATGCTATTTTGCAACACGCTACCGCCACTTTCTAGCAAGGCTACGGGACGAAAATAGGCATCTCGCTGGGCCCGATGCAGTCGATCGTAATAGTCGGGTGACTCATAGAAGGCAAAGTCTACCGTGGAAGATTGGTGCTGAATCAAGCGGCTGATGTAGTCTTTTACCAATTCCGATTGGGCAGTTCGTACCCATGTTGCTGCGCCTCTTAGCAACTCTGTCAGTAGCATCAGTCCTGCCATCCAAGCCACTAGCCCCAAAACCGGACGCACTGCCTCCCAAGTGGTGCCGCCTCCCACAGAGCGCACTAGGCGATTCACGAGCGATCGGCTTAGATAAACGGTTGCGCCTGGCAATAATCCCTGGACAATCAATAGACTAATCCAGACCAGCATCCAGTTGTGGGCGGCCGTCCAGACGAGATGAATGGCTTTGCCTAAGTGGGGCAGTTGTCCCAGGATGCTCCGCAGGGTGGGAAGGAGCAGTTTTAGATTGATCACGGTTCACAGTGCGGGTTTAGAATTGGCTGGATCGGAGAGAAACCAGCTAGCAATAGTGTAACGATCGCCCCCAGTCACTGGACGGACTTCATGCATCACCTCTGAGGGAAAGGCAATTAACAGTCCGGCTTCGCCCACAAGCTCGAATCCATAGTTTTTCCAGGCAGGATCGGTGATTAATCCATAGAAGGTGAGGGCACCGCCGCTGTAGCGGTCGGGTTGCGGCTCTGCTGTGTCGGTTCTCAGGGTGTCGTTTAAAAAAACCACGACCGACACCTGCCGCAATCTCAAGAACTCAGGTACGTGGGAATCATCGCAGCGATCGGTGTGGGGGTGGTAAAAATCTCCAACTTGGTAGGACAGGAATTGTGGGGTTTGCAGTTGGGCGAGAGATCGATGGAAGTGTTGCTCTAAGTCAGGTTTGAGCGATCGTAATTGGGATTCCACTTGGTTCAGCGTTGCCTCAGACACCAGGGCACAGCTCGTTTTACGCACCTGTTGATTTAAGACAGTGGCATCCTGTTGCTGCAAAATTGTGGCGGGGACTTTGCTGGCAGCGGACATTTCAGCCCGGACGTGGGCACAAAAATCGGTAGTGAAGACCCCTTTAACCCCAAATAATCCTAAACGAGTAAAGAATTCTGCTTTTGGCATGGAGTTTACACCCGATCGTCTTTTACGAAGTCTTGCCCAATGGCACTGCGTCGAACCTTGGAGAGGCTGTGGAAATCATCCAAAATCACTTCGCAAAGCTTGGGCAACCGAGCTAGGTCAGCATGGGGAGTAATTTTTCTGACAGGAACTTGAGCCACCAATTGACTTAAAACCTCGAACTCATGGGCACGCATCTGGCGATCGAGCAAGGTGTTGGCGTAGGTATTGGTAACCAGGTTGATCAGGGCTGACTGGACAGGTGGGGCGGCGACATAGGGAGCCAACGGGTCATCTGTCCGCATATTGAGCAAATAAATGGCAGCCAAGGGGAGAGGCTGGGGCTGAAATTGATATCCAGCTTGGCTCACGTCTAGATAGCGCTTGGGCCAATTGGGGGTGAGGCAGGGAAGCGCATCGGGGGAACCGTAGAGCCGATCGACGGAAGCATCCCATAGGCGCAGCCGCGAATAGCCGGATTGGACAAAAAAGCCATCCCGCTCAAAAAGTGCCACGATGTCATCGGACAGCACTGCATACCCCTTTTGGGCTAAGGCAGCGGCCGTGGTGGATTTGCCTGCCCCGGTGTTGCCGAGGAAGGCAATGGCTTGCCCTTCCACGGCAATGGCACTGGCATGAAGGCACACAATGCCTCGCAACCGCAATACAAAGCCTAGGATTGGGCCTAACAGGTAGGTTGCCGTATCTTCCAGGGTGGAACGCTCTGACCAAGTTGCCCAAATTTCGGTGCCAGCCCGATCGACCACAAACACCGTGCCATCAAGATAGGCAATTTGCCAGTAAGCGCCCTCTCGCAATGGACGAACGAGGGACGATCGCTCTCCCAAATTGGGTAATCCATCTAACTGACTCAGCCAGGGTGGAGCGATCGTTAAATAGATCTGTAAATCTATCTTGAGTCCAGTCTGGAGTTCCAATCCAGGTATGGGCTGATTTGCCTGGAGACCCAATCCATAGACAGAGTAAAGAAATGGCACAGGCAATTCAGTTCATCAGGTAGGACAGGGCGGGGTTGTGCCTGTAATGATCGATCGATTGGTGAACGTTGGGCAACCACTATCGGGGCCAGAGCCGACCGAACTGTTCTGCGTCAACTCACAAATATCTCCATATAAGGTCAGTTTTGGACTTTGGTAGCTCTTTTTAGTACCTGACTCATTGTTCAGCATGATACTTCTCCTTTATTTAAGTTAGAACCCATTGTCTCCAAATTGTGGAACCACTGAACAAGACCCAGAGGACGTAAATTAGTCCACAAATCAGGGGTATCCTGCTCGCCACCCATTATCCGTAGCGCTTGCTCCCAGTCAATATACTGCGCTAATCCTGAAGGTGGGTCAATGAAATCAACATATTTCCCTTCAGATTGCTGTAAAAGAGTATAGGCCGGATTTCCTGCCAGGGGTGTTTTTGGGCGCAGGCGCACTGCTTCTGGCAAAACACCACGCATAGCGACTCGCATGAGTTCCTTATGAATAAACCAGGGAATGGGCGGAATTGCCAGTAAATATTTCACGAGACGCACATCAAAAAAGGGATGGCGCACCTCAAGGGGAATGCCTGTTACTCCCGGATCAAACCCCTCAAATGTAGCAGCCCAGCCCGGTTGACTTAAAAGCTGGTAGGCTTCAGGACGCGTTTTGTGGCTTGCCTGTCTCTGGGAAAAGCCCTGGGTAGATTGCTGCCAGCGTTCCCGGAGGTGCAGGCGATCGGCAAAATCTGGGTTGAGCCAACTAGGATAAGGCGGTTGCCAAAAGTGCTGTTTGCCCAACCAGAGGCGCAATTGGGTTCGCAAACCCACCGGGGGCAAGCGTCCTGTAAATGAGATGTATTGGCCGATCGCCTTCGCTAAGTGCCCCAGGTGTAGCAATTTTAGTTGTTGGGAAAAGTAGCCGATCGCCGGGAACAAAACCGGGTCGCCGCCCTCGCCGCTCAGCACCACCCGACCATGCCGCGCTGCCTGCTGCAACCGCTCAGCCGCAATAATGGCTAACGGGTCCATGAAGGGTTCCGGTCGCCTCAACTCCGGCCGGTTCCAGCTTTGGAACAAGGTGTAATCATCAGCCACCAAATAGTGAATTGGAATGCCGATCGCTTCGGCGGCCAAGCTGGAGTAATACCGTTCTTGGTCAGGAATCAGGCGATCGTAAACCACCGTATGGGCACACAGATTAAAGCTGGAATACTGTCTGGCTAAACAGTTCTTGGCGACGGCTGCCACGGTTGTCGAGTCCAAACCACCGCTCATGAATACCCCAGCATCAGGGGTTTGCAGCCGATCGCTGACAGACTGCTCCATCAGTTCCTGAAACCGCTCCACATAGTCCATGCCTCGTGAGTAGCGCACGGACTCGTCTGTAGGCAGTGTCCAATAGCGCCGCAGATTCAGCAAGGGGGGCTGCGTGGCCGTCGCTTTTGTCCATGTGAGGCAGTGGGCTGGAGGCAGGCGGCGAATATCGGCAAAAATTGTGGTGGTGGCATCTTGATTGAAGCCAAAGATCAAAAAATCTGCCATCGCCAAGTCATGGAGGCGATCGGAAACAACGGGATGGGCGCGCAGACAGTTCAAGGTATTGCTGAACAACAGCCAATCCCCTACATGGGCGTAGTAGAAGGGTTTCACCCCGAAGTGATCGCGGCTGCAAAAGAGGCGCTGCGCTCGCCCATCCCAAATGGCAAAGGCAAAGTCACCTAATAAATACTCAATGCACCGATCGCTCCACAGTTGATAGGCGTACAGAATCAGAACGGCATCCGGCTGAGTTACCAATGTGCTAGCAGGGACAGAAATGCCCCCCGATCGCAAGGCTTGCACTAAGGTCGCCCGATCGTCAATACGGGCATCAGCCGTAATCCAAATGTGGCCATCCAGGCTACAAGGCTGCTCATCGGGCTGCGACTCCGATCGGGTATGCAACAGGGCATGTCCGAAACCAACGGCATCGCCTAGCCATATGCGTTGGGCATCTGGCCCGCGATCGGACATCAGCGCTGTCATGCTTTGCAGAAGCGGGGGTGCGATCGGACTGCCTTTGAGATTTACGATGCCGACAATCCCACTCATATGAAATCTGCTGAATTAAGCTAATAGCCTGCGGGAGTAAATTAATGCCCTACCCGTTGCCTGTCAGGGGCACTCTACGACTCGTCGCTTACCCCTGACGTTGTGAAGTAGATCGGACTAGAATCCACAGGTTCCAGCGGCTACGGTCGTGATCGTCCCAGTTGTAGTGGGTGCAGTATTGCTGGCTGGCAGCCCCCCTTCAACTTGGATGGTGGCTCCTGGCGTGTTGTTTAGGTTGAGCGTGCCGATCGTGTTGCCACTGGATTGGAGGCAAACCCTACCCGTGCCCAAGGTTTGCAGATTCACATCACTGAAGATGCCACTGTTTCCAGTCACAACTGGGTTTAAGCGGACTCTAGCCAAGATTTGTGACGTTCCTGAAAGCTGGGTCAGCACCACCCCACCTGCGGCGTTGCTCGTAATTTGAGGGTTAGAGTCGATCGTCGCCCGAATCAAGGAACTTCCACTCGTAATCAACGCAATGCCAGACCCAGTATTGGAGAGGATGTTGTTATTGGAAACTGTAAATGTTCCCTGGGCAGTATCCGTTGTCTGAAGCAGGATGCCACTGACCGCATTGCCAGAGAGGGTATTGCCAGAAATAGTTCCTGTCCCTTGAGCCGTACCCTGCAACGTGATGCCAATCCCGTTGTTGGTCGTATTTCTAAAGGTGTTGTTGGCGATCGTTAGATTGACCGTCCCCGAATTATTGATCAAAGCCAGACCACTGTTCAGGGGACCTGTCGTTCCATTCACCGTGTTATTGGTGACATTGAGCGTTCCCGTAACATTAGTCAACGCAATCCCTGGACCATTAGGATTGTTGATCGTGTTGTTTTGCAGGGTCAAATTGCTAACATTCGATGCACTAATTCCTGGCCCATTCGGGTTGGTGATGGTCAAGCCAGAAATGACCGTATTATTGCCCAACACCCGTAAGCTCTGGGTAGAACCGAGGGTATAGACCCCACCGGGATTGGTTCCTGACGGCAGCAACACAAACCCAACTCCGCGCACTGGGTCGGGAGTGAACTGAGGGGTGCGGTTGAACAGGAGGCTCGTTCCAGAGGCAATTTGGGGGTTAGTCAAGGTTTCGGAACCGCTGCCCTGGACGTAAATCACATCCGTCCCACTTGATGCGGCTGCATTCAACGCTGCCTGCACCGTGCCAAAGGGACTCTCAATCGTGCCACTGCCACCAGAACCACTGACCACATGCAAAAAGCGGTAGGCTTGTCCGGTTCGGTTGTTGATAGCCACCACTGAGGTGGTTTCTGTCTGACCAGAAACCGATGAGTCAGCGACCAGAATGGCTGATTGGCGCGACACACTTTCAGCCATCCGATTCAACACTGGGTTTTCGGGACTCGTAGGTGTAGGGTCGGTACCAGGGAAGTTCACCCCGATGCTCACCACCACTCGCGTATCAAACAGGCGATCGTTTTGGATAGACAAGTTTAAATCAATGTAGTCCGTGGGCCGGGCTTGCAGTCTGCCCCTGATCCCAAAAGCATCTGGACTGCTCGGCGCATTGATGTAGTAACCACCCACAAATCCTCGCAGTGAACCCCGATCGCCCAAGGCAAACAAGGTGCTGCCCACTTCAGCATCTACAACCGTTGCGGCTGCCTCAAATTGCCGAATGGTGTTGAACACGAGGGAATTGCCGGAAAATGCAGGCGTATTCACGGCACTCGTACCAATTTGATTCCGGTTGGTGCCAACGGGAAAGTAGCCATTGATGCGGGCCTCGAAGGAGTCGCCGATCGCCTCTAATCCTGCGCCAATTTGGTTGAACGAGCTATTGCCTGTGTTCCGAAAATCGTAGGCAATATAACCGCCGTAGATTTGGCTGGAAGCTGCATCGAAGAAACGCTGTCCCACGATCGCATTTCCGCCTACAGAGGCATTGTTTTGCAGTAAAAACCGACCTTCTACAAAGGTTAAGCTGTTGCCCGACGACTGGGCGATCGGTAGAAACCCCTCAAAACTCGTAAATCCTTGCTGATATCCGGCACCTTGGGTGGTGTAACGAACCCCAACGCGAGGACTATAGGTAAAGGGGGTGCTTTCCGGCGTAGGAGCGGGGGCAGGGGCATCTGGATTGGCAGGTAAGGGAGCAGATGGGGCTTGCTCAACCTGACCCAACAACTGGGCGGGAGATGAGGTGGGAACAAGGGTCGGGGCGATCGATGGGAACAGGTTAGCAACGCCCCCCAGGCTCTGATCCGCCGAGAGTTGAGGTGTGGTTTTGGAGGTCGAGGTAACTGAAGCAGGCGAGGTTGAGGGGGTTCCAGTCGCAAGTCCAGGGGCGATCGTCGGAAATAGATTTGCGACCTGTTGCAGATTGCTGGGTGTACTTTGTGGCGCTGTACTTTCCCGGCTGGGGGACGGGATCTCTGGCTTTGACTCAGGCTTGAAAGTCTGGGCCATAGCTGGAGAGACTAACGCCCCAACTAGCAAAGAGCAAATATAGTAGTGCGATCGTTTTGGAATCCTCATCATCACCTTCATCATTTCTCCTCACAGTTATAGTTCATTAAATAGGGGTTTTCCTTACTATCAAGGCACTCATTACTCATGTTTCTTAGCTTTACTGAATGCTCTCTAGTAGAAACACTAATGCGAAAACATCAATATTGAATTAAAAGGCATAAGCAGCCATGAATCCTTTCACTCTAGATCTTTATACATGGTGTTTCTAAATTCTTCAAACATTCTGATCTTGTAAGGCAAAGAAGAATACGAAGTATAAATATATCCATTCAGATTTTTTTGATGGAGAGTGATGACATCCATCCTCAGGAGCGGGGTTTAACTCAACTGAATTGCAATTAAAGGGTAACTTGAATGTGACGCTATTCACACTCTTAGCGATCGTTGATAACAAGTTCAAACCACTCCTCAAAATTCCCATCACTCCATCTATAGCCGTAGAGATCGAGTTAGGTGACCTAAAGTCACCACACCTAGTGTTAAGGAGAATTATTCCCAGCCCCATCCAAGCCCCCAGAATCTAGCATTAGATGCAGAAGTTGACAAGTCTTGAAGGGGTCATTTGCTTCAAATCAGCAAAGTTAACGTTGTGGATTCATCCTTTAAGTTATCGCTGCTGGTTGTATCAATAAAAACACTAGGGAAAGATCCTAACCAAGCCAATCGGAAACCGATCGGTTGTGGGGTAACTACCACTCTCTAAGTTCCCGATTTCAAGCAAATAAATTGAGCTTGGTGGCTAACCGAACATCTAAGCACAGGTTTCGCAAAAGAGGTTCTCTTTTGCAAAAGATATATAATTTCACGATATTATTGACTGGAAAAGATTTTAGCAGGGATTTTATTGGCTCTCGACGAGAATTAAAGCAAAATCTGGCGGTGATTTATGAAACCGCAACTCCTTAACCCGGACACCAAATTCGCACCACTCGCCCAGCGATCGGCTGACCTAGCCAGGGCGTGTTGGAGGACAAAGACTTGAGCGTCTGAGTCTCTGCCTTCCATGCACAGTGGGGATCAAACAGGGTCAGTTCGGCGGGTTGACCGATCGCTAACGTAGCTGGAGTTTGGTGCAAGCATTGGGCAGGTTGAGTGCTGAGGGCGCGCCATAGCTCCAAGGCAGACAGAGTGCCCGTGGCGACTAAATGCTCCCAGAGTAAAGGCAGGGCTAGCTCTAGACCAATCACACCGGGAGGAGCTTCGGTAAACGCCACAGTTTTTTCTTCGTAGGCATAAGGCGTGTGGTCGATCGCAATCCCGTCTAAAATGCCTTGCTGTACCGCTTGGATTAGAGCTATCTGATCTTGTCGATCGCCCAAGGGCGGCTCCAGACGGAGGTTAGGGTTATAGCTCTGCAACGCTTCATCATTGAACAACAGATGCATCCAAGTGGTGCTGGCAGTGATGGGCAAGCCTTTTGCCTTAGCTGCCTGGATGAGTTCTACGCCCCGTGCGGTTGAAATCCGCATCAGATGCAAGGGGGTGTCAAAGGTGGCGATGATTTCCAAGAGTGAGGCCAGGCTGGATGTTTCGGCGATCGTAGGATTGCCCGGTAAGCCTAACTGAGTGGCTATCACCCCATCCCGCACCACCCCGTTGCCGACCAAATCCAAGTTGCACGCCCACAGTGCCAAGGGTTTGTGCAAGGGTTGTCCATACTCTAGCAGCCGCCTGATTAGCGCCAAATTTTGCAAGGGTTGTCCATCGGCAAAGCCGACGACTCCAGCCGCTGCCAATTCCCGTAACTCCGTCATTTGCTGCCCCTTGGTGTTGAGGGTTAGCGCTCCCCAAAAATAGGGATGGGGAAGCGAGATAGGCTTGTCCAGGGTTTTTGACTGGTTTCGCACCTCTCGGAATTTTTGCTGCAACCAAGCTAAATTACCAGGGTTGTCGATCGCGGGTAGGGTGTCGGGCAGAATTGCAATCCGGGTAAAGCCCCCCGATGCCGCCGCACTGAGCAAGGAGTCTAGGGTTTCACGGGCTTCAAATCCGGGTTCCCCAGAGTGGGAGTAGAGGTCAACCAATCCTGGACCCAGAATCAGTCCTTCGCAAGGCTGGATCTGAGTCTCAAAGGGCATCTCGGTCACTTGGGGGGCGATCGTCTTCACAATGCCATCCACAATCAGGACATCGGCAACCCGATCGGTCTCAGAAGCCGGATTTAAAACTCGGACATTTTGCAGCAGTTCACTAGACATAATGAGCGACTAACGGTGTGCGATCGTCGCTAGCTTCATTGGCTATTGACTTTAATAAATAGTGATAGTAACTACTCAGCCTACCCTCACCCTAAATCCCTCTCCCTAGGGAGAGGGACTTCAATCTGGCTCCCCTTCTCCCATTGGGAGAAGGGGCTGGGGGATGAGGGCAGGCTCGACATTGAGCTAAAAACCTGAGTAGTTACTCGTGATAGACCTTTTCACCCATTGTTAACTCTGAATAGATTTGAGTTAGGAGCGCCGATCGCCTTCACTAGCAACCCTTACAATGCGCCCGCCGCTGTTTGATCCAAAACCCCACCTGCAAGATGAGTTGTAATGTTCATCGATTGCAGAACGGGCAGTCCATCCGCACCTTTAGGATAGTCAATCACACTCACGGCTCCATTGCCCTGGCGAAAGTTCCAAAAATTCTCAGGACTTAATCCCAAGACATGGCAGAGAATCGCTTTGTTGATGGCATCATGGGCAACCACCAAAACCGTCTGCTGCCCGGATGATGCCACAATGTCTCGCCAACAACCGATCGCCCGTTCCCAGACCTGCTGAAGGTTTTCGCCCTCTGGCATCTGTACTGTGGCGGGTGCCTCCTGCCATTGCTGCAATTGCCCTGAAAACTGGGATTCGATCTCAGACTCCAGTTTTCCTTCCCACAGTCCATGGCTAATTTCCCGCAGATCTGGGAACAGTTCTAGGGTCAATGCCGGATGATGACTCAGGACTATCTCTGCGGTTTCCTTGGGGCGCAGCATGGGGCTACTCACCGCTCGATCGATCGTCACCGATCGCAAAAACTCCGCCGCTTGCTGGGCCTGTTGCCGTCCCATCTCGTTCAATGGCACATCTACCCAGCCCTGAAACCGCTTTTCTCGGTTCCAATCCGTTTCTCCATGGCGCACCAAGAGCATTCGTGGGCCTTGCAAGTCTGGCTTCAAAGCTGGAAATTTTGCCCCTAAGTGAGCCGTCAAGTTCAGGGATTCTAGCTGCACCCGACTGCCCAACCCGCCAGCAAAATTCATGACGCTGATGCCACAATTTGACTGTTGCACTGCCTGGTAGCGATCGGGCTGGATGCCGATCGCAGAGCTAATCAGGGCGCGATTCACTCCACTGTGGGCAACGACTAGCACCGTTTGTCCCTCATGGTGCGGTAGGATACCTCGCCAAAATTCCCGCGCCTGCTCAAATAAATCAAGAACGGGATAAAAATCCACAACCTGCCCATCAGGTAAAGTTCCCTGCATTCGCAACTGGTGGGGGGCAGATTGCCAATGCTCATAGCTTTCAGGGAATTTTTCCTTCACGTCTTCAAAGGGCATCGCTTCCCAAAACAGCAGGTTGATTTCCTTGAGCCGATCGCGCATCTGTAGCGCTGGTGCTGGATGGGTCAGCGTGGCAGCAATAATCTCTGCCGTCTCCCTAGCTCGCTGCAACGGACTACTGTAAATCGCATCAAACTTAATGCCACTCAGCGCCAACCCTGCTTGCTGCGCCATCTGGCGACCAGCTTCTGTGAGCGCAGACTCGTCACAATGGCCCTGAATCCGGCGCTCAACATTGTATGAACTCTCCCCATGCCGCACAAGGATGATCCGAGTAGCCAAAATCTTGTTCTCCAGTTTCAATTAATTTGCTGTGAATAATTCAGGGATCTGGACTGAAATAGGATTTGATCGTTAAAACCGATCGCACCCATGATGTGTGACCAATGACAAAAGCATTTTACATCAGAGATCTCTTGAAAGATGGATTAGGCTTCCTCCGAGACATTTCGTGCTTCCCTAGAACGGAGAGGAAGTTCAATCAGTTGCGCGAAAAATACCTGTCCCCGATCGTGGCTAGAAGCTGCCGTTGCCACCACACCCAGCAACTCAATCAACGAATTTTGCGCTGCCCTAGCCACCAAATCAATCAGCCCTTCATCGCCCTGCCCCGCTTGAGCCGCCACGATAGCATCCAGGTAAACCGATCGCCCTTCATAAGGAATGACCGCGATCGGATAACTGGACTGAATCAACAACAGATTCATCAAGAGACGTGCCGTTCGACCATTGCCATCTTGAAATGGGTGAATTGTTACCAACCTTAAATGGGCTTGTGCTGCATAGACAACCGGATGGAGCGATCGGGCCAATTCAGAATTGAGCCACCCGACAAACCCCGTCATCAACTCCTGTATTTGGTAGTGAGGAGGATACACATAGTCCGTTCCAGCCGCCCTCACATCAAGCGCACGATAGCATCCTGCTGTTTCTGGGTCAATCGTCCGCATGATGAGACTGTGAATCTGGCGAAGCTCCCACTCCCCAACTGTGGCATCAACTGGGGCATCAGCCGCCGTAAACGATTCAACATAGTCGATCGCCTGCCCATGTCCCACAACCTCCAGATGTTCTCTCAGAGATTTTCCCCCGATTGTTATCCCTTGCTCCAGCACCAAAGCCGTTTCTCGTTGAGAAAGCGTATTGCCCTCGATCGCATTTGAGTTGTAAGTAAACCTGACATCGTAACGACGCTTGAGTTCAGTCACAATCCTGCTATCAAGAGGACGAAACAAATCAAGCCATGATTTAAGCCAATCTAAATGAGCCAACTTATTAAGGAGCGACAACCGTGAGTCAAACGTCAGATGTGCTTGCAACACCTCCTGTGCGATGAGATTGCTAGAGCGAAGCAGATTAATCCAACGATCGTAGGCTTGAGTGTTGCTCATAAATCTAAAGGTCAATAGACGATGTGCAACTTAAAATCTGCCCTCATCCCCCAGCCCCTTCTCCCGCTGGGAGAAGGGGAGCCGATCCAAATCTTAGCCCCTCTCCCCTTTTGGGAGAGGGGTTGGGGTGAGGGCGGTTCGGGAAAATTGCACATCACTTGTCAATAAACCACAAAACACCGAGTGCCATAATGCAAAGAGTGCTGTTTTACGGAGTGGGGCATGACGATCAAGCGGTTAATTCTTTCGGCGCTGACATTTGTGGCGATCGTTCTCATTGGCACGTCCTTAGCCCAAAGCTGGAATGAACCTCAAGTCCAGAGTCGGTTAGAGCTATGCCAAGCCAACCTCATTCTCCACGCAGCAGAATGGAACGGGAGTGAAAGCGGGGGGGGAAATCCCAGTGCCCTCTTTGGCGGCTCCACCGAAGCAGCGATCGAACAGTATCAGGAATTACGAGACTCCGCCCAAAAGAATCTCTCCAAAGCCAAAAACAGACTTCAGCAAGCCCAGCCAACCCCTGGAATCACCCCTGAGGAATTGCCGCAAAGGGAATTACAGCAACAGGAATTGCGGCGATCGGTTGAGCAACTGACACAACTACAAACCGAACTCGATCTCCGGCTCGGCATCTTGCAAGCACACCAGAACAAACCCGCAGCAGCGGTGAAAACTTGGCAAGATATGCTCGATCGCCCAGGACAGCCAACCACCCTCGTTAAAACCGCAGAAACCCTGATTGGACTATGGAGCAACCCAGCTCAGCTCTTGCCCAATGCAGAAGTGCAACTCAAAGGGCAACTGGATGGCTGGTTTCGCTATCAGGCTTTGTCCCAACTTTATCAACTTCAAGAGCGCCAACAAGCCCTGGTTGCCCTGCAAGCAACAGAACAAACGGTGGCTCAACAAGCAGCAGGCAAGTTGGCGATCGTCAGCACCATTCCTCTACTAGGGGGATTGGCAGGCGTGGTCTTGCTCCTGGTGTTGCTGGTGCAATTTGCCATCCAACGAGACACAGCCCTCTTAGCCATCCATAGCGACACCAAATGGTCGGTGCCTTGGGATGGAGAAACTATCTGGCAAGTCGTTCTAGGATTTTTTCTGGTAGGACAGATTTTACTACCTCTGGTGTTTTCCGTGGTTTTTCAGAGTCTCCGTCTTAACCCCGCCGCCTTGGGTGAAAGAGGGCAAGGTTACTACGTTTTGGCGAGTTACGCCCTCCTGTCTATGGGCGGTTTGGGAGTCCTCTACACATCGATCGCCCCCTTCTTCCCCTTACCCAAGCTGGAGTGGTTTAACCTCAACTGGCGCAGCAGGTGGTGGCTCTGGGGGCTGGGAGGTTACCTTGTAGCATTGCCCCTAGTGATATTGGTGTCTTGGGTCAATCAGCAACTTTGGCAAGGGCAGGGCGGCAGCAACCCCATTTTGCAAATTGCTTTGGAAGGAAAAGACCCCGTAGCCTTGGCGATTTTTTGCTTCACCGCTTCGATCGCCGCTCCCCTCTACGAAGAAGTGATGTTTCGCGGCTTTCTGCTCCCCTCCCTCACCCGCTATCTACCCGTGTGGGGAGCGATCGTCCTCAGTGGATTCGTCTTTGCCGTCGCCCACTTAAACGTGTCAGAAATCTTGCCCCTGGCCGTGCTGGGTATCGTCATGGGCTTTGTGTACACCCGATCGCGCAGCCTGTTAGCATCAATGCTCCTTCACAGCCTTTGGAATAGCGGCACCCTACTGAGCTTATTTCTACTGGGCAGAGGTTCAAATTAATTTATTACTTAACCAATAATCACCAAAAAAGACATCTGTCAAAAGATATAGAAAAGTTGCAGTTTATTGGTACTCACCTTCTACCCACGGGTATACTGACTGCGGTATGGGAACGTAATCGATCATATAGAGAGGTTGACCAATGACAATGGGAAGTTCGGGCGATGCCAGCAAAAAAATGGCCGCAGGCATTTGTGGAATTTTAGTCGGGGCTTTTGGTGTTCACAAATTTATTTTGGGTTACACCCAAGAAGGTGTCATCATGCTGTGCGTTAGCCTTTTGACCTGTGGTTTAGGCGCTCCTTTCATGAGCATCCTTGGCTTGGTGGAAGGCATTATGTATCTGACAAAAACTGATGATGAGTTTGTCAGCACCTACATCAACAATAAGAAGGGCTGGATGTAATTAGAATGCTGAAATTGTCTTCCCGACTATCTCGTCGAGGGCGGGCAGTTCGAGGACTCATTTTAGGGATTTGTCTCGCCCCCCTTGGGGGCACCTATTTTTACAACCACGGTCACAAGCTAGGGTTTCTGGTCTGCCCCATCAAACATCTGACAGGGATTCCCTGCCCGACCTGTGGCATGACTCGTTCCTTTATGGCGATCGGTCGTGGAGATCTGCACCAGGCGATGGTTGAGCATCTGTTTGGCCCCGTTCTATTCGCCATCTTTGTGATTGCTGCAATTCACACGGCTGTGGAACTGGCTAAGGGACGGCAAATTCAGGCATTCTATGGACGTTGGTTAGGCAGTCGTGGGTTCAGAGTAGCGGGGTTTGCTCTGTACTTGGGTTACTACCTCCTGCGGCTCTCCTACTGGTTTAGCTCAGAAGAGCTAAGGGCTGCCTTTTTCCCTTTCTCCCTAACGTAATGATTCGTAAGAGGGTGTTTTAAAAGTGCTGGAGACCTTGCACTTGCCCCCTTTTCATGTATGCCTGAAAGGCTTTAAGGCCCCAATTCTGGGGGACTTCAACCTCAGAACCCCCCAGAATTGGGGGCTGGCGGTTCGGGCAACGATTTGTACCTTTTCAAACAGCCTCTAAGGAAGGTTTCTATCTCCTAGACTATAATCAATTCAAAAGCTCTGTATCTTTCCCCTATGCCAACCTTCAAGCGTAAAAAGTTACTTACTCTAGGTGTCTTAGCCCTCCTAGGCTGCGGCTACTGCACTACGATGTCCAGTTTAGATGTTAACTTTTTCTTGAAAGGGTATGTATTCATGTTGCCAGTTCAAGGTACAGCACTTCTCTACTTGCTGTACCTGCGGTTGAGCGGTCGTCCAGGGCTGTTTGGTGTCAACCCTTTTGTTAAAAAGTTATCATTGGGGCGAAAAATGCATCAGCCCTCCTATGCCAGTGACTCCACCTATAGTCGCTCTGAGCAACCATCCTTTGAGGATGACGAGTTTCCTCTCTAAACGTCATACTGTCAATTCCTCAGTGCCTCAGTGTTCTGGCAAGAAGATTCTGTTGGCTCGAAGAACCCCGAAATTCAGCCTCAAGCAACCTTCTAGCTTTCAGTTATCCATCAATCATTAATTGATCGACTCAATTGACAGACTACTTGTAATAAATATGGATGCGGGTGAGCTTCTCAAACGTTACGCAGCAGGCGATCGGGACTTTCAAAAAGCAAACCTGGTAGGGGCTGATCTGAGCGGAGCCAATCTGAGCAAAGCAAATTTCACTGAAGCAGATTTGAGTGAAGCCAACTTGGTTGATGCTGATCTCCGGGGAACTGACTTGAGCCGATCGACTTTAATTGGTGCTAACCTACGTGGCGCATCCCTCAGAAATACTAAATTGGTTAAAGCGAATTTATACGAGGCTAACTTAAGTGGGGCCATTCTGGGAGGAGCCGACTTGACTCAGGTCAACTTAAGAGAAGCCGTCCTGAAAGGAGCCGACTTGAGCGACACAAACTTAAGCGATGCTAACCTCAACGGAGCCTTTTTAACGGAAACTAATCTGATGGAGGCAGACCTCAGTCGAGCCAGTCTCCGCCTAGCAAATTTGGGTAGAGTGAACCTAAAACAGGCAAACCTGATGGAGGCAAACCTAGAGGGAGCCAATTTAACCAGTGTTAATGGCGATGGGGCACTGTTGCAAGGTGCGAATTTGAGTCGGGCGAATCTCGGCGGGGCACTGTTGCGGGGTGTGAACCTAAGCGATGCAAATTTAGGGTCTGCAAAGCTCAGTGAAGCTAATTTAGCCGGAGCCAACCTCCATGCAGTAAATTTGTATCGAGCCAAGTTGAGTTGGTCTAATCTCAGCGGGACAGACCTCACAGAGGCGGTGCTACTTGGGGCCAATCTTGGGAGAGCGAATCTCCAGGGTGCTAATTTGACGGGGGCAACCATGCCTGATGGCAAAATTTATGAAGGCTAGGTCGTAACTACTCAGGCTGCTAGCTCAGTGTCGAGCCTGCCCTCATCCCCCAGCCCCTTCTCCCGCTGGGAGAAGGGGAGCCGGATTGAAGTCCCTCTCCCCAGGGAGAGGGATTTAGACTTCGACGTGAGCGCTCAGCCGAACGGTGAGGGTAGGCTGAGTAGTTACGCTAAGTCTTAGAAATAAGGAGATTTCCAGAAAAGCAACGGAAGGGCGAAGCATCCGGGCAATGACCTTCTATTGACTCAACGGTTTGTCTGCTGGATGCCTCGCCCCTACCGGGGTAATATCTTTCTCAGAAATCTTCTAAGGTCTTAGCAATAACGTCGTCAAGTAGACCTTCGATCGCATCTCCACGCTTCACCTCTGCACGTCGCAATTTCTAGAGGAACGCTACATCCGCTCTAGAACTGGAATTCCTAGGAGGGAAAGTCCCAGTTTTAGCGTCTGGGCAGTTAGGTCACACAGCATCAGCCGCGAGGTGCGATCGGGTTCGTCGGCTTGAAGGACGGGGCAGCGATCGTAGAACTGGTTAAACTTTTGGCTCAACTCAAATAAGTACTGGCAGAGGCGATTGGGCAGCAACTCTGCTTCCACCAGACTCAACACCTCATCTAATTGCAGCAATGCTCTCGCTAGGGTTAGCTCTGCTTCGGCTTGCAATTGAATTTTGGCAGTGCCCAACTGCTCAAAATCAATGTGCCCCTTCCGACAAATTCCCTGAATTCGCACGTAAGCATAAAGCATATAGGGAGCCGTGTTGCCCTGGAGTGCTAGCATTTTATCGTAGCTGAAAACATAATTACTCGTGCGGTTTTGGCTCAAGTCAGCGTACTTGACAGCGCTGATCCCCACGACATAAGCGACTTTTTCCTTGAATACCTCAGCTTCAGTTCGCCCTTCGTCCTGGAGCCGCGCCTCCAAATCAGCCCGTGTGCGGACGATCGCCTCATCCAGCAAATCCCGCAGCCGCACCGTATCGCCAGAGCGAGTTTTCAGCTTTTTGCCATCCTCTCCTAGCACCAAGCCAAAGGGGACATGCTCAATCTGCACCTCTGACGGAATCCAGCCCGCCCGTCGCGACACCTGCCAAACTTGGGCAAAGTGGTTTGCCTGTCCCGCATCGGTGACATAGATGAGCCGCGTTGCCCGCTCCTGCTCAATCCGCTGGCGAACGGCTGCCAAATCAGTGGTGGCATAGTTGTAGCCGCCGTCTGACTTCTGCACAATTAATGGCAGCGGCTCCCCGGCTTTGTTGGTGAATCCATCCAGAAATACACACTTCGCCCCGCCATCTTCCACCAACAACCCCAGGTGGTCTAAATCAGCGGCGATCGTGGGCAGCATGGGATTGTAGAACGATTCCCCCCGCTCCGTTAACCGGACATCGAGCAAATCGTAAATCACCTGGAACTCTCGTCGCGACTGCTCACACAGCAATTGCCAGGCATGGCGGGTATCTGCGGCCCCCGCTTGCAACTGCACCACTTCCTGCCGAGCAGTTTCGCGAAAAGCCTCATCCTCATCAAAGCGCTGCTTGGCCCGCCGATAGAGCGCTACCAAATCCCCCAAGTCTAGGGCGTTGGAGGTGGTTAGTGCATCTGGGTAAGCTTCCCGTAGGTAGACAATGAGCATCCCAAACTGGGTACCCCAATCTCCCACATGGTTCAAGCGCAGCACGTCATGGCCGCGGAACTCCAAAATGCGGGCGATGCAATCTCCAATAATGGTGGAGCGCAAATGTCCTACGTGCATTTCTTTGGCAATATTGGGGGCAGAGAAGTCAACCACAACGCGCTGAGATGGCTCTGCTACGGGCACTCCTAGCCGATCGCTTTGTTGAATCAGTTGCAGTTGCGCTTCCAGATACTCCGGCTTTAAGGCTAAATTAATAAAACCTGGACCAGCAATACTCGGAGGCTGACATAACTCCGCCACATCTAAGTGCTGGAGCAGTTGGGCGGCAATCACTTGGGGCGATTTTCCTAGCTGCTTTGTGAGGGACAAGGACACATTGGACTGAAAATCACCAAATTTGGGATTGCTCGCCGCAACCAGCATCGGGTCAGTCCCCACGAGATCAGCCCCAAATGCAGCCACCAAAGCCTGCTCGAACTTTGCTTTCAGATGGGCGATCGTAGAGTTCATAGGTCGAAATTTTAAGATTAGACTCCCAGTTTAGACAAGACTGCTACCAATGCCATCAAAACCTAGACTGACAACCTTTCACCATTAAGGTGCATCTATCTAAATATAGAAATCTACCTTCAGAAGTATATCTTTTTGTAACAAACTGGGAACCTGACAAGCTTGCTGGTAAGACTTGAGTAGACCTTTGCACCCTTGGCCATAGGAGATTTCTTCATGAAACATGAAATTCGGCATAAGCCATCCTTCGGAACCGTTTTCGTCACCCTTGAACCAGGCGAAAGCATCACGGCTGAAGCGGGCGCAATGGCAAGCATGGCGGCTCAAATTGCGATTAAAACCAAGTTCTCTGGCGGATTCTTTCAAGCCCTACTGCTCAAGTTTTTTGGTGGAGAATCGCTTTTTGTGAATGTCTTTAGCAATCCGACGCAGAAGCCGTTGGAAGTTGTTTTGACTCAATCTACCGTTGGGGATGTGGCGGCTTTTGAAGTGAGTGGCAAAGGAATTTGTCTCCAACCAGGGGCTTATATTGCCCACACTCCCGGAGTCAAGTTAGGCGTAGAGTTGGCGGGATTCTCCAGCTATTTTTCTGGTGAAGGACTATTCAAGTTGAAACTGACTGGACAGGGCACTGTTTTTTTTGGAGCCTATGGAGGATTAACCAGAAAACAAGTCAACGGAGAATTTGTTGTCGATACGGGCCACCTCGTTGCCTATGAGCCAGGATTCAAAATGAACGTCAAAATGGCTGGCGGGTTGCTGGGATCGATCACTTCTGGCGAGGGGTTGGTCAACCGGATGACGGGTCAGGGCACTATTTACTTGCAATCTCGGAGTACTGATGGTTTGGTTGGTTTCTTAAGGTCTAAGGTTCCTTAGAAAGAATGAATCTAGTCCCCGATCGCAAATTATTGGTAAACTCGTCACACGGAGATTTAGTTTTATGAAAGTAGAGATTTTGCACCAGCCAGACAGTGCGATCGCCCACATCTTTATGGAACCACGAGAAGAAATAGTGGCAGAAGCAGGCGCAATGGTGGCTATGACTGAGATGAATGTCAGCACTACTTTGCGGAGAGGCAAGGGCGGCGGGATCATGGGTGGACTGAAACGGATGCTGGCAGGGGAATCGTTGTTTCTTTCGGTGTTTCGATCGGGCGGGGGGGCCGGCGAACTTTACCTGGCTCCTAAGTTGATGGGCGACATTATGTCCTACCAACTCACGGGCACAGGGTTGGTTGTGCAATCCACTGGCTACCTGGCCAGCACCCCCCAAGTGGATATTGAACTGGGATTCCAAGGCATGAAATCTCTCTTTTCTGGAGAGTCGGTTTTTTGGCTCGACATCAGCGGCAGCGGGCTGGTACTGCTCAATTCCTTTGGCGCGATTTATGAAATTCCGGTTAATGGTGAATACGTTGTTGATACGGGGCACATTGTGGCCTTTGAGAAAACGTTGACCTTCTCGATTAAGAAAGCAAGCTCTAGTCTGATTGGTTCATTTTTGGGCGGAGAGGGTTTGGTTTGTCGATTCAAAGGCAAAGGCCGGTTGTTCTGCCAAACTCATAATGCGGCTGCGTTTGGTCAACTGATTGGCAGCCAGTTGCCGCCGCGAGCAAGTTAGCGACGAGCCAAACAATCAGCGAGCTAAAAAATTAGTTGATGGCCGATCGCCAGTTAATTGCCAAACACCAACAGTCTATCCACACCCTGAGAGAAAGAAATGCCTAGCGAAATTGCCAAAGAAATGCCTAGCGAAATTGCCTACGATATTCAGCACGCTCCAGCCTATGCATCCCTGCGAGTTCAACTCCAAGCAGGTCAAACCGTCATGGTTGAATCTGGTGCCATGGCAGCTATGGACCCCTGGATTAAGATGAAATCCAAAATGAAAGGGGGATTGATGAAAGGGTTGACTCGCCTGGTAGGTGGTGAGTCTTTGTTTCTGAGCGAGTTCACCGCCGAGGGAAAACCAGGGGAGTTGTATATTTCGCCTGGAGTGCCTGGGGATGTCCAGCACTACACGATGACAAGTGGAAAAAGCCTAATGATTCAATCGTCAGGCTTTGTGGCTTCCAGTCTCAGTGTAGAAATTGACTCAAAATTCCAAGGCTTCAAAGGATTTTTTAGCGGAGAATCGTTGTTTCTGCTAAAAGCAACGGGAATGGGAGACATCTGGTTCAGTTCCTATGGCGCGATTCTAGAAATCCCGGTCAATGGTGTTTACATCGTAGATACGGGCTATATTGTCGCGTTTGAAGATAGCCTTAACTACGATGTTGAAGTAATGGGTGGTCTCTCCTTCAAGAGTTTGAGAACCAGTATGTTCGGGGGCGAGGGCTTAGTTTGTCGCTTCACGGGTCAGGGTCGCTTATGGATTCAATCGCGTCATCTAGCATCTCTCATTAACTTTATTAATCCCTTCCGTCCAGTTAAAAGCAGTGATTAAACGCAAGCTGATCAGAGTCAGGGCTGATAGGATGATGCCTTAATGCGTCAGCCTGTAGCAGGCTCTAAACTCTATGCCGATCGAACTCCCTCCAGGTAGCGCAGCCTACAGCGATCGAAACCCAGAAACCAGTAACAGCAAGCTCTTGATTTTGCTGGGACTATTTTTGGGGATTGTGGTTGGTGTAGTTGGCTTAATTGTGCTGGTGGTGATGAACCTAGTGTTGCTGATTCCGCCCAGCATGGAGCAACGCATTGGGGCGATCGTCGTTCCTGGGTTTGAGCGCTTAGCCCCTGACTCATCGGCTCAATCGGCGTTGAACCAATTGCTCGATCGGCTAGAAGCAGGATTATCTGAGCAACAACGGCAAGGACGGGATTACAAAGTCCTCTACATTCCAGACGATACTGTAAATGCCCTGGCGATCCCCGGCGATCGGATCATTCTCTATGGCGGCTTGGTTGCCCAGGCCCAATCAGAAAATGAGCTAATGATGGTGATGGGTCACGAGTTGGGGCATTTTGCCCATCGCGATCACCTACGGAGTTTGGGACGCGGCTTGGGACTCCAGCTATCTCTGGCTTTGCTGTTTGGAGATGGGGGTACGTTGTCAAAATTAGCGGCATCTAGTGTGAGTGCCCTCAGTACAGCGCAGTTCTCTCAAAGCCAAGAACGGGAGGCAGACGAGTTTGGCTTAGCTCTATTGCAAAAAACCTACGGTCAGGTCGCAGGAGCTACCGACTTTTTTGCGCGGCTGAGTCAACAGGACAAGGCAGCTATTGCCTTTTTAGCCACACACCCTGCCTCGCGCGATCGGGTTCAGCACTTGGAACAACTCATTCAACAACGTCAATATTCAGTGGGAAGCCGATCGCCCCTGCCCGCAGCGTTACAAGCTTCACCCTAAACCTTAATAAAGCGTTGAGTTCAACTAAGGAGATTTCTAGAAAAGTTTATACCAGGTACCGGAAGGGCGAAGCATCCGGGCAATAACCTTCTGGTCGATTCAAGGCTCTGTATGCCGGATGCTTCGCCCCTACAGGGGTAACATCTTTCTCTGAAATCTCCTAAGCTCTTTGTTGCAAGATAAATAAAAAGCGGGTGCAACTTATAAGTTGCACCCGCTTGCCAATCAAACATTCAGAAACTGGACTTCAGCGATTAGTAATCGAAGTCGCCGCCGCCCATTCCACCAGCACCAGCAGGGGCACCGCTTTCTTTCTCTGGCTTGTCAACCACAATGCACTCAGTGGTGAGAACCATGCCAGCGATCGAAGCCGCATTTTGCAATGCCGAGCGAGTCACTTTAGCAGGGTCAACAATGCCAGCCTCGAACAAATCGACGAACTCATTGGTGGCTGCGTTGTAGCCCACATTGAATTCCTTTTCTTTGACGCGCTCGGCAATCACTGCGCCGTTCTGACCTGCATTCTCAGCAATCCGCTTGAGGGGAGCAGAGAGGGAACGAGCGACAATCATAGCTCCAATCAACTCTTCGCCCGTCAGCTTTTCAGTCGCCCAGGTTTCGAGTTCAGGGGCAAGGTGAGCCAACGTTGTACCGCCACCGGGAACAATTCCTTCTTCCACAGCAGCTTTGGTCGCGTTGATTGCGTCTTCCAAGCGCAGCTTCTTGTCCTTCATTTCAGTTTCAGTTGCAGCGCCAACTTTAACGACTGCCACACCGCCGGCCAATTTAGCCAACCGCTCTTGCAGCTTTTCTTTATCGTAGGACGACTCAGTTTCGTCCATTTGACGACGGATTTGCTCACAACGGGACTTGACTTGAGCTTCATTGCCTTCAGCCACGATCGTGGTGTTGTCCTTGGTGATGGTGATCCGACGGGCACGACCGAGGGAATCCAGCTTCACATTGTCCAGTTTCAGACCCGTGTCTTCGGTGACAACCTGAGCGCCGGTCAGCACAGCGATGTCTTCCAACATAGCCTTACGCCGATCGCCAAAGCCAGGAGCTTTGACCGCAGCCACATTCAGCACACCGCGTAGACGGTTGACCACGAGGGTAGCCAAAGCTTCTTTCTCGATGTCTTCAGCAATGATCACCAACGGACGACCCGAACGAGCCACTTGCTCTAGAACAGGCACCAAGTCCTGCACCAAGGCAATTTTCTTGTCCGTCAACAGAATGTAGGGTTCTTCCAGAACAGCTTCCATGCGCTCTGTGTCGGTGGCGAAGTAGGGAGAGATGTAGCCTTTTTCAAAGCGCATCCCTTCCGTAATTTCTAGCTCGGTCGTCATAGACTTCCCTTCTTCCAGGGAAATCACGCCTTCCTTGCCCACTTTTTCCATGGCATCGGCAATCATCTGTCCCACTTCGTCATCGTTGCCAGCGGAGATTGACCCCACTTGGGCGATCGACTTCGAGTCTTCCACTTGACGGGCATGGACAGCAATCTGCTCCACGAGGAAACCCGTTGCCTTTTCGATCCCACGCTTCAGGGCGATCGCATTGGCACCCGCAGCCACGTTCCGCAAACCTTCTTTGACCATCGCGTGAGCCAGCACTGTTGCTGTGGTGGTGCCATCTCCAGCCGCATCGTTGGTTTTAGAAGCTGCTTGACGAATCAAAGCTACTCCGGTGTTCTCAACGTGATCTTCCAATTCAATTTCCTTGGCGATCGTGACTCCATCATTCACAATCTGAGGAGCGCCGAACTTCTTCTCCAGCACCACGTTCCGGCCTTTTGGCCCAAGGGTGACAGCCACTGCTTCAGCCAGGATGTCCATGCCTCTTTCCAAAGCACGACGGGCATTTTCGTTGTATATAATGCGCTTAGCCATAGGTCTACCAGGTGTAAATTAATTAAGGGTTGGTCTCTGAAATAAGGAAATCTAGCCGCTAACTAATCAGCCATTGCCGTGAAAATTTAGCTAGTTGCCGATCGCCACTGACTAGGAAACAAATGACTAGGAAACGATCGCCAAGATGTCCTTCTCAGAGAGAAGAACATACTCATCGGTGCCCAATTTGACATCGGTACCGGCATACTTCGAGTACAAAACCTTATCGCCAACTTTGACTTCCATCTCTTGACGAACGCCATCATCACTCCGCTTGCCGGGGCCGACTTGCACAATTTCCCCAACTTGGGGCTTTTCCTTAGCATTATCTGGAAGGAGAATACCACCAGCGGTTTTCTCCTCAGCGGCGCTCACTTTGATGAAGACACGATCACCAAGAGGCTTCACAGTAGAAACGCTCAAAGATACTGCTGCCATAAAAAACTCTCCAGACTACAGGTTTAAATTCAAAGGTTGAAAAATGGATTGAAGGAGATTGCTAGGTCACTAATCTGTCTCTATTGCTTAGTTAGATGAAGTTTTAGCAGACTTAGCACTCTCGGCCTCTGAGTGCTAATCTACCGGAGGTGAGACCCGATCGCAACTTAAAGGGTGTACGGTTTCCCGAACTTAAGATTTATTAAAGGATTCAAACCTAAGCAGGCTGAGCGTTTTGGGCACTTATTATTGACGCTCAGAGATGTTACAGAAACTTTACGTCTACCCATAAGTTCTATCTCTAATGAGGTAAGTTTACCTATCGAGCGATCCTGGTAGAAGTGAGATTAGATGGTAATGTTTAGAGCAAATCTGGACTGTCTGCATCTGCATTGATTTTGAAAAATATAAATTTTGAAAAATATAAATTTAAATCCATGCGTCGATCGCTCCTGCTTCTTACCAAACCTCGAATTCGGCACCCGCGAATTCAGCAACTCAAAGCGGTTACCCTGACCCTGCTTTACACCTCCATGCCTAGCTTGGCTGGGATCAGCCTGGTGTGGGGATCTGCATCTCTCCATCCCGCTACGGCCGTGGCCCAAACTCTGCCCAAACTGCCCCCCACTGCCCCGCCGATCGCCCCCACCCCGGTGCTTCCTCTACCTGCCACCCCTCGCAGCGAACCTGAACCTCCCAAAAACCCCACAACCCTACAACTGTTGGAACAGGCAAAACAACGCCTGCGGGAGCGAGGAGAATTACCCAGTGAAAATTCGCTCCAAAATCCATCGCCCGTCCAAGGGCAGCCTGTTCCGCCTGATGCTCAGATTCCCGTCACGCCTCCCCAAGATCCATTTGTGCTGTACCGTCTGGGGCCAGGGGATACGATCGGACTGGTTGTGCAACGGTTCCCAGACCTAAACTTTGTTGGGCCGATTAATCCAGAGGGCAATGTCATTTTGCCCTTGTTGGGTAGTGTTTCCCTGGCAGGGCTGACGCTGGAAGAGGCTCAGTCCAAAATTCGAGATGGGCTGAATCGCTACCTGGTTGACCCGATCGTCCGAGTCACTCTAAGTTCCCAGCGCCCAATTCAGGTCACGATCATTGGCGAAGTGTTTGAGCCTGGATTCTACTTTCTATCTGTGAGAGGTCAAGCCTTGCCTCGAGTTTCGACGGCGCTGTTTGTGGCGGGTGGGGCTACAGTAAACGCAGATTTGCGATCGATACGAATCCGGCGTTCCCTCGCCGATGGCACAATCATCGAAAAGACGATCGATCTCTTCACCCCCCTCAAAAATGGCGGTACCTTGCCCGATTTATCCCTACAGGATCGGGATGCGGTGGTTGTGTCGCGGTTACCTACCAAGCCTGATCCTGAATACGATAGTGTTCTGGCTGGGCGCTCCACTCTGGCTCAGCCCTTTATTCGTGTCCGAGTCCTCAGCTATGCGACGGGTGGCATCACTACATTGCGCTTGGAAAGAGGAAGCAGCTTTGTCGATGCGCTGACGGCGATCGGCCCCAACCCCGACAATGCTGACTTAGGGAATATTGGCCTTGTCCGTTTTGACGCAGAGCAGGGTAAGGCAATCAGCCGACAGATCGATGGCGGCAATGCTCTCCGGGGCGATCCCACCCATAATGTGGCGTTGCAAGACAATGATGTAATTATCGTTGGACGTAACTTAGTGGGACGCATTACCTATGCCCTCAATGTGTTCACCCAACCGTTTAGAGATGTCCTAGGCTTCCTGCTCTTTTTCGATTCCCTGTCCAATAGTGCAGGCAATATTTTTGGCCCCGGCACAAATCGTCGTTAGACCACTTTGGGTAGCTGACAGGGATTATCTACACCTGCTATTTAGTTATTGCTTATCTAGTGCCGCTGCGACTCGATCCAAGCTGGAAATCAATCTCTCTTGCGCGTCAGCCGCCAAATCAGATGCGGGGTCGCTAGCTTCTTCAACGACCTGCTTGCGCTTAGCGGCTTCGATCGCCCTAATCATCAGAAAAATCACAAAGGCAATCACGATGAAATTTAATACTGCTGCCAAAAACTTGCCGTATAAAATGCCGTTCAAAGAAAGTCTGGCCAAATCTTGAACATTTGCAGCGTCAAGGGCAGGCTTGAGCAACGCTGGGGTAATCACATCAGCGACGAAGGATTCGATAATCTTGCCAAAGGCTCCGCTAATAATGATAGCAACGGCTATATCAACCACATTTCCCTTAAGGGCAAATTCTTGAAAGTCTCTCAAAAAGCTACCGGCTCTTGCACGTCTTGATGTCATAATTTGAACCCTCTGTGAATGCACTTAAAAATACTGCATTTTTTAGGATGTGTAGATTTGGTAACTTATCTGTGCAGCTTGTGGAGCTAATGTTAGTTGCAAATTATCTTTATCTTGGCTGAAATCGTTAGGTTGTGCGTCAACATACAATCGATCGCAATAACCAACAACCAACAACCCATAACAAACGACCATGACCCCTGACCCCATCGTCAACCTCCCCTACTTCGATGGCTTGCTAGAACAAATCGATCGCGGAAATGCTGAGGCATTGCAGGCATTTGGACGACATGTCCACTGGGGATATTGGGATGACCCAGCCAAAGCAGATGGGTCGATCGCTGGTTTTGTAGCGGCAACTGAGGCTCTGTGTCAGCGGGTTTGTGATGCGGGTCAAATTGGTGGCGGTAGTCGAGTTTTGGATTGTGGCTGCGGGTTTGGAGGCACGATCGCCAGCTTAAATGAGCGCTTTTCCCAGATGCAATTGGTGGGGCTGAATATCGACGATCGCCAGTTGGCTAGGGCCAGGACAGAAGTCCAGGCTCAGCGTGACAACACGATCGCCTTTGTCCAAGGAGATGCTTGTCAGTTGCCCTTTGCAGATGGCTCCTTCGATGTCGTTTTGGCAGTGGAGTGTATTTTTCACTTTCCCAGTCGCCTCCGGTTTTTCCAGGAGGCGAGGCGAGTGCTGCGATCGGGGGGCAAGTTGGCGTTGTGTGATTTCGTGCCGTTGTCCATCACATTGCCTTTGCTCAAGCTCATGGATCAGTTTGCCAAATCTGCGATCGAGCGCACCTATGGTCCGGTGAATAGCCAAGTGACGATCGCCGACTACCGCACCTTGGCAACCACCGCTGGATTCAGTCCCATTTCCACAGAAGACATCACCCGCAACACCCTTCCCACCTATCCACTGATTCGGCAATTGATGCGACAAACGGGCACAACCGAGATGGAGCAAGTGACCCAGGGCGGTGAATGGGTCAGCCGTTTAGGACTCAGCCGCTACCTGATTCTGGCGTATGAAGTTTGCTGAGCGGATATTTGGGGAAACTTTCAGGTTGAATCATCGTTTCGACCCATTCCTCACGCCTCTCTAAATACTTTGTCTCCAGCCTCCACCGGAATTTGGAGTTCGTAGATCGCGATCGGCTCATCCTTGCCCCTCACCTTGACAAACTCATCCACCAGTCGCAACTGAAATCGGTCTGGGTATTGCAGGGCGTTGATCACAGGCTGCGTGACCAAAACAGAGCAGACATAGTGTTTCGTTAGCCCTTCCAGTCGGGAAGCCAAATTGACCGAATCTCCAATCACCGTAGACTCAATCCGGGATGTAAAACCAATCGTCCCCATGATCACTTCACCCCGATGAATCCCAATCCCCACGTCGATCGGGGGCAACTCCCGCTGAACCCGTTCTCTATTAAACGTGATTAGAATTTTCCGCATCGCCAGCGCTGCTTGCAAGGCTCCATCGGTAGCCTCGTCGTCAAACAGCGCCATAATTGCGTCACCAATGTATTTGTCGATGAAGCCCCCTGATTCGTCGATCGCTCGGCCCATGTAAGCGAGGTAATCGTTCAAAAAGGCGAAGGTTGCCAGGGGAGTCATGCCCTCCGACAGAGAGGTATAGCCCCGAATGTCGCAAAACATAATGGTGACGGTGCGCGTTGAGGCGACTCCCACCTGAATATTTTCGATGCCTTCAGGAGCAATGACTGATAGAAATTTTTCAGGAACAAATCGCTCAAAGGATTCTAGAGTGCGTTGCAGGCGACTGAAGGAATACTGAAGCGCTGCCGACATTTCGTTAAATGCCGTAGCCAATGCTCCAATTTCATCCTTGCGTCGCACGATCGCCCGATGGCGTAAATCTCCAGCCGCAATCTTCTCCGCGCTGCGTTGGAGCCGATGCACCGGATCACTGATGCGCTTCGCTAACAGATAGGTGCTAATCAGGCTCACACCTAAACCCAGAACCCCCACCAAGAGGGCTTTTCGGACTGCATTGGCGACTGCCTCATCTAGCTCTCGCAGGGACAGTCCCACGCGAAAGGTGCCAATTTTCTTCTCTGCAACTCGAATAGAGGCAGCCGCTTCGATTACCCGATCGCCCCGCCTCGCCAAGAGCCGACCGTTAGGAAGCTGAAGGTCGCGCAGAATGAAGGTTTCCACGGCAAGGGGTTGGTGGTTTTGCACCAGCACAGCGCGATCGGTGATCGCCACCGGCACAATGTCAGGAACATACTGCTCTTGAAAATCCGTGGGAGCCGAGCCAACAATCTGATTAGCCAACCGATTATCAGAGACTAGGATGTAGACGAAATCATCATTGCCTCTAGCGATAATATCCATCCCCAATCGAATTTGGCTCCAATTCTGATCGTAGAGTTCATTCGCCCATGATTCAGCCAGCAGCACCGCGATCGATTTTGCCTGGACTTGCTTCTGCTGAATGTAGAATTCACTCTCATTCGTTGCCCAGAGCCAAATCACCGCACTGATAATCAGCACGATCACCAGGGTCGTTGTCGCCATAATTTGGGTGCGGATCGATCGGAAGAAAAAGTTGAGCCACTGGGGATGCTGAGCGCCAGTCCCCTTTTTGGAGGGTCTATCCCTGGCTGATGGTATCTCTCCTAAATCCTGATTCAGATTCCGTTTTTTTCGCGTTACTGGATCGACTAAGAAGCGATCGTCCTGACCGTCTCCCCTTTCCACTGCTGGCTGCGTTGGCTCTTGCCCATTGCGCTGACTCATGGCGTAGTGACCTGACTTATGGTGTAATAACCTGAAGTTTTTCCACGAACGTAACCCAATACTGAGCCGTTGTCTGTTTTTGACAGGCAGACGGAAACGCTAAGGTCACTGGCCCCCCCAGTCTCGCAGGAATGGGCTGCAAATTTTCTCCCCAACGGGTTGCCAATAGAATATCGCAGGTCTCCACGTCCTTAGCGGTTAAGTAGACTGCCCTGGCTTGATCCTGGTAGATCGCAGCTTTGCCCTGAATCACAAGCCTATTGTTGCCGGATAGAGAAATGCCAGCCGCTGCTAACACATCTCGGACTCTAACTCCTTGTAGCTTAACTTTGCTATTGGGCCAGCCAATTTTGTAACCCACCGTCTCAGTCATTGTCGTTTGCGGCAGCCGATCGAGGGTAGCTTGGTCAAACTTGCGATCGCCCACTTGCACCTGCACCGCTTCTGTACCCACAATCATATGAGTTGTATAAAACAGCCAAAATGAGTTCCCATAGGGCGTTTGAAGTTTTGGATATTGAGTATGGGGAAACACTAGGTAGATTGGCCCGCCCTCAGTTCGGGGCAAGGGTTGCTTATTTCGCTCGATCGCTAGAATAATCGGGTAGCGCTTCAAATCCGCCAGTTGAACCGTAGAGCGATAGGAATCGAAGGCCACAAACGTGACTTCAGTCACATTGGGCGCGACTCCAACGGTGTCCAAAAGCTGAGAAATTGCCATACCCCGAAAATCCAGCACCTCACTCAAGTCTTTGGTGTTGTGGGGTTCCTTCGTCAGCACATGGGTCGTTGCTAGCGATCGAATTTGCTCCCAAGTTAGTATCACTGGCTTTCCCGTACTGGTTTGTCCCTGGATTACCAAGCTCCATGGGCGCTCCTTAGTCTGACTAGCCCGTGTCTTCAACGCTGCCGTGTTTCGGGCGATCGTCTCCTCTCGCCATCCGTTCAACTGCGCCTCCGTCGGTTGCATCTTGCACCCCGACAAGCTAACCGCTCCTAGCATCAAACCTAGTAGCGATCGACCGATATGGAGAAAATTTAATCGGGCACCAACTTGAACCCTGGCTAACATTCGTGACGCTCCTCGACGCTCTAGTTCAAGCTTGCCTAAATTGGATAACTTAGATCCTGCATGATTCAATCAGCATTCAAGAACCCAGTTTCTCGTTGAAAAACCAAGGCTACATACCACCAATAGTTCGGACATTTTTGCGATGGCTAACCCTCATCCCCCAACCCCTTCTCCCAGAACGGGAGCAGGGGAGCCGGATTGAAGTCCCTCTCCCCTCTTGGGAGAGGGATTTAGGGTGAGGGTCTATACTAGCTGTACAACAGGGTTTCCAGCACCTCCACAAAAACTGTCCGAAGTATTGATACCACCATAGTTGCCACAAACTCGGTTTCCACCCCACATGCAAAATCTGAAACAACCTAACTTAGTTCACAACTCTGGTACTATATTGATTGCTTGTCATGCGCCATATCCATCGGCATTAAGAATATTTACCCGTTCAATTAGCTCAATCCGTGAAGGAACTTTTTTCGCACCAATCTTATCGAGTCGCCATTTTGGGCGCAACGGGTGCTGTTGGCGCTGAATTAATTGCCCTCCTCCAAAGTCGTCACTTTCCCGTTGCCCACCTAAAACTGCTCTCCTCCGCCCGTTCCGCAGGTCAAATTCTCACGTTCAAAGGCGAAGCAGTGCCCGTGGAAGCGGTGAACGAGCATTCCTTTGATGATGTAGATTTGGTGTTGGCATCAGCAGGAAGTTCAGTATCCAAAGTGTGGGCCGATCGGGCGATCGAGTGTGGGGCTGTGGTCGTTGACAACTCCAGTGCCTATCGCATGGACGCACAGGTTCCCCTAGTCATTCCCGAAATCAACCCCGAAGCGGCTGCAACCCACCGTGGACTCATCGCTGTGCCCAATTGCAGCACGATTCTGATGAATTTAGCCGTCTTTCCCCTACACAAAGTTCAGCCCGTACAGCGCATCATGGTCGCCACTTATCAATCGGTCAGTGGTGCCGGGGCACGGGCCATGGAGGAGTTGAAAACCCAAACCCAAGCGGTGCTAGATGGGAAGCCGCCGGAGCCAGAAATCTTCCCCCATCCGATCGCCTTTAACCTATTTCCCCACAACTCTACCCTCAATGCCCAGGGTTACTGCGAGGAAGAAATGAAAATGGTGCAGGAAACCCGCAAAATTTTTAATGCCCCCGACCTCAAAATTACGGCAACCTGTGTACGGGTTCCTGTACTCCGCGCCCACTCCGAAGCGGTTAACCTAGAATTTAGAGAGCCGTTTAGCGTCGCGCAGGCCAAGGAAATTCTGAGCCACGCTCCAGGGATCAAACTGGTGGAAAATTGGCAGACCAACCACTTCCCCATGCCTGTAGAAGCAAGTGGTCAGGATGATGTCTTCGTTGGCCGAATTCGGCAAGATATGTCTCATCCCTGTGGGTTAGAACTCTGGCTCAGCGGTGACCAAATCCGCAAGGGGGCTGCCCTCAATGCCATTCAAATTGCAGAACTGTTGATTTCCAAGAATCTGCTAAAACCTGCAAACCCAGTCAACTCAGCAAGGGTGGAGCAGTAAAGACCTCCTGGATAATGCGCCTGCGGGGACAAGTTCTCACAGCAAAATTGCAAGCGATCGATCACGGGCAACTGAAAAGGAGTAATGGTTGACAAACTTTGGACGCATTCTGACAGCAATGATCACCCCATTCAACGGGGATGGCACCGTCAACTATGCCGTGGCAGAACAGCTAGCGGTTCACTTAGCTGATCATGGCACAGACACCCTAGTTGTCTGTGGCACCACAGGCGAGTCGCCTACCCTGACCTGGGATGAGGAGTATACGTTGTTCCAGGTGGTGCAACAGGCCGTTGCTGGCAAAGCCAAGGTCATCGCAGGTACGGGGTCAAACTCAACCCAAGAAGCGATCGTCGCCACGCAGAAGGCAGATAAGCTAAGATTAGATGGATCGCTGCAAGTTGTTCCCTATTACAACAAGCCACCCCAAGAGGGACTCTATGCCCACTTTCAGGCGATCGCCCATGCTAGTCCTGATCTGCCAATGGTGCTCTATAATGTGCCAAGCCGCACAGGGCAAAGCTTACAACCAGAGACTGTTGCAAAGCTAGCTGAAATTTCTAACATCGTTGCGATTAAAGAAGCAAGTGGTAACCTGGATCAGGCAAGTCAAATCCGCCGATCGACTCCCACAGAATTTGAGATTTATGCTGGGGACGACTCTTTAACATTGCCTCTGATGGCAGTGGGTGCTAAAGGAGTCGTGAGCGTCGCCAGTCATTTAGTCGGAACGCAATTGCAGCAGATGATTCAAGCGTTTGAGTCCAACCAAAATTCTGTTGCCACGCAAATCCACCTACAGCTTTTCCCATTGTTCAAAGCTCTATTTTTAACTGCCAATCCAATTCCAGTCAAAGCAGCGCTTAATCTCCAAGGTTGGAGCGTAGGTTCAACTCGCCTACCTTTGTGTGAGCCTAGTACTGAGGTCACGCACACTCTGAAATCTGTGATGACTGAATTGGGCTTACTTTAAGGTCTATCTACTCTCAAGTCTGCAAGGGTCATCCTCCGCTAAGTCTCTGACAATTAAATACCCACGTCCACTCAGAACCCTTGTGGCGATGTTAATCCTCTACTTGATCGCGGTAGTTGTGACGATCGATCGCCCTAACTCTCCTCACCTTTATCGGTGCTATCTCTGCCAAATCTCTTTTCTTAACGATTTAACACGTTAACCCTACTCATTCTCACTTTTTCATTAATTTTTCACTAAGGATACAAAACGTTCACACATGACTAAACAAGAATCAACACCAGCCTTAAAAATCATTCCCCTCGGTGGACTGCACGAAATTGGCAAAAATACCTGTGTTTTTGAAATCAACGACGAAATTTTGCTGCTAGATGCAGGGCTAGCCTTTCCCACCGATGGAATGCACGGGGTCAACGTTGTCCTACCAGACATGACTTACCTGCGCCAGAATCGGCACAAAATCAAGGGCATGATTGTCACCCACGGTCACGAAGACCACATCGGTGGCATTGCCTTTCACCTAAAGCAATTTGATATTCCAGTCATTTACGGGCCGCGCCTAGCATTGGCTTTGCTGGAACACAAGTTAGAAGAAGCCGGAGTTCGTAAGCGCACAGAACTGAGAACAGTGCAACCCCGCGATGTTGTGCGGGTTGGCTCTCAGTTTTCCGTCCAATTTATTCGCAACACTCACTCCCTAGCGGATAGCTTCACCGTTGCACTAACGACCCCAGTGGGTGTTGTCATCCACACAGGTGACTTTAAATTTGACCATACTCCTGTGGATGGTGAGTATTTTGACTTCCAAAAGTTGGCAGAATATGGCGAAAAAGGAGTGCTGTGTCTGATCAGCGACTCCACCAACTCTGAGGTTCCTGGCTTCACCCCCTCGGAACGATCGGTTTATCCCAACCTCGATCGCGTCTTTGGGCAGGCAACGGGCCGCTTAATGGTGACAACTTTTTCCTCCTCCGTCCATCGGGTCAACATGATTTTGGATCTGGCGAAAAAGCACGGACGTGTCGTCTCCGTGATTGGCCGTTCCATGCTGAATGTAATTGCCCATGCTCGCAATCTAGGTTACATCAAGTGCGAAGATAGCTTGCTTCAGCCCTTGAATGTGATCAATAAGGTGCCCGATGAGAATGTGCTAATTCTCACCACAGGTTCCCAGGGAGAGCCAATGTCAGCTATGACTCGCATTGCCAACAAAGATCACCAACAGGTGAAAATTCGTGAGGGCGATACGGTTGTCTTCTCTGCGAATCCGATTCCAGGGAACACGATCGCCGTTGTCAATACGATCGACAAGTTGATGATGCAGGGCGCAAAGGTCATCTACGGCAAGGAGCAAGGCATCCACGTTTCTGGACACGGGGCCCAGGAAGACCAGAAGCTGATGCTTTCCCTGACACGGCCTAAATTCTTTATGCCGGTTCACGGAGAACACCGGATGCTAGTCAAGCATTCCCAAACGGCTCAAGCCGTGGGCGTGCCCGCCGCCAATATGGTGATTGTGGACAATGGCGACGTGGTGGAACTCACACCAAATAGCATTCGCATTGCTGGGAAAGTTCCCTCTGGCATTGAGTTGGTCGATCGCGCTGGCATTGTCAACGCAACCGTTTTGAAGGAACGGCAGCAGTTAGCAGAAACGGGGGTCATTACGATCGCCGCCGCTGTGGGTGCCGAGGGGAAACTGTTGGCCCAACCCGAAGTTCATCTCCGAGGTGTAGTGACCGCTGTGGAACGATCGCTCCTGCAAAAGCTGGTGCAAAAAACCATTGAGCGCGTCCTGGATGAGCGCTGGCAAGGCTTTGCCCGCACCTTTGGCGATGGTGAAGTGGAGATCGACTGGACAGGGCTGCGCGTGCAAATTGAAACAGAACTGCGCCGCTTGATGAAAAAGGAACTCCACAGTGAATCGTTGCTAGTCTTCCTGATGCAAACACCAGAAGGTAAAGCAGCCGCAGCCAGAGGTCGCCGATCGCCGGAAAAAGTCGCATCCTAAAAAGCACTGAGACAGAAACTCATCTTAGGAGATTTCCGAAAAAGATGTTACCGCTGCAGGAGCAAAGCATCCGGCAGATAAGCCCTTGAATCGACCAGAAGGTCATTGCCCGGATGCTCAGTGCAGCACACGTTACACGAACGCCCTTCCGGTTCCAGGTATAACCTTTTCTTAAAATCTTCTAAGTATTAAAATCCACCTAAATCTGTTCTCTAACGAGGCAGGCTTGGGTGGATTATTGCTGAATGCTAAATTAACCGTTTGATTGTCTCTACAGAAACAATCAAATGAAAGCAAGCCAGTAGCCTATCGCTCAGTTCCTGACGTTGCATAACTGCAATTTGTAAGCATTGTTACCATCCAGCAACTTGCACCAGAGTAAGGTGACAATCGTCATGCTTATTTACAACAAAGTAATTCAGCCATTTGGCGGATACAGTTCAGCCATTTAACGCAAGCTGTAAGCAGCAGCACTCGCTATTCTGAAGGAGATCGTTATCATAAGCGTGGTGCAGATATAACGAATCCATCCCAAATTGATCGCCGTTAAACTCTGGTTCAACCATAAATATACAGTCCACTACTTTAGTAAAAGTCCTAAATTGCCTTGGAATCCTCTGTTTAACAAATCATTGATCGTGTTGGATTTTCTACTCAATACGTCCGCAGACCTTACTCGTTAATTCACGGAATCCCCACTTAAAGCTCACAAAACTTCAGTGATATTGCTCACTCTGAATGATCGGATTTTAGTCACCATAGAGATATAGCAATAGACAGAGTGATTTACATAGAGTTTAGTTCACCCAGAGTGATACCCAACATTTGAGCTACGGTTCCTACTCGCTACAGAGGTTAGCCTCACATGAATAACAGGATTGATTCAAGTTTGACTCAGCAAAACGCAAGTAACAGACAAAATCTCACCTTTGTGAGTTGGGGATGGACTCAGCCCCAGAACGATAACTTAGAGAGTGAAGCAGCTTCCCAGTCCTCCGCTTCCCAACCCGCGATCGACTCCCCCCTTCAGGCTGTTCAGATTGCATTGCGAGCCCACAGTCAGCCAGCGCGTAAGCCATTTTTTGATCTACTGCGTCCTCTGCGTCAGTGGTTAGATAACATGCAGATTAGCGATCGTGAACTCGCCCACTCTCTCTGCAAGCTGATCCCCTCCCAATGTCCCTTTGAACGGGACGTTAAGTTCTTCGGTAAGCACTTATTCCATATTCCGCCGCTGTGCAAGTTCAACCCTCTGTATGAGGAAGTTGTGGGATTACGGTTCCGAGCCATGTGTTACCTAGCCGATCAGTGCGGCGAAGACGTAAGCGTTTATTGTTAACGTAGACCCTGAGCAAGTTGTAGACCAATTGGAATGATGGATAATTTTTAGTTGCTCCTTGCAACAGACATTCCATCCTGTGTTAAACTTCCTCATCCTTCCGTCTACGTTTTTATGGCTATCATTGCGCTGAAAGCCTGGTATCTCCAGGAGTACGAACCGATCCGAGACTTGGAAAAGCGTCCGCACGATATACGCTTAAGCAAAAGTAGTTTATTAAAATCTGCGCTTCGGGCTGACTTCTTAGAAGATAGTGCCGATGTGAAGCAATCAGCTTGGTTTCAAAGCTATTTAGAAGGCGACGGGGTCGAGTTTTATATTGAGGGAAGTGGCGGGTATGTGATATCCAACATTGACCTCATTAGCCATGAGATTTACTTCACCAAGGTAGATGCGATGTCTCACTTGGAACCAACGATATTTTTCTCCTATCAAACCGACTACAGTGAATCAGGCGATTTATTGCGAGATGAACTGAGAAGCGTAGTGGAATCTATTAATGGTAAATCGCGCATTCCCCTGATCCTGGAAGAATCCAACCGCCTGACTGATGGCCCGGTGCGGCTGAAAAGTGCCTTGATGCGGAAGATCCGTCAAAGCTTATTATTTATTGCCGACAGTACGCCGATCGCAAAGCTTGATGGCAATCCAGCCCGTGTGATCCCCAGCCCCAACGTGTGTGTGGAAGTAGGGTATGCTTTGCAGAGCAAGCGATCGGAACAAATTCTCCTAGCCCAAATGGAGCGTCCCGACATGTCAGGGCATTTCCCCTTTGACTTGCCCAGTCAAAACCGCCTCCTATTTCAGGCAAAATCAGACTTACACAAGGCCTTGCCTGATTTGATTAAAGGACAACTTAAGCGGTTTAACTTGTTGCCTTAAGCAACTGATGCTATTACCGTAATGGTGAAAGATGTGTTGCTTACATAAAGGGTTTACGATGATGACGTTTGGAGCATTTCTGGAACATTTCTAGAACTCTAGAACATTGAATAGGCTCCTAAAGCATCATCGACATCTGAGTTAGCAGAATGAAGAATTATCCGGGAGGAGTGAAGCCAAGATGACCAGTACGCAACCAACCTCAGACGATGCCGTTGCTGGAGGACAGAAAGCCAGAAGTCGGTATGCGAGAACTCCTAGCGAGTTTGCCGTTCACCTTTTATTTGAAGGAGGGCATCGCGAGGAAATTCGTTTTGCCACGATTCAGGAGTTTCAAAAGTGGTACAGCGGTGAATTAGTCCCGAAGGCTATGTCTCATGACTTCATCACGGTACCGATTAAAAATCTCCAAGGCGAATATATGGTGGCGCGTCCTTCCAAAATTATGGCTATCCGCGTAGAACCCGTGTTTTCCTCCAGTGTTGAGCGATAGAACCGGAGCGATCGTCTGAAATATGCCACAAGTTAGAACCAAGACTGCGATCCTAGCTTCGATTAAACTTGCCGCAGGGTTAATAACCCTAAGTTTGGGACTGTCGCTAGTTCATTCGCCTTCCAGTTCGGCTAAACCAAGTCCATCCAGCACGCTACTGACCCCCATTGATCCCCGTTCAGTTACCAATCAAGGGACAAATCTTCTGGGATTAGATGCACAAATTTTCGATCGCCAATATAGGAATATTGACTATTTAGGGGATAAGGCTGCTCTGCTAGTGGCGATCGACAATAGCCTGCAATATTTGCAAACGGGGCAAGCTATCACTGCTTATCGCAATTATCCGATCGCTGGCATAACTCGCGATCGGGTGCAGCGGAGCCTAAAACGCTTTCGATCGCTGGTCATGACGTGTCGGTCTCCGCAGGAGTTGCAAGCAGCCGTTCAGCGAGAGTTTCGCTACTACCGCGCCGCAGGACAAGACAATCAGGGAACTGTGGCGTTTACAGGTTATTTTGAGCCGACCTATCAAGCGAGTCGAGTTCCAACCGCAGAGTACCGCTATCCGCTGTTTCGCTTGCCACCAAATTTTCCCCAATGGGCCAAGCCTCACCCAACCCGTCTGCAATTGGAAGGTGCTGATGGACTGCAAGGAGACAAAGGGAAACTACGGGGATTACAGTTGGTGTGGCTGCGCGATCGTCTGGAAGCTTTCCTGATTCATGTTCAAGGATCGGCCCGTTTGCAGCTAACCAACGGTATGGAAATGACGGTGGGCTATGCGGGGAAAACGGACTATGCCTACACAGGCGTGGGGCGAGAATTGGTAAAAGAGGGCAAGCTACAGTTGGCAGGGTTGACTTTACCCGCTGTCGTTGATTATTTTCGGGCAACCCCTACCGAAATGAATCGCTATCTGCCCCGGAATCAAAGCTTTGTCTTTTTCCGAGATACAAATGGGGCACCACCTACGGGAAGCCTGGGAGTCCCTGTGACGGCAGAGCGATCGATCGCCACCGACAAATCCTTAATGCCCCCTGGTGCCTTGGCGCTGATTTCGACTACGATTCCCACTGCCAATCGTAGAGGACAACTGGAGCAAACCAGAGTCAGTCGCTACGTGTTAGATCAGGATACAGGGAGCGCGATTAAAGGTGCAGGGCGAGTGGATATTTTTATGGGGACGGGAGACCAAGCGGGCGATCGGGCTGGTTTACTCAACTCCACTGGGCAGCTTTATTACCTATTGCTGAAGTGATTTTAGCTAAACAAAGCCTGAGAAGGCTTGCCATCAAGATAGGAATCTTTTAGAGGGGATTCCCAGTCCTTGTTGCCGTCTAAAAATATGAGGCTGGCGAAACAGCCGATCGTCAGAAAAGCTTGAGGGTTAGAGGCCCGTCTCTGGATTCACCACGTCCGCAGTGGTGGGATCAACACCCATCGGTGAAACAATGTCCCGGAAGAGCGTGATTTGTTGCTGAAATGCCAACCCCTTAATCTGGTCAAAAACTGTTTGAGCTTCTGAGGAAAGCTGGTAGTTGGGAGGCATGGGCACGATCGTTGCAGTCTCCATCCCTTGCGCCAGTCGATACCAAAACAACAGCTTCGTTGTGTCACTCAAAGATCCATACTCACGGGCGATTTGACTGTTCCCCCCAGTAATTAGCTCCCGCTGGAGCTGGAGTTGCTCTTCGTGGGATAGTTCCTTGACCTGATTAAACAACCCTTCGGCAATATCGGGTGACACGGTGCTAGCTCCTGGTGCAGCCGGAGTGATGGATTGTCCCATTTCGGTGTAGATAAACCAAAAGAGGGCTAACTGCTCATCGACGCTTAAACTTGTGAAGGCTGTTTTATGGCGAACGATCGTATCGTCTTTGGTAAATGTCATAGGAATTTCATAAATTTGACTTCTAGACTTTAACAAGGCAGTTTTGGTAGGCAAACTTCCTCAAGGCAGAAAGGATACCTCTAGTAGTTATATTTTGAGAAAGATGTCTTTTGAGGGATATTGAAATGCAAAAGCCAGTGATGCTTCTAGTTGAAGTATCACTGGCTTTTAGACTTACAAACGAATCGTTTGCCTAGCTATAAATCTTGCATGGGCGAAACATTCAGACAAGCACCTTAGCACTTCAACCAAAGAGATTCGCCGAACGCTAAGTGCAAAGCACATGCTGCGCGAATACCCCTACATTTCTAATAGCTGGTGGAGTGACTACAGTAGTCTCGGTAGAGATTTGACCTAGAAGACTTCCAGAAAAGTTTATATCAGGAACCGGAAGGGCGAAGCATCCAGGCAATGACTTTCTGGTCGATTCAAAGCTCTGTCTGCCGGATGCTTCGCCCCTACAGGGGTAACATCTTTCCCAGAAATCTCCTTAGTAGCGCTCTCTATCTCTGTCTTTGGAGAAGTTGCCGCCACCGCCACCTCTGCGGTTGTTGTTTTCTTCGCGAGGCTTGGCTTTGTTGACTTTCAACTCTCGACCGAGCCATTCGGCTCCATCGAGTTCAGCGATCGCCGCATCTTCTTTGCTATCGTCTTCCATCTCAACAAATGCAAAACCCCGCTTCCTGCCCGTTTCGCGGTCTGTGGGAAGGCTAATTCGACTTACTTTGCCGTACTCAGCAAAGATCTCCTTCAAATCATCTTCAGTTGCTTGAAAGGACAGGTTACCAACGTAAATAGTCACGATTCTCTCCAAACCAAAATGTGCAATGTTGTGTTCAAGGAGAGTGGAAGCAATTAGTTAATTAATTGACTTATCACTCTACTGTAAGAACTTTACTTTGGTAGACATCATATCCGATCTGCTTGCAGATAGCAGCATACTGTTAGTAAGTTCCCTGAGTTTGTAAATATCTTTAACATAAATCGACAGTTGAAGGGTCAAAGTACCAATTTTAAGTAATCCAATATACTTTTTCTTGTTAGCCATTTTTTCAGGTCTTCTATAAATTATTTGAGTATGTCTATACTGTCGAGTTAAAAATTATTGGCTTGACAGTAGGTAATTGAGTTATGCGTCGGCAATTTGATTTGGTGTTTCAAGATATTTAAAGCATGGCTTAATTTTTGTGACACAACATTGACGTTTCTCCTTCAAATAATAAAAGGCTCGATTTTTTTATTCGTCCATTGCCCTTGGAAGCGCTCGGTGATGTAGGGGCGGATGGTGAATCGAGGGGGTCGGCCATCCTGGACATCAATGCGAAGGAAGGAATAGGGACGGCGCTTTTGGCTGCCTTGTCCGTTGCGGCCGACAAAAAGCTGCGATCGAGCCACCACACGAGACTGTCCCTCCCCATCTTGACCACCTTCCAGCAAGTCTGGGCCCTCTATCCGCTGACGGCGCAGGCTATAGCCACTGCCCCCACAGATGAGCCAATTAATATTGGCATCGCCATGACCGGTATCGACCGTGCGTAGATGTTCTAAGCAGTGGGCGTGACCATTTAGCACTAGGTCAACTAGGGGGCGATCGGCTGCTTTGGAACCCACTGCTTGGGCTACGCCATCTAGAACTTGGCGGAGTCGATGGCGAATGGCGATCGTTTGTCCTTGATCCCACTTGGTAGTTTCGGTGACGTAGGGCGGATGGTGGAAATAGAGAACCCGTCCCCGCACTCCCTCGGTATGCCAGGATTCAATTAATTTTTGCTGAAGCCACTCCAGTTGTTCTACGTCGATCGTATTGGTGTCGTCAGTGGACAATTGCTTCTGCACATCCAGCTTCATTTCTTGCGTCTGGGTGATGCGCGTTTTCAGGTCATCTGCATGTTCAGCGTCATCGATCGCATCGGATTGTTGGGGAACCGTGGCTAAAATTTTGTCGTCCTGCTCCTCCAGTTCATCCAAGCGTTGCTTGAGTTGGCGACGGCGATCGTCTCCTTCTGGCGTGGTGGGCAGGGGCAAGGGTGAATTGAATGTATTAGAGTCGAGGGCAAAGAAGTCAATTCCACCAAGGCGAAAGGTGTAGTAGCGATTGGGTAAACGAGTAAACTGCCCAGGTTCATATCTGAGGCAACGTCCGCTGTCGGTTTTAGCGGTGTAGTGTTGATCGAGATGCTGAGCTAACTCGCTGGCGTTGAAGTCCTGCAAATAGTCCAGAAATGCTTTTGCGTAGGCTTTACCTTGATTTGAGCCTCGCGAACCAATGTCTAGGTTAAGCTGAAATTGGAGAAGGCGGCGCAGGGGCGTTATCGCTGGGGCGATCAAGCTATACAGCAGGGATAGATCGTAGTAGTCGTGGTTCCCCAATACGGGCAGAATCGGCAGGTTGAACGTCATTTTGTCGTAGGGAATGCGGTTGGGACGATCGCCACCAACTAAAAACTCTCGATAAGGCTCAATGAAATTCTTGAAATAATACTCATTTGATCCCACCAGATAAATGACATCTCCGGTGTGGAGTACGAAGCGACAATCCTCACGATGCATCAGCATCTGCTCAGCAATGCGACGCTGGGGATGGTAGCCCCGATTACCGCCAGAACCGCTGTCCCCAATGACCATGAAGGAGAATTCTGGGTTGTCGGGTTGATTGTCGTCAAGGACGAAGCGTGTTTGGTCGATGCCTCGCTCTGCGATCGAAGCTTCCTGCCATCGCACCCGCTGTTTCATCTTTTGGATCTTGATGGAGATAGCGGGATCGGAAACAAATTTCATGGCTTAAGCTCCAAGTTTCATTACGCTCTATCATCAAGCAACCGTTAGGCAATTACTATTATGTAGAGTTGTGTTTAAAGTTGAGGGACGATCGTTCTGTCTAGGGGCAGAATCATCAGTAGAAAAGACAAAAATCTTTCATGTGTGGTAGGACATAGTTGCCAGGACTGTCCTAAGCTGGGATGGCATTTCGATCGGGTTTTAGAGCAATGCAGACTGGAACAGAGGCTGAGATTGAGTCTAAGCGCTTGCGTTTGCAGCGAATTAAGATGCTGAGCCATTGGCTTGATGATGCAGTTGCGATTCCTGGAACCTCCTATCGCGTAGGGCTTGACCCAGTTTTGGGTCTATTACTTGGCGGGGGAGATCTGGTTAGTTCAGGATTTTCTGCATACCTTGTGTTTGAGGCGGCGCGATTTGGGCTGCCCCGGACGACCTTGACTCGCATGGTGTTCAACCTTCTGGTGGACACGCTGCTGGGAGCGGTGCCTGTGGTAGGAGATGTTTTTGATGTGGCATGGAAGGCTAATAGTAAGAATTTAGCGCTGCTGGAGGCTCATTTGCAGGCTCCGCGCTCTAGCCAAGTTGCCGATCGCTGGTTTGTGGTACTGCTGCTGGCAGGGTTTGCCCTTGTTGCCCTGTGTTTGGCTGGTTTCACGATCGTTGTCATTGCTTGGCTATTCAAACTGATCACTGGCTCGTAAAAGTTCTTTGAGTATCCTTATTCAGCTTGCAGACTCTCTAAGCCCACTTACTAGTGCAGGTTGTCAGAAATAACTATCCAGCACTCAACTCAAAACTCAAAACAATCCACCTAACGGGTCAGAAATTTCTGCCGCAGTGCTACCGATCGCCCAGTGCTATTTTCTGGTTTCAATATGGCTGCGATCGGGGGTGGCTGTCTTCACCGCTTGAGACCAACGGGATGGCTCCAGGCGATTAACGTAGTTCCGATAGTGAGCTAGTGGGGCATCAATGCTGAGGAGGTTTTTGGGGTCAAACTGGATATTGTCATAAATTCTGCCATCCTCATCTCGGAGCCTATAGTACGCCAATCGGGTACAGATCAATAAAAATTGGCTGACCAGCCATCCCCAAGAACCTTGGCGTTTTTGGGTGACATAAATTGGTTGAATGCGCGTTCTGCCAGGGGCGATCGGTGTATAGGCAAAAATCATATGCAGCGGGGGAAACAACCGCACATTTTTCATCATCGTCAGCAAACCCATACAGCCGTTGGCATACAGCATCGAATACTCATAGGTGGAACCCAACAGGCGTTGTCCCAATCGTTCTTGCCAGGTGGTTTGCGGGAGGTTGCCCTGCATTGTGAAGTCCATTTGGGTGCCCGATGCGCTCTGATTTAGGGAGAGCTGCATTTGGATATCGAGATGATGAATAGTTTTGAGATGTTGGGCATCGATCCCGTTCATCATGCAGATGTGATGGTGGCACCGACGCTCAAAGGCGGTATCAGACTGGGAGACGATCGCCATCCCTTGCAATTCCTCAAATTCAGCCACGCCCTCCGGTGCTTCAATGTCCGGGTAAACCCAGATAAATCCATATTTCTCTTCGGTTTTATAAGCCTGCACCTTGGCTGCGGCTGGTATTTCTGCCTGACAGGGAATATGCTGGCATTCTCCACTGGCATCAAAGGCCCACTGGTGAAAGACACAGCGAATCCAGGTGCCATCCACATGCCCAATCCCCAAATCGGTTCCCAGATGGGGGCAATAGGCATCCAGGGCCCGCACCTGCCCATCCTCACCCCGAAACACCACCAGTTGTTGTCCACAGACTTGAACGGATTTAGCCTGTGCTATGGACAGAGTGCCACTGGCACAGGCGATATACCAACCCTTGGCGATGACATCCCAGTTATTGAAGATTTGCATATCTGGTCTTAAGCTCAAATTATTCAATACTTCGGACAGTTTTTGTGGAGGTGCTGGAAATACTGTTGTACAGCCAGTATAGACCCTCACCCTAAATCCCTCTCCCAAGAGGGGAGAGGGACTTCAATCCGGCTCCCCTGCTCCCGTTCTGGGAGAAGGGGTTGGGGGATGAGGGTTAGCCATCGCAAAAATGTCCGAACTATTGATTATTGGTAATTGCTCAACCTAGAAGAATCAGGGGTCGCAGACCTTTTATCTACTACTTTTGATCGCTTTTGACGAGAAAAAGCACGAAAATTGGTCTTTCAAGCTATTTTGTACGGTAGCAAAATAGCTGAAACCCTCACTTTTCCTAGGTTGAGCAATTACGATTATTGATAGTTGTAGTTTAATCTTTGCCGGCTTGATAGCCAGCTAGCGTTTCCTGTCGTTGGCGGATGTCGTCTCCATATTTGCCTAACAAAACTCGCCACAACATTCGCCCCAAGCAGGCAGAAGCTCGCCAGGAAAAAAGCGCATCCTGACGATCGATATGACTACGCTCAAACAGGAAATGTCCAGCCAGTCCCACAAGTTGGGTGAGGGGCAAGACCAACAGTATCCAGCCGTTGTGGAGTGCCCAGGCAGAAAACAGCAAACCGTAGAAAATCAAGATGCCGCAGATATGGAGCGTGATATTGAGCGGGTGTTGGTGCTTGAGAATGAAAATATCCCAATAGTCTGTGAAAGGATGATCCAGAATTCGATCGTTGATGCGATTTCTGGATGGCAGTTTGTTTGTTGGGCTACTCATGATCCACGTTCTCCGTTCAACGGTGGCAGGGAGACAGAACCGTTCCCAGCCGATCGCGCCCCAGGTGTTCACTAATTTTCCCGCTTTGAACAACAGGCACTCCCCGGATATAAACCGCTTGTATAGCTTCATCGGAGCCGCGCTTGACCATGCGGGGTTCACCATCCAGCAGCGGATCTGAGATTTCGACTTGCGGGCTGATGGGTTGATGCAGCGCCTGGGGATTGAGGAGCAGAAGATCAGCCTGAACCCCTGGTTTAAGGGTGCCTGTATCCAGTCCAAACCAGTGGGCAGGTTCTCCAGTGACGCGATGGATGGCCCTCTCTGGAGTGAGGAAGCGAGTGACGATCGCCTGTTTAAGTAACGATAAGGCTCCGTCATAGTAGCCAAGATTCCGCACATGGGCACCCGCATCGGTGAAGCCGGGCAAAATATAGGGATGCTGCATCAACTGGAGACGCGGTTCCAGGCGATCGTTGGCTCCCGTTGCCACCCAGCGCAGGTCAGTGTCATAGGTTTGCAATGCTTGCATAAAGAAATCCAGCGGTTCCAGGTGTTTTTGGCGGGCAACTTCTGCAAAACTCAGCCCATCCCAACTTGGCTCAGGGCAACGGACAATCTCCATCATTTCCAACTCGCGGTGAAAGGACTTGCGCCACTTTCGGTTCCAGTCTTGGCGAAACTGCTCACAGAATGCTGGGGAGTGCCACAGGTCTTGCCGTTCCAGGGGCGACTGACAGCTATTGAGTTGTTCGCCTGCGGGAAATTCTTCAAACAATGGCGTAATTGGGCCATCGGAGTAAATGGTGAAGGGTTCCGTCAGAGTTTGGAACCGCACATTGCCCCCCAGAATCCGGTTCCAGAAGAGCAAAATGGGAGAGAAGATCCGCCAGAGTCGGCGATCGTGGACGGCATCCAGGGCGGAGAGTACCGTTAGGCGCAGTGGTCGTTGTCCCAGTCCCACGCCCATTCGCAGAATTTCCACAAAGGAGGAGAGGCGCTGGAGATTGGGGGTAACCTGAAAAACCCGATCGTGGGTGCGGCAAAGCTGCGCCAACATGTCATATTCCCTAAATTCGGCGTGCTGGGAGGGAATCGTGTGTCCCCGCCATTCTCCACTCATTCGGTGCCAGGGAAACATATCAATGGAGATGCCGATGAACCCAGCGTCCAAGGCATCCTGGGCAATCTGTCCCATGGCTTCGATCTCGGTTTCTGAGGGCTGAACGGTGAGACTGCGCTCCAAGCCCATCACATGGCCCCGCAAGGCACTATGCCCCAACAAGGGAGCCACATTTGGGCCCAGAGGCAGTTGCCGTAGGTGATTGAGATATTCGGCGGGGGTGTGCCAGGAAATCGATTGCTGGAGCCATTTGGCAATCAGTCGGTGGGAAAGGGTTTCGACTCGCTGAAACATATCTGCCAGCATTTGGGGCGCTCCGATCGCCACTGACAGGCTGCAATTGCCAATCACAACGCTGGTCACCCCATGGCGCACCGACTCACTCAGCCCTGGAGCAATTTCGAGTTCCAGATCGTAGTGGGTGTGAATATCAATAAACCCTGGAGTGACCCACAGATGGGATGCATCCACCACCTGATGGGCATCGGTGGATAGCCCTTGACCGATGGCAACAATCCGCCCTTGCTCAATGCCAAGGTCTGCCAGAACGGGCGCTGATCCTAAGCCATCGAAAATCAGCCCATTTTGAATCAGAGTGTCTAGCATAATTACGGTATACGGTGATTTGGTGAGTTTTTCCGATCGGCTTTGGTTTGTGCAGCGATGGGCAACTTTCCCACCTTTGAGCGGAACAGTGCTGCTAACAAACCCAACCATCCACCTTAAATCATCCCTGATTTACCGAAAACCCCGCTAAAACTCAGGATCTACTGGCTCTTGTCCTTGATTAAGTTGCAGCATTGTTGAGTTAGTCGATCGCGCATCAACGGCTGGAAGTTGGGGAACATCGGCGATCGCGGCATTCAAGCTATCGCTTAGAACGGCTGCTCCCAACACACCCCGCAGTGAAGAGCCAAAGCTACGAATAATGCTCTGGAGCTTCTCGGAGTCTGCTGGGTCAGGGTTTAGCAGCATTCGTTGCAGAGATGACACGACCAGGGCTGGCAACCGCTGCTCGATGATGCCCATGGCAAGCTGATCGGCGTGGGGTTGTAATGCTTGGTCTATCCAGTCGGGAGTGTTAGGAGCGATCGGGGTGCCTTCAACATCTACAGTATTAGGAGGGCGATCGGCATCAGGCTCAGAAGCCGGTGCGTCAGCCTTGGGATTGATGATACGAGTCACGGTTGCTTCTCCTTCTGTTGTCCATAATGTCAGCCCGCCATCTCCTCTCAGCCAGTGTGTATTCTCGACTAGCGCTTCTTTATTGCGGCTTTTGAGGGTACGTAGATCCTGCTCACTAATTCCTAACCGGACAGCAAGTTGCTTGTTGGTCAGCAAAATATTTTCTGTATCTTCTGTGTCCATATAGGGCCCTCAAGGAATGACATTTCAATATCAGAATCTAGAAACCACGTTATCTCAAATCTGGCTACTGAATTGTGGAATTCTCAAAGGTTAGGGATTAAATTTTATCGTCTAGATTTAGGAACGGGAGGCGCTGATTTTGGGAATGTACTGGTGCCAGGGAGTGGATTGCTCATAGGCATAGGCAATTTGCAGCAAGGTTTCTTCTTTCAGAACGTTACCAATCATTTGCAGTCCGATCGGCAACCCTTGGTCATCGAAGCCACAAGGCACACTGAGTCCAGGCAACCCAGCCAAATTGACGGGGATCGTCATCAGGTCTAGCAGATACATGCTTAAGGGATCAGTTGTCTTTTCTCCAGCTTTAACCGCTGTGGTGGGAGCAGTGGGACACACCAAAATATCTACCTGTTCAAAGGCTTTTTCAAAGTCCTGTTTGATCAGGGTGCGAACTTTTTGGGCTTTGAGATAGTAGGCATCGTAGTAGCCGGCTGAAAGCGCGTAGGTGCCAATCATAATGCGGCGTTTCACCTCTGCACCAAAGCCAGCCGATCGTGTTTTGGCGTACATCGACACCAGATTTTCAGCGTTGTCTGCCCGAAATCCATATTTCACGCCATCGTAGCGGGCCAGGTTTGCAGAGGCTTCTGAGGGAGCAATGATGTAGTAGGCAGGGAGTCCGTAGCGGAAGTTGGGGCAGGAAATAACGCGGATCTCGGCTCCCAGATCTTGCAATTGGGCGATCGCCTTAGTGACAGCTTGCTCGACCGTAGGATCTAATCCCTCACCAAAGGTTTCTTTAATCACCCCAATGACACAGCCGCCTTTGGGTTTCAGGTCAGGTCTAAGCGATTTGGCATAGTCGATCGGCTTCACCTTGAGGCTCGTGGAATCTTGGGGATCATAACCGACGATCGCCCCTAGCAAAATTGCCACATCTTCCACCGATCGCCCAAAGGGCCCAATTTGATCGAGGGAGGATGCGTAGGCCACTAAACCGTAGCGAGACACTAATCCATAGGTTGGTTTCAGTCCTACCACGCCGCAAAAGGAAGCAGGCTGACGAATGGAACCCCCCGTGTCGGAACCCAGAGACACCACACACTCTCCCGCAGATACCGCAACCGCAGACCCCCCGGATGATCCCCCCGGTACGCGCTCCAAATCCCAGGGATTGAAGGTCATTTGATAGGCTGAGGTTTCCGTAGAACCGCCCATCGCAAACTCATCCATGTTGGTTTTGCCCACAGTTACGGCCCCCGCGTCTGCCAACTTTTGGGTCACCGTGGATTCGTAGGGTGGGACGAAGTTCTCCAAAATTCGAGAGCCACAGGTCGTTGGAATTCCTTTCGTACAAAGGTTGTCTTTGATGCCGATCGGAATCCCTGCCAGTAAGCCGATCGGTTCTCCCGCTGCAATTTTGGCATCCACTTGCTTCGCCTGTTCCAAGGCGCGATCGGCGGTAATGTGTAAAAAACTATGCAATTTTGGCTCCAATTGCTGAATCCGCTCCAGGGCCTCTTGGGCAATTTCCACAGCAGAGCGTTCTTTGTTGATCAGTTGCTGATGCAACTCGCGAATGGATGCCATGCGAATCTCCTTCTATGCAGGTTCAATTTAGCTGTTCCCACCCATGAGTTAATTAAGTTTAGCCTTGCCATAACTCCTAAAGAACTGGGACGTTCATCATAAGTCGAACTGCTAATCAGTATACGATTCTCTTTTGGCTTAACG
>Ga0209181_10000498_pt1 | contig 73094 bp, 69 predicted proteins | sample MAT05_FD_187208 | JGI IMG/M metagenome (GOLD analysis project Ga0209181, IMG submission 187208) | Freshwater microbial communities from Lake Fryxell liftoff mats and glacier meltwater in Antarctica - MAT-05 (SPAdes) (version 2) | ecosystem: Environmental > Aquatic > Freshwater > Ice > Liftoff... | reverse complement strand
CCTTATCCCCACCTGTCTAACGGGGCTGGAGGGCGGGAGATCCCCGTCTCGGGAAGCTCCTTCCCTTCTTGCGGATGCTCCTTCCGCGCTTGCGGATGTTCCTTCCGCGCTTGCGGATGTTCCTTCCGCGCTTGCGGACGCTCCTTCCCTTCCGCTGGAAGCTCCTTCCGAGCCACGAAATGGACGGAGGAGACGACGGGGTGTCTGCTCCTTTCCTCTCTTTCGCTTCTTTCGTGGTTTCTCCGGCAGCTGCCCCGTCGTCTCCCGGATCGGACTTTCTCCACCCTCTCTCATCTCCAAACGCAAACGCGCCCTGCCGGTCGGGTGACTGGCAGGGCGCGTGAGAGGTGAGTAAAACCTTCTTCCGACTAGTTGAACTTGTTCTTTCGATACGCGCCCATCACGGGGGCGTCGGGGTTCACCTCGGGGCCGAAGTAACGCAGGATGACGAGGGGTTCGGTCTCGCTGGTATTGGCGTAGGTGACGCCGTGTTTGGCACCGTCTTCGCTGACGAAATACTCGTCCTCGGTGAGTTCGTGGAAGCGGATGAGCTTGGGCGAATTGAGCGCCTCGCCATTGATGGCACCGCGGCCCTGGACGCAGATGAGGCCGTAGGCGCCCGTGTCATTCACGGTAACGACGGCGCCGGGCTCGACGGTGAGTTCCTTGGCGGTGAAAAGCTGCTCGCCGTCCACCTTGCCGTAGACGATCCAGCGGTCGACGTAACCCTCGCTGCGGGTGTCGGCGACGGGGACGGGTTCGAGGTAGTGGTTGTCCTTAAAGTTAGGATCGACGTTCTTGTCCCAAGCTAACTGTTCGACGATGAAGTCGATGTCCTTGTGTTTGGACTTGGGCATGTCTTTGACCAGCAAGGACCACGGGACTTCGCGGCCTTCTACCAAAGACTGATACATTCCGAAGACATCGGAGCCCCACTGCGGCTCGTAGGTGCAGAGGGAGCCGGGCGCGTGGAGGATGCAGGGATCGATGAGCCAGCCGGTGCCGACTTTCAGGCGATAGGCTTTCGACAAATCAAGAATGCCGTTGTCGCCTTTGTTCCAGTTTTCGATGCACTTGCGGACCTGCGCCTTGGTGGTGCCGGGCTCGAAGCCCATGAAGGTGTAGGGGAAGTTGTTGCCCACGTTGTTGTGCTGCGGCGGGAAGTAGTAGCTCTCCGGCTTGCCTTCCTGGCCCACGAGTTTCGCCTGTTTGGCGCTCTGGTGCATGTGGTGGGGGATGGGGCCCATGTTATCGAAGAATTTCGAGTAAACGGGCCACTTCTTATATTTCTTCCAAATCTTGGAGCCGATGAGCGTGGCGCCGGTTTCCTCGACCGCTTGCGCGAGGGTGAAGCGCTGAGCGCCGACCTGCACGTAGCTGAGGCCTTCGTCGGGCACGCGGCCTTCATTGGCCGCGGGCGTGGTGCTGGCAAACCAGCGTTCGTCGATGCCGCCGCGGTTCAGGCCGTAGGCGTAGAGGTCGTCGGGGTGGAGCTTGAGGCGTTTGCCGGGCTGGAGGAAGCTGCGCGGCACCCATGTGGGCGTGAGGCGCAGCAGGCCGCCGGTGCGTTCGAGTTCGCCTTCGACGAGGCTGGCGACGTTTTTTTTGAGGGTCTTGAGTTGCAGGACGGAGGTCATTTTTTGGGGTGGGAGAAAGTGGAGGTCCGCAGCGCGGGGCCGCTTTATTCCAGCCACGCGCGGGAGCGTCAAAGGGAAAGGCGGGGGGAAGGCGCAGGGGTTAGACGACCGGCAGCTTGGCGGGAGAGGAAGGAGGCGGCGGTGGGCGAGTGATCCGGATCGGGCCGCGCAGCCCGCAGAGCCGCGAGGCAAAGGACCACGCGAGCCAGCGCGCCGCAGAAAGTTCGGCGACGAACCAACCGCTCGCGATGCCGACCGAAGCGCCGACCACGACATCCAGCAGATGATGCACCCCGAGGTACATGCGCGACCAGCCGACGCCGACGACGAGCAACCAGGCGGCGTGGACTCCGCGGCGGCGGCGCCGGAGCAGGACAAGCGGCGTGACGAAGGCGGCAATGACAGTGGTGTGCGCGGAGGGGAAGGAGGAGCGGGAATGTTTTCCGGCGACCCATTTCCCATTGTCCCACGGGCCCTTCCAGCCCTTCGCTTCGCGCGCATTCGGGCGCACGCGGCCGGTGAGGGCGCGCACCGGATTGACGATCGCGCCGGCGAGAATCGTGGCGGCGAGCATGAGGGTGAGGATGACGATCACGCGGCGGCCGCGCAGCTTCCACGCGATGCCGATGGCGACGAGGGAGACTCCGGCGAGCACGGGCCAATCGGAGCCCTGGCTGAGGATTTCCGCGAGGAACTTCCCGCCGGGCGAACGCTTGCCGCGGAACCACCCGAGCGCCTCCTGATCGAAGGCCATGGCGAGGCCGATCGCCACGACGGCGAGGCCGGCGGCGAGGAGGCGCGGCAGGACGGACGAGGGTCGCGGGGAAGGCGACGCGGCTGGGGCAGGGATCATGCGGGCAGGAAAATGAGCGGCGATTAAAGCAATGCGGGACGCAGGTTACAATTGCGTTGGCGCGCGGCTGCGACTGGAATGCGCGGCCCTAATCTGGCCCTGCTTGCCCCTCATGCCTCTCCGGAAGCTCCTCATCTTATTTTTTGCCGTTCTTTCCTTCCACTGCCTGGGCAATTGGGCGCTGCCGCTGATTGATCGCGACGAGCCGCGTTTTGCCGAAGCCTCGCGCGAGATGCTGGAGCGCGGCGACTACGTGGTGCCTTACTTCAATGGGCAGCCGCGCTTCGACAAACCGGCGCTCATCTACTGGTTGCAAGGTGCGAGCTATCGGCTGCTCGGCACGAACGAATTTGCCGCGCGGCTGCCGTCGGCGATCTGCGCGGCGCTGATCGCGGTGGCGCTGGCAGTGTGGGGCGCGCGGCTCTTCGATGCGGCGACGGGTTGGCGGGCGGCGGTGATTTTCAGCACGAGCGTGCAGGTGATGATTCACGCGCGGGCGGCGGTAGCCGACATGGCGATGATCGCGTGTGTGCTGGCGGCGGCTTGGGTGGGTTGGGAATGGCGGCGGGTGCTCGGTGAGCCAGCCGCGGCGCGGCGGGCGTGGGTTTTCGCGCTCGGCCTGGGCTGTGCGCTGGGGCTTGGTTTTCTCGCGAAAGGGCCGATCGCGCTGCTGCCGCTGGGCATGTTGTGGTGGGGCGGGCTTGACGGCACGCGCCCCGGCACGCGCTCGCTCGGGCAATGGGTGGCAGTCTTCGCCGTCGCGCTGCTGCTCGTCGCGGCGTGGGGCATTCCGGCTCTGCTCCAGACGAACGGTGAGTTTGCCGCCGTCGGTCTCGGCAAACACGTCGTCGCCCGTTCGCTCGTTTCGTTGGAAGGTCACGGCAGCCGCGGTCTCCTTGGCTACCTCGCGATGCTGCCGTTTTTTTTCGTCACGGTGTGGCCGAGTTTTTTCCCCTGGTCGATCTGGCTGATTCCGACCGCGCGCAGCGCGTGGACCCGCGCCGCGGAGCGCGGCAGTGCCGAGCGTTACCTGCTCAGCGGCGTCATTCTTTGTTTCGGCATTTTCACTCTCGTTCGGACGAAGCTGCCGCACTACACGCTCCCGGCGTTTCCCTTCCTCGCCCTGCTGGTCGCGGCGTGGTGGCGCGGGTGGCCTGCGGTGGATCGCCGCTTTCACCGCACGGCGGCCGCGGCGGTGGCGGTCGGCGTGCTCGTCTTCCTCGTGGCGGCCCCGATCCTCGCGCGGGAATTTCCCACCGAGCAACTCTACCGCCAGGCCGGGCCGCTCTTCCGGCGCAACATGGCGTTCGCGGCGTTCGACTACGACGAGCCAAGTCTCGTCTGGACGATCCGGAAAAAAGTCACAGCTTTCCGCGAAAAGCTCAACGACGACGAAGTGGCCGCCTGGCTCGTCCAGCCCGGCCCGCGCGTGCTGGTGCTGCCAGCCGATGCGGTCGCGCGCTTCGAGATCACGCCGGAGCAGGGCTATCGCATTTTTTATGCGGAAGGCTGGCACTTTGTGAAAGGACGGCCGATGCGTCTCGCGCTGGCGATCCGCACCGCGCAGGACGCGCGCTGATTCCGCCGGGGCTTGCGCGGGGCAACCGCGCCAGTTATCCCAATCGCCTTTTTGCCATGCACCTCACCCCGGACAAACCGCTCGCAGGCGTGCTCGCCCCGCTCTTCGCCCTGCGCGGGGAAAACGATCTCGGCATCGGCGACGTGGGCGCGCTGCGGGAGTTCGTGGCCTGGTCCGCGCGGCACGGCTACCGCGTGGTGCAAATCCTCCCGGTCAATGAAACCGGCAACGACAACTCGCCCTACAACGCGATCTCGTCCGTGGCGCTCGATCCGCCCACCATCGAGCTGACGCCCGAGGCGCTGCCGGATCTCCAGGCGGAGGATGTGACCGAAGAAATGCGCGGCATCGATGTGGCCAAGGTGCATGGCGGGCCGGTCAATTACCCGCTGGTCAAGCTGCTCAAACTCAAGCTGCTCGAGCGCGCCTACCAGCGTTTCGCCGCCGGTTCGCTGAAGAAAAACGACAAGCGTGCCCGCGCCTTCCGCGCCTTCCGCAAGGACGAAGCCGCGTGGATCGAAAGCTACGCGCTCTTTCGCACGCTCATGGAGCTGAACGCGGGCACCGAGCGCTGGGACCTCTGGCCCGCCGAGCAGCAGAGCCGGGCGAAGGCGGAGGCGTGGCTCGCGGCGCAAAAGCCCGCGGAGCGCAAGCGGCTCACCGAGCGCGGACGCTTCTTCGTCTATGTGCAATGGGTCGCCTGGGCGCAATGGCGCGCGGTGCGCGAATACGCCGGTGAAATGGGCGTGGCGCTGATGGGCGACATCCCGTTTGGCGTCTCGTTTTTCAGCGCGGACGTGTGGGCGCATCCGGAACTGTTCGATCATCAATGGTGCGGCGGCGCGCCGCCCGAGCGCGTGTTCAAGGCCGATCCTTTCACCACCAAGTGGGGGCAAAACTGGGGCATCCCGCTCTACAAGTGGGAAGCGCATCGCGCCGAAAAATTTGGCTGGTGGCGGCAGCGCGTCGGCAAGGTGCGCGCGATTTTCCACCTCTTCCGCATCGATCACATCCTCGGCTTTTTCCGCATCTACAGCTTTCCGTGGCGGCCCGATCGCAACGACGAATTTCTCCCGCTCACCGAGGAGGAAGCGATGGCGCGCACCGGCGGCGAGCTGCCGCATTTCACGCCTTTTCCCGACGACTCGCTGGAGCACAAAGCCGCCAATCTCGCGCTCGGCGAAGAAGTCCTCACCGAGCTCGTCGCGGTCTGCGGCGAGTTCACGCTCATCGGTGAAGACCTCGGCGAAGTGCCCGACTACGTCCGGCCCTGCCTCGCGCGGCTGCGCATCGCGGGCTTCAAAATCCCGATCTGGGAAGACCGGCCCGACGGCTCGATGATCCCCGCCGGCGAATACGAGGCGCTCGGCGTGACGACCTACGCCACGCACGATTTCGAGCCGCTGCGCGCGACATGGGAGCGGTGGATGGCGAGCATCACCGCGGCCGAAACGGGTGGACCCGAAACGTGGCCGGATCGCGACCACGCCTGGCATCAGGTGCGGCGGCTCGCGGGCTGGGCTGGCTTGGAAGTGCCGCAGATCACACCCTTCACCGGTGCCGTGCAGGAGCAACTGCTCAGCGGCTTGCTCGCCACGAAATCCTGGATCGCAGTCACCATGATCACCGATCTCTTCGGCTCGCTGCAGCGCTTCAATTCGCCCGGCGCCGTGAGCGACTCGAACTGGAGCGAGCGCCTGCCGCAGCGCGTCGGCGAGTTCGACCACGACCCGCAGCTCGGCCCGAAGATCAGCCGGCTCGACGCTCTCGTCCGCGCCAGCGGGCGGTGGTAGGGAAGCCGCGTTGCGGGCGGTGGTAGGGAAGCCGCGTTGCGGGCGGTGGTAGGGAAGCCGCGTTGCGGGCGGTGGTAGGGAAGCCGCGCCAGCGGGCGGTGGTAGGGAAGCCGCGCCGCGGGTTCCCAAATCAATCCGTAAGACGCGGCATCGCGGCCAGACCGACTAGACGAAGTGGGAACCCGCGGCGCGGCTTCCCTACCGCGGATTCAAACCCATCCGCTCGTCCACTCGTCACTTGCCACTTTTCGCCGCGTCGCCGAATCTCGGCTCCCCATTCCCGAAAAAATGAAAGCTCCCATCAAAATCGCCGTCACCGGCGCGGCTGGCCAGATCGGCTACTCGCTCCTTTTCCGCATCGCCTCGGGTTCCATGTTTGGCCCCGATCAGCCGGTCATCCTGCACCTCATCGAGATCGAACCCGCGCTGCCCGCGCTCGGCGGTGTGGTCATGGAACTGCAGGACTGCGCCTTCCCGCTGCTCAAGGGGATCGTGCCGACGGCGTCGTTGGATGAAGGCTTCAGCGGCGTGAACTGGTCGCTGCTCGTCGGCTCGGTGCCGCGCAAGGCGGGCATGGAGCGCAAGGATTTGCTCGGCATCAACGGCAAGATTTTCATCGGCCAGGGCAAGGCGATCGAGAAGAACGCGGCGGCCGACGTGCGCGTGCTCGTGGTCGGAAATCCGTGTAATACGAACTGCCTGATCGCGAAAGAAAACGCGAAGGGCGTGCCGGCGGATCGCTGGTTCGCGATGACGCGCCTCGACGAAAACCGCGCCAAGTCGCAGCTCGCGCAAAAGGCCGGCGTGGAAGTAACCAGCGTCACGAACCTCGCAATTTGGGGCAACCACAGCGCCACGCAATACCCCGACTTTTACAACGCCCGCATCGACGGCCGCCCCGCGCCCGAGGTGATCCACGATCACGCGTGGCTGCAGGGCGACTTCATCAGCACCGTGCAGCAGCGCGGCGCGGCGATCATCAAGGCGCGCGGCAGCAGCTCGGCGGCGAGCGCGGCGAATGCGGTGGTCGATACCGTGCGCTCGCTCGTGACGCCGACTCCGGAAGGCGACTGGTACAGCGTCGCGGTGAGCTCGCCCGGCGACTACGATGTCGAGCCGGGCATCATGTCGAGCTTCCCGATCCGCACGAATGCCGACGGCAAGTGGGAGATCGCCAAGTGGGTGCCGATCAACGAATTCTCGCGCACGAAAATCGACGCGACAGTGGGTGAGCTGAAGGAAGAACGCGATCTCGTGCAAGAGCTGCTCGGCTGACCGCGCGCCGGCCGGCGTCGCCGAACGCCGCTATTTCTTCGCCGGCTTCGGATCGAGATTTGCGTCGAGGTCCGCTGCCGTGACCGTGGACGCGATGCCCGCAGCGGGGACTTCCACTTTCGCCAACCAGACCAGCGCGTTGAGGATCGTTTTGCGGAAGTCGTCGTTGCCCCAGTTGTCGTGATAGTGGCCGCCGGTGAAGCCGAAGCCGCGGCCACCGTCCGGGCGCTCCACCGCCCACATCATCGCTTCGTTCCGACCGCTCGCCGCCTGGATGTGCGGATACGGGCCTTTCGGATAAACATACGGGCCGCCGCGCACCTGGTCGCTCGGCTTGGCGACGAGGATCGGCACGAACTTCACGCCCGCACTTTCCGCCGCACCCTCCGCGCTGAAGCTGCCGGCGAAGCGCATGTTGAAATACCACTCGTCCTTGATTTGAAACGGCTTCACGCCGCGCGTGATCGGATGCTCGGGGAAGCTCGCGAAGCTCGGCTCCCACATCGGGTTGCACGAATAGGCGTTTTCGTAATACCCGCCGATCCAGCGCTTGAACTGATCGCCTGCCTGAACGGCCACCACTTCCACACCATAGTGCATGCAGCCGATGCCGACGCCGCGCTTCACCCATTCCTCGACCTTTGCGATGCGCGCACCGCCCTCGAGCACCACCTCGTGTTTCGGCCCGCCGTCCATGTAGAAGACGACCGCATCCGCGCCTTCGAAGACCTTCTCGTCTGCCGGCCAGCCGTTCAGCACCACCTCGGTTTTTAGTCCGGCCGCGTTCGCGAGTTGTTTGGCGAGAAGCTGCGCGCCGGCGTTAAACTCGTGCTGGCGCGGCGGGTGCGACGGTTTGCCGCCGATGATGACAAGCTTCTGCTGGCCATCGGGCGTCTTGCCGAGAGTTGGAACGGTGAGCGCCGCCAGCACGGCGAGGAAGAGTGGGGAGGGGAATTTCATCGGCGCCCAGCCAAGCACGCGCCTGCGGCGAGCGCGAGCGCGAAGCAGCGGCACACCGCAACTCCATCCTTGCGCTTTGTAGCACCGCGCGGAAAATCGCGCCCCTTTTTCCTAAGCCATGTCCAAGCTCAAAGTCCTCGTTGCCGATCCCATTGCCCAGCGCGGGATCGATGAACTCGCCGCCGGCGGCGAACTCGATGTCGTGGTCAGACTCGGCCTCAAACCCGAAGAACTCGTCGAGATCATCGGCGAATATTCCGGCCTCGTCGTCCGCAGCGAAACCAAGGCCACGGCGAAAATCATCGAGGCCGCACACAAGCTCAAGGTCATTGGCCGCGCCGGTGTCGGCGTGGACAATGTGGACGTGGACGCCGCGACCAAGCGCGGCATCATCGTCATGAACACGCCGGGCGGAAACACCATTTCCACCGCGGAGCACGCCTTCTCGCTCATGGTCTCCACCGCGCGGAACATCCCGCAGGCCGACGCCTCCGTGAAGAGCGGCAAGTGGGACCGCAAGACCTTCGTCGGCGTGGAGCTTTACAACAAAACCCTCGCCATCCTCGGCATGGGCCGCATCGGCACCGAGATCGCGCGACGCGCCATCGCCTTCGGCATGCGCGTGCTGGCTTACGATCCCTATCTCTCGCCGAGTCGCGCCCGCTTGTTGCAGGTGGAACTCGTGGAGAATCTCGACGACATCATCCCGCAGGCGGACTTCATCACCATGCACATGCCGCTCACCGCGGAGACGAAATACATGCTCAACGCCGCGCGCCTCGCCAAGGCGAAGCAGGGCGTGCGGATCGTGAACTGCGCCCGCGGCGGCCTGGTGGAAGAGGCCGCGCTCATCGAAGCGCTCAAGTCCAAACACGTCGCCGCCGCCGCGCTCGACGTGTTTGAAACCGAGCCGCTCCCCGCGGATTCCCCGCTGCGCGGGCTGCCGAATCTCGTCCTGACTCCGCACCTCGGCGCTTCCACTGCGGAAGCTCAGGAAGGCGTCGGCCTCGAGATCGCCGAGCAGATCAAAGCCGTGCTGCTGCAGGGCGAAGTGCGCAACGCCGTGAACATGCCGAGCATCGATGCCAAGATGCTCGCCATCGTCGGCCCGCATCTCGCGCTCGGGGAAAAGCTCGGCCTCTTCCTCTCGCAGATCGCCGCCAAGCGCCTGCTCAGCCTGAACATCAACTTCAGCGGCAAGATGAACGAAGTGGACACCACGCCGATCACTCGCTCGGTCCTCAGCGGCTTCCTCCGCGCCGCCGGCGGGGGCGAGGTGAACATGGTCAACGCGCCCGCTTTTGCCGAGGGCCTCGGCCTCAAAGTCACCGAGTCGCGCGAGAGCAATACCGGCGACTTCGCCGAACTCATCGAACTCACCGCCACCGGTGAGACCGGCTGGGTTTCCGTCGCCGGCACGTTTTTCGGAGCGACTCCCCGCATCGTGAAAATCAACGGCCGCCACATCGAAGCGCGTCCGGAAGGCGCCATCCTTGTCCTCGAAAACCGCGACCGCCCCGGCATCGTCGGCCACGTCGGCACGCTCCTCGGCAAGCACGGCGTGAACATCGCCGGCATGTCGCTCAGCCGCGATGCCGCCGGCGGCCACGCGCTCACCGTGATCAATCTCGATTCCGTCCCCAGCGCCGCGCTGCTCGGCGAGCTCACCGCCGAAGCCGACATCGTCAACGCGCAGGTCGTGACCCTGTGACCCTGTAATCTTGTGAAGCTGACGATCGAACCGAACGCGCCGAAGCTTTCCGCGGACTGGACGCAGGTGCGTTTCGTCCTCCGCGATCAGCGCAAAAAGCTGCTGCCCGCGACCACCGAACAGGAGTTTTCCGGCCGCGCCAATGCCACGCTCCATTTTCTCAGCGAACGCGTGTTCTGCGTCGGGCTCGGTGAGCGCGCCGGGCTCAGCGCCGCCGTCGTCCGCGCCGCCGCCGGCACCGCCACGCTCGCGCTGAAAAAACTCGGGCGGCTCCGCCTCGCGTTCGACCTCGAAGGATTTTCCGAATTTGCCGGAGCCGCCGTGGAAGGCGCCGTCGTCGCCGACTACCGCTTCGACCGCTTCACCACCAAGAAAAATGCCGCGCTGATCGCGCTGCACGTTCACGTCGCCCGCGACCAGCTCGCCGCGGCCAGAAAATCTGCGGCCCGCGGCCGGATCGTCGGCGAGTCGATCAACGCCGCCCGCGCCATCGGCAACCTGCCGGGCAACGTCCTCTTTCCCGAAACCCTCGCCCAACACGCGGCGAAACTCGCCCGCGCGGCGAAGCTCAAGCTCACCGTCTTCGACGAGCGGACGCTGCGCGCCCGCGGTTTCGGCGGCATCCTCGCCGTGGGGCAGGGGAGCGTGCGCCCGCCGCGCTTCATCATCCTCGAGCACCGCGGCGGACCGAAATCGCAACCGCCGATCGCCCTCGTTGGTAAGGCGGTCACCTTCGATACCGGTGGTATTTCCATCAAGCCGGCGGCCAACATGGAGGACATGATCTTCGATAAATGCGGCGGCATCGCCGTGCTCGGCGCCATGGCCGCGCTCGCCCGGCTCGGTGTGAAGCGCAACGTCGTCGGCCTCATCGCCAGCGCCGAAAACATGCCCGGCGGCAACGCCTACCGCCCCGGCGACATTGTCACCACCTACGACGGCAAACACATCGAGATCATCAACACCGACGCCGAGGGCCGCGTCGTCCTCGCCGATGCCATCGCCTACGCGCGGCGCGATCTGAAAGCCTCCGCGATCGTCGACCTCGCCACCCTCACCGGCGCCTGCTGCGTCGCGCTCGGCGAATACGCCGCCGGCCTCTTTGACAACGACGAACCGCTCCGCAAGGCGCTCCTCACCGCGGCGGAAGCCGCCGGCGAACGCCTCTGGCCGCTCCCCATTTTCCCCGAGCACGAAGAGCAGATCGCCAGCGACGTCGCCCTGATCAAAAACAGCGGCGGCCGCCTCGGCGGAGCCAGCACCGGTGCGGCCTTTCTGAAAACCTTCGCCGAAAAAACCCCGTGGGCGCACCTCGACATCGCGCCCGTCGGTCACACGAGCAAAGACCGCAATGGCGTCGCCCGCGGCGCCACCGGCTTCGGGGTGCGCACGCTGGTCGAGTTCATCGAGCGCGCGTAGCCGCGGGCTGCATCTGTGGATCGGGCGGACATTGTGCCCGCTGCGCGGCGGTTGATTTCAAGGCAACTCGCGAAGCAAACGGTTTCGCGTCGCCGGCAAAAACCCTCGCAGATTATTCATCGTCTCCGACACGCAACCGATAGTTTGACCGTGCGCGCGGGGTTGGATTTTGAAAGGCTCGGCGAATGAAATTCACCTTCCTCTCCCTCGTTGCGCTCTTTGGTTTCTCGCTCACCCCGCTTGTCCAGGCGGAGGAGGCCGCGGTCGCGGCGGAGCGTGAGGCGAAGTTTCAACAGGCAATGACGGGCGTGACGCTGACGGGGCGCTGGGTGCCGATCAAAGACGGCGCACTCGGTGCGGAGAAGCCGGAGAAATACAACATCGTGAGCGTGGCGAAGACGAGCGGGGAGAACTGGGTGATCAACGCGCGGATGAAGTATCAGCAGCAGGAGATCGTCGCACCCATCCCGGTGCAGGTGAAGTGGGCGGGCGATACGGCGGTGATCATCGTGAAGGATCTCGCGGTGCCGGGCGGCGGCACCTATTCGGCCCGCGTGCTGATCCACGAGAGCACCTATGCGGGGACGTGGAGCGGCAGTGGGTATGGCGGACTGCTCAGCGGGTTGATCACGAAGGCGGCTGCGGCGAATCCGTAGCCGTTCGCTTGCGGGATCCGGAGCCTGTGGCGCTCGCCCGCTCCTTGTATTCGGGGGAGTGGCTCAGTTTCATTGTCGCATGCGTTTTCTCCCCCACGCCGTTGCGGTTATCGCGCTTTCCTCTCTCTCCGCGCTGGCCGCCGCACCGGCAAGTATCGCGCCCGCGGATGACGCCGGGCGGGTGATGAATCCCGGCTTTGAAGAAGGTACGCTGAGCGATTGGATCGCGGCGGGCGAGGCGTTCAGGGGGCAGCCGGTGAAGGGGCCGATCGATGTGAAGCGGCCGTTTGGCGCGGGGAAGGTTTCCAATCACCAAGGCGATTTCTGGATCGGCGGCTACGAGATGCTCCGCGATGGGCCGATGGGGACGCTGACCTCGGTGCCATTCAAGACGACGCAGCCGTGGGCGAGCTTCCTCGTCGGGGGCGGTTCGCTGCCGGGGACGCGGGTGGAGATCGTGACGAAGGACGATGGCAAGGTGATCCACACGGCGCGCGGGCAGAATCAGGAGAACCTGGGGCGGTCGATCGTGGACCTGCGGAAATTCGCCGGGCGCGGGATTTTCATCCGCATCGTGGACGAGGAGATGCCGGGCTGGGGGCACGTAAATTTCGACGACTTCGTTTTTCACGCGGAGGAGCCGAAGTTTGAAGACGCCATCGCCCCGGTGAAAGCCGCGCTGGCGGGGCCGACGGATGACATCAAGTTTGCCGGGCTGCCGCCGGAAAAGGCGGCGGGCGCGGCGACGCTGCCGCCGGGTTTCTCGATGACGCTCGTCGCAGGCGAACCGGACATCGTGCAGCCAATCGCCTTCTGCTTGGACGACCGCGCGCGGCTCTGGGTGGTGCAGAGCCTGACCTACCCGAAGCCTGCGCCCGCAGGGGAGGGGAAGGATTCGATCGTGGTCTTCGAGGACACGAACGGGGATGGAAAGTTCGACCGGCGCACCGTGTTCGCCGAGGGGCTGAATCTGGTCAGCGGAATCGAGTATGGCTACGGTGCCGTGTTCGTCGGCGCGGCGCCGAATCTGATGTTCATCCCGATCGTGGATGGCGATGCGCCGAAACCCGCCGGCCCGCCGCGGGTGCTGCTCGACGGCTGGGGTGCGCAGGATACGCACGAAACGCTGAATACTTTCACCTGGGGGACCGGACGGCGGGCTCTACGGCTGCCACGGCGTCTTCACGAAATCGAAGGTGGGCAAGCCCGGCACCCCGGAAAACCAGCGCGCGCAGATCAATGCCGGCGTCTGGCGCTTTCATCCCGTGCGGCATGAGTTCGAGGTGTTCGCGCACGGGACGAGCAATCCGTGGGGGCTGGACTTCGATACGCGCGGTCAGGCGATCATCGAGGCCTGCGTGATCCCGCATCTTTTTCACATGGTGCAGGGCGGACGCTACCAGCGGCAGGCCGGCACGCACTTCAATCCCTACACCTACGACGACATCAAGACGATCGCCGACCACCGGCACTTCCTCGGCGGCACGCCGCATGGTGGCAATGGGCGGAGTGACGCGGCGGGCGGCGGTCACGCGCATTCCGGCCTGATGATCTATCAGGGCGAATCGTGGCCGGAAAAATATCGCGGTGGCTACTTCATGAACAACATTCACGGCGCGCGGATCAACATGGACATCCCCGAGCGCGCCGGGAGCGGCTTGGTGGCGAAACATGGCGGGGATTTCATCCGCTTCAACGACCGCGCCTCGCAGATCGTGAGGCGCAGCTCATCGCCGTGTGCTGCGGGGAAACGCCTGGTGTCCGGTGCAGATCAGTTCCGCTTCAATTCCCGCCCCATGGTCTCCGTGGAGCGGAGAGGGGGGGATTCGAACCCCCGATACCCTTGCGAGTATGCCGCTTTAGCAAAGCGGTGCTTTCGACCACTCAGCCACCTCTCCATTTTGCCTGCTCCGAGGGGCTGATTTCTCGGGCAGGGCGGCAACTCTACAAAGTTCGGGTTTCGTGGCAAGCGATTCGACAGCCGCTTTCGCGAACCCTTCCCCACAAAACGGAAGCTCCCCCGGGGATGGAACCCGGGGGAGCCTCTTCAACTACTGGCTACGTCTCGGATTACTGCAGGAGACGGAGGGCGGACTGGGCGCTCGCATTCGCCTGCGAGAGCATCGAGGTGCCGGCCTGAACGAGGATGTTGTTCTTGGCGAGGCGGGTGGATTCGTAAGCGACATCCACGTCCACGATGCGGCTGTTCGCGGCTTCGAGGTTCGTCTTGTTCGTGGCGAGCACATCGGCCGAGAAACCGAGGCGGCTGGTTTCCGCGCCGTTTTGGGCTCGGCTGGTGCCGACGTTGGTGATCGCTGTGGTGATCTGCGTGACGCTGATCGCAGCGAGGTTCGCGGCGCCGGTGATCGTGGTGACGTTGGTCGCCAGATCGGCCTTGGTGATGTTCACCGACTGGCTCGCGTCTTCCGAGGTGGTCACCGAGAGGGTGGCGCCGCCGAACATGGTGATGCCGTTGAACGTGCCGGTCGCGAGGCTGGTGAGCTGGGCCTTGAGGGCCGTGAACTCGGCGTCGTAGTTCGCGATGTCCGTCGCGCCCTTGGTCACGTCGCCAGCGAGCGTCTTCAGCTCGGAGATCCGGTCCAGAACCTTGCCAGCCGTGTTCAGGCTGCCGTCCTGCGTTTGCAGGAAGGAGGTCGCATTCGCGACGTTGGTGGAGACGGCATCGGTGCGGTTGATCGCAGCCTGGAGGCGCATGGAGACCGCGAGACCGCCGGCATCATCCGCCGTGCTGGTGATCTTCGAACCGCTGGACAGACGAGCCAGGCTCTTTTGGAGCATGGCGTTGCTGTTGCCGAGGTTCGTTGCAGCCTGGGTGGCGGACGAGTTGGTGTTGATGTATAGAGGCATGACTAAGTTTCCTTTCTTGGATTTGCATACGACTTCCGTGTCGCGGACGGGCCACTTTAGATTCGGTGTCTGGCCTCACCGGTCTCAGCATTCGCTGCGACACTTACGGACTCGGCAGGATTCGGCGGACCTTTAGCAAAATCTTCCGGGCGGCGTGATTTTGCGTTTCCCGGCGGCGGGGGAATGGCCTCGGCGCCCTTCGCCATGCCGCCTCTCATCATCGGCCAGCCATATTTTCCAGCAGCAGCGCGGGCATGGGGTGTGCTGATAGAGGCTTCCAAATACCTCTCGCCCTATGTCTACCGCTACTCAACTTACAGGCCTCGCCTCCGGTCTCGATTGGAGATCCCTCGTCGATAAACTGATGGCCGCCGAGCGCGCTCCGGAGACGCGGATGCGCGCACAGCAGGCTCGGTATCAGCAGCAGACCAATGCGCTCGAAAACTTCAAATCGAAGCTCTCCGACTTGCAGGCTTCGATCAAGTCGCTCGGCGCTGTCGACGATGCGTTTGGTGCGCGGAGTGCGAGCGTCGTGGGCACGAGCGGCTGGAGCGCCAGCGCGGCGGCGGGTGCCGAGGGCGGCACCTACAGGATCAACGTCACCCAACTTGCCACCCGCACGCAGCGCGTCGGAGCAAACGACGCGGGCGGACGCTTGAGCGCGACGAGCGACGTGAGCGGGCTGACCATCGGCACGCTGCCGATCGCGGGGGCGATCACGGCGGGCGAGTTCACGGTGAATGGCGCGCGGATCAGCGTGGCCTCGACCGATTCGCTCCAGGACGTGCTGAACCAAATCTCCACGAAGACCGGCGGCGCGGTGACCGCGAGTTACGATCCCGGCAGCGACAAGGTGCAACTCAACAGCTCCAGCGAGATCGTGCTCGGCAGCGCGAACGACTCGAGCAACTTCCTCACCGCCCTCCAGCTCTTCAACAACGGCACCGGCTCGGTCATCCCGCCTAAAGCGCTGGGCGTGGTCAGCGTTGGCGCGGCGATCGCCAATGCGAACCTCAAGACGGCGGTGACGGCGACCGATGGTTCGGGTAATGGCAGCTTTCAGATCAATGGCGTGGACATCGCCTACAACGTGAACACGGATTCGCTGCAATCCATCATGGCGAAGATCAACTCTTCGAGCGCCGGCGTGACTGCGGCCTTCGACAAGTCGAACGATCGCTTCACACTCTCGAACAAAACCAACGGGGACGTGGGCCTGAACGTCAGCGAAGCGGCGGGCGGTCTGCTCGAAGCGCTCGGCTTGAACTCCACGTCGACGATCGCCAAGGGCAAGAACGCGCTTTTCACCGTGGACGGCGGCGCCACGCGCACCAGCACCAGCAATACGCTGGACGAAGCCGCGACCGGGATCACCGGCCTTTCGGTCACCGCCACTTCCGAGACGGAGCAGTCCGTCACCGTGGCGGCGGACAATCAGGACTTGCGCTCGCGCATCGAGGATTTCATCAGCAAGTTCAACGCAGTGCAGACCTTCATCGACACCGCGACGAAGACCACCACGTCCGGCAAGGGCGAGGTGACCAGTTCGGTTTTCTCGGGGAATCTGGAAGTCGCCGGCATCTCCAGCGGCCTGCGCTCGTTTGCCTTCAAATCTGTGCCGGGGCTCTCGGGAACGATTCAGCGACTGGACAGTCTGGGCATCGACTTCAAGTCGGGCACGACGCAGCTCGAAGTGAAAAATTCCGCCGCGCTCGACCGCGCGTTGAGTGATCATCCGGACGATGTGAAAACGCTTTTCTCCGACAGCACGAACGGTCTTTCCGCGAAGCTCGATGCCTATCTCACGCAGACCATCGGCGGCGACGGCATGATCGCCAATCAGACGAAGCGCCTCGCGAAACAATCGTCCGACGTGGACGACCAGATCGCCGCGCTGGAGCGTCGCCTCGCTTCGGACCAGGCGCGGCTCGAGCAGACCTTCATCCAGATGGAGCAGGCGCAGTCCGCCCTCCAGAGCCAGCTCGCGGCGCTCACCAACGCATTCGGCGGCTCCAACAAATGAGGCACGCGGCCTGGTTGGCGGTGGGAATGTGGGCGGTGCTCCTCGCGGGCTGCCAGGTGGGAACCAAGTCGGCCACGTTTGTGCGTCCCACCGCCCCACAGAACTATTTCTCCGGCGAGCCCGTGGGTTATCCGTTCCGGCGCGTCGCGTTGCTGCCCATCTTCAACGACAAGTATCCGGCCGAAAATCTGCGGGTGCTCGATGCGGCGTTCAACACGGAGCTCACGAAGAAGTCGGTCTTCGAGGTCGTGCCGATCAGCCGCAGCGCGATGGAAAGTCTCTTCGGAGAACGCCAGCTCAACTCGGTGGAAAACCTCCCGGCCGATCTCATGGCCAAGCTGCGCGACCGCTACGGTGTGGACGGCATCCTCTTCACCGACATCACGCACTACTCGCCCTATCGGCCGATCTCCATCGGCGTGCGCGCGAAGCTCATCGACGCGAGCTCCGGCGAGGTCCGGTGGGCGTTCGACTATCTTTTCGACTCGGGAAATCCCGGCATCGCCGCGGCGGCCAAGACGTATCAGGTGCGTTTCAACCAGGACAACCAACCGCTGCCCAGCGATGGCGGCGCCGTGCTGATCAGCCCCACGCGTTTTGCGAAGTTCGTGGCCAATCAGACCTACGTGAGCTTGAGCCCGAAATAAAAGAATCGGGGCCGAAAGATTTTCCTAAAGGATTCCCGAAAACATCCGAATACCTACTTAAGAACTATGAACATCCCACGCGTCACACCGGACGGCTACGTGCCTCCCGCCCAGGCGAAGACGCCTGTCGCGAGAGCCACAGGCGCCCCCGAGACGGGGGACGTCTTCAAGCCGGAACAAAACCAGAAACTGCTCAGCGTCATCAAAGCTGAGCCGGACATTCGGCCCGAGCAACTGGAGCGCGCCCGCGCTTTGGTAAAGGATCCGACCTATCCGAACGGCGACGTCCTCAAGGAAGTCGCCCGCAAACTCGTCCGGCAGGCCGATCGCTAATCCCTTTCATACCCACACCCTGATGCTCGCTCAATACGCCCGCGCCTATAAATCCGTCGCCGTCACCACGGCCACTCCCGGCCATCTCGTCCTGATGCTATTCGATGGCGCTCTGCGTTTCATCAGTTCGGCGTTGCATGGCTTCGAGCAGGAAGATTTCAGTCTGCGCATCGAGCTGGTGAATACGAACTCGATCAAGACGCAGAAAATTCTCCGCGAACTCCAGTGCAGCCTCGACCTCAAGGCCGGCGGCGACTTTGCCCAGCGGATGTTTGCGCTCTACGACTTCATGATCGACCAGCTTTTGAAGGCCAATATTTCCAAGAACCCGGCGCCGATGCGCGTCGTGCAGGATCTGCTTGGGCAGATTCGCGACGCCTGGTCCCAGATGCTGGAGCAATCCGCCTCCCAGGCTGCATGAAATCGTCCGTTCCGCCGAGGCTGGGCCGTCTCCTCGGTGAATACGAACGGCTGACCCGCAACGAGGGTGCCGCACTCCGCGCGCAGGATTTTCCTGCGCTGACGGAGATGTTTGCTTTGAAGGCGGCCCTGCTCACCCAGATCACCAGCGAAGGCGCCGGGCTCGGGCTCGATCGGCGGGTGCATTGGCTCAACGACTGCCTCGTGGCCCTCGCCGACATGGAGCGCGACAATGTGAGCTGCGCCGCTCGCGCGCTCGTTCAGCTCAAGGTGCAGCGCGAAAGCCTCGCCGCCGCGCGCCAGCGCCTGCGCGGTCTCGGCCACGCCTATAGTCATCCGGCCGCGGGCATCACGCGGCTTTTCGCCCTCAGCTAAAAATGACCGGCACCCGCGGCAAAGCCTCCATCCTCATCGTCGACGACGAGCCCGACATCCTCGACGCCCTGCGGGAGCAGCTCACCTGGGAAGGTTACGAAGTGGTCGCCTGTCCCGGCGGCCGCGAAGCGCTCTCCACGCTGCAAGACCGCGGCTTCGATGTGATCATTTCCGATCAGCGCATGCCGGAAATGTGCGGCCTCGAACTGATGGGCCACGCCCAGAAGCTGCACCCGAACTCCTCCCGCGTGCTCCTCACTGGCGTGCTCTCGCTCGACACGCTCGTCGGCGCCATCAATCAGGGCGAAATTTTCCGCTTCCTCGCCAAGCCGTGGATGCGCGCCGAACTCCTCGCCACCGTGGAGAATGCCGTGCAGCGCCATCAACTGCTGGAGACGAATGACCAGCTTACGCGCAACACCGACCGGCTGAACCGCCAGCTCGTCCACGCCAATGCGCAGTTGCAAATCCAGGTCAACGAACTGACCGCGCAAAAAGAGCAGATCGACGAAGCGCACGAGGCGTTGAACGCGAACTTCGAGCACTCCCTCGGCCTCTGCTACCGCATCATCAATACCTTCGACCCGCTGCTCGGGAAGCAGACCAAAGCGGTCGTCGATATCTGCCGCCAGATGGCGCACATGGACGACTTCACGGCCGCAGAAAAACACGTCCTCATGGCCAGCGCGTGGCTTCACGACATCGGCCTCATCGGCCTCGACCGCGGCCTCGTCCATCGTTTCTTTCACAAGCCGCAGGAGATCACCGCCAACGACCGCGCGCTCATCCGCGAGCACCCGATCTACGGCCAGGCCCTCGCCGCGTTCGTCGATCGGCTCTCCGCCGTCGGCGTGACCATCCGCGCCCATCACGAGCGCTTCGACGGCACCGGCTACCCCGACGCTCTCGCCGGCGCGGGCATCCCGTGGACGGCCCGCTGCCTCGCCGTCGCCGTCGCCTTCGTCCAGCCCGGCATGCAACGCGGCACGGCGCTGCAAACCATCCTCGATCAATCTGGGAAAGCCTTCGACCCCGAAGCCGTGCGGGTTTTCCTCCGGACGACGCAGCGCACCGAAGTGCCGCGGCAGGTGCGCGAAATCTCGCTCGCCGAACTCCGGCCCGGCATGCTCATCGCCCGCGGCATTTACGTGCCCAGCGGGATGCTGCTCATCGCCGAGGGGCAGCAACTGACCGGCGCGGAGATCGCCAAGCTGCGGAGCAGCGAATTCACCCACGGGCAGGTGACGCAGGTGCTCGTTTATCGCTGAAGCGACGGCGGTGATCGCAGTGGCATCGCTCGTGCTTACCGGCTGGGGTGAGAAAAAACTGCCTACAGGCCACCGTGGAGGAAGGTCTCTGCTTCCAAAGAGCCGGCCGGCTCTCGGATGCGGCAAAAAGTTACCGGCAAGTTTTGGCCGAAGATCCCGCGGAGCCCGATGCGCTGCACTTCATGGGCGTCCTCGCGCAACAGCTTGGCAATCTCGACGATGCGGTGGACCTCATTGCCGAGTCGCTGCGGATCAAACCGGAAAATACTGCCGCGATCAACAATCTCGCCGGCGTGCTCAAGGACCAGCAGCGGTATCCGGAAGCGCTCGAATTTTATCAGGCCGCGGTCGCGGCCTCACCGCTCGACGCCTATCTGCACAGCAACACGGGCAATGTGCTCAAAGAGCTGGGACGGCTCGATGAAGCGGCGGCGCGATATTCGCGGGCCATCGAACTCGATCCGCAATCCTACGCCGCGCATTCCAATCTCGGCACAGTCTTCAAGGAGCAGGGGCGGTTGGCCGATGCGGCGGACTGTTATGAGCGGGCGATCGAGCTGAATGCGGAGTCGCCCGAGGCCTTGAGCAATCTCGGCGTCGTCTTGAAAGAGCAGGGGAGATTCGAGGCAGCCGCGGCCGCGCTGGAGCGGGCGCTGGCGCTGAATCCGAACTCGGATGCGGCCTGGACGAATCTCGGGAGTACGGTGAAGGAATTGGGCCGGCCCGAGGAGGCGCTCGCGCATCACTGCCGCGCGCTCGAACTCAATCCACGGTCTTTCTTCGCTCACAATAATCTCGGCACGCTGCTCAAGGATCAGGGCCGCTTCACCGAGGCCGTGGGCTGCTTCGAGAAATCGATCGCGCTGAACCCAAACTTCTTCCTCGCCCACAACAACCTCGGCTCCGCCTTTTGCGAACTGGGCCGGGCGGGCGACGCGATCGAATGCTTCCGCCGATCCGTCGAACTGAAGCCCGGCTACCACGCCGCCTTCAGTAATCTGCTCTTCACGCTCAACTACCTCGGCACCGATCGCGCGCGCCTCTTCGCCGAACACCGGCGGTTCGACGAAATCTACGGTGAACCCCTGCGCGGGCTGATCTCGCTCCATCCGAACTCGCGCGAGCCGGAACGCCCTCTCCGCGTCGGATTCGTCTCCGGCGATCTGCGAGAGCATCCGGTCGCAAGCTTCATCGAACCCGTCTTCGCGCTGCACGCGGCCGAGGAGTGCGAGTTCTTCTGCTACTCGAATCACCCGCACGCCGATGCGACGACGGCGCGCCTTCGCTCGAAGGTGGAGCACTGGCGCGAAGTCGCGGCGCTGTCCGATGAGCAGATCGCGGAACTGGTCCGCCGCGATCGCATCGACATCCTCGTCGATCTCTCCGGCCACACCGCGCGCAACCGCCTCCTCGTTTTTGCCCGCAAACCGGCGCCGATCCAGGTGAGCATGATCGGCTACATGCAGACCACCGGATTGCACGCGATGGACTACCGCATCACCGACGAGCATCTCGACCCGGTCGGCGTCTCCGATCCGTTCAACGTCGAGAAACTCGTCCGGTTGCCCGCGGGTGCCGCGCCGTTTCAGCCGCCTGCGGACAGCCCGCCGGTCAGCGAACTGCCTGCCCTCGCGAACGGTTTCATCACCTTTGGGTCCTTCAACAATCTCGCCAAAGTCTCGCCGGAAGCACTGGGAGCGTGGGCGGAGATTCTCCACGCCGTGCCCGATTCGCGGTTGCTCCTGGTCGGGCGCGAAGGAAACGGAGTGCTCGCCACACTCGCCGATCTCGGCATCGCGAAAGAACGCGTCGAAATGATCCCGCGCCAGTCGCTGGGCGATTACCTGCGTCTGCACCACCGCGTGGACGTGCTGCTCGATAGTTTTCCTTACAACGGTGGCACGACCAGCCTCCTAGCCCTCTGGATGGGCGTGCCCTTTGTCACGCTCGCCGGGGAAAGTACCACGGGTCGCGCCGGTGCCGGCATCCTCCAAGGCGTCGGCCTCACCCGCCTCGTGACGCACGACGTTCCGGGCTACGTGCGAACCGCGATCCAGGCGACGGAAGATATCCCATCGCTCGCTGCGCTGCGGCAGACGCTCCGCGCCGCGCTCCTGCCATCCCTGCAGGACTCGGTGGTCTTTACCTCGCAGATGGAGGCGGCGTTCCGGCAGATGTGGAGGCAATGGTGCGGCTCAACCAAGGGATGATCCGAACCGCTTTTGCCGCAACCACGAAGGTTTTTGCTTTCGACGATCAAAGGCGGGAGAGAAGCTCAAAATCCTAAGAGGATGCACCGAAACTCAATTCAGTCGCGGATGGACGCGGATTTTCGCGGATTGGAAAACCTTCGCATTCTCTGTATCCGCGTTTCATCCGCGTCCATCCGCGGCTCAAATTCAGTTCTTCGGCCGGACTTCCGCTACATTCTCTAAGCCTACGTGGATTTTCACCCCGACCCCATTTCCGAGCTAAGTGCACCGGGCCAGCCTTGTGGGGTGCCATCGTCTCAGACGGCCAGCGGGCAGGAAAACCACCGGGCGATGAAAGCGCCGCGGTTCGAAAATGTCCGAACGTCCATCCCGGCCAGCTATTTTCAGGACGACGAAGTCTTCGCCCGCGAACAGCGTCTGCTCATGCAGCAGACCTGGCAGTTTTTCTGCCTGAAATCAGACCTCCTCGCCGACCAGGATTTTGTCGCGCAGACCGTCGGCGGCATTCCAGTCGTCGTGCAGAATTTCAAGGGCCGCCTCGTCGCCATGCACAACGTCTGCTCGCATCGCTATTCGCCAATTCAGAAGGCCTGCTCGGGAAATCGGCCGCTGAGTTGCCCCTACCACGGCTGGAAATTCGGCGAGAACGGTCAGCCGATCGGGATCCCGCACAATCTCGAGTTTTACCCGATCGCCCGCGAAGACAAACCGCAGTTCGCGCTAAAACTTTTTCAGGTGGAAACGTGCGGCAATCTCGTCTTCGTCCTCATCGAAGGTGAGCGCAGCCTGCGCGAGCAACTCGGCGAATGGTATGACCTCGTCTCCCGGATCGGTGGTGCCTTGGACGACATCTACTTCACCACCGCGCTCGCCAGTGAATGCAATTGGAAGTTCGTCGTGCACAATGCGTTCGACGATATTCACGCAGAATTCGTCCATCCATCGAGCTCGCTCGACACCAGCGTCTACACGGGCTCGAAGTGGAAATTCCATCCCTTCATCGCCGGCGCCGAAGACCCGGCCAGCGACTACTCGAAGCGGCACGCGCAACTCAACGTCAGCATGGATCGCTCGACCGTGGAGCGGAACGCAACCCAGTGGGAGTCCTCATTCCCGGACCGCTCGTTCCAGTTCGACGACTACCTGCACCTGTTTCTCTTTCCCAATCTGATCATCACTTCGGTCCAGGGATTTTGGTATAACATCGTCCGTTACAAGCCGATCTCCGCCACCCAGTCCGAGATGACCAATTGGCTGATTCCCGCGCGCTCGACAACGAACCGATCGAAGGTGACGCCGGAACTTCTCTACCGGCTCGCTCTCGGTTCGATGCAAATTTTTTCGGAGGACGTGCAGGCGGTCGAAGGTGCGCAAGCCGGGATCGGCTCCGTGTCGCGGCCCGGCGTCCTTGGTCGGCGGGAGGACAAGATCGCCGCTTTCGAAAATGCTTATATGGATGTCATGACATCCGGGCGGATCAACGCAGGATGAAGCGGAAACTGATCATCTTTGGGAACAATGGTTTCGCCGAGATGGTCGCCCACTATTTCGAAGCCGAGGCGCAGCGCGAAGTCGTCGCGTTCACGGTGCACGAGCGCTTTATCGCGACATCGCGGTTCGGCTCCCGGCCGCTCGTTTCCTTCGAGAGTCTGTCCAGCGAGTTTGATCCGGCAGCGCACGACCTCTTCGTCGCGCTCGAGCACGGCCGGCAAAACGTCGGCCGCGCCGAGGTCATTGAGGCGGCTCGAACGATGGGGTTTCGCCTCGCTTCGTTTATCAGTCGGGCGGCGCGCATCTCCGCGCATGCGAAGATCGGGGAACACTGCCTAGTGCTGGAGAACGCCATCATCCAATACGGGGTTGAGATCGGGCCGAACAACCTCGTCTCCGCGAACAGCTTTTTCGGTCAGTCCTGCACCGTCGGCGCGAACAATTACTTCGGGAACGGATTCTTTGCGGATCGCCACGTGCGCATCGGATCGTTCGGGGTGTTCGGGAGTCAGGTGCGGATCGGCGAAGGCTTGGCCGTCCACGACTGGGCGAACCTTCAGCCGTTCGAAACTGTTCGTGAGTCGATCCGCGTGCCGACCATCATTCATCCCATTCTCCGAGCGCCCGGTCAGGTGATCGACAGGCGCCGTTCCGCTTTATAGTTCTCTCAGCTCATGCTCACCGCTACCCCAGACTTCACGACCGAGCGCCTGCGCGACCGCTTCCTCGCGACGCTCGAAGTGGCCAGCGCCGATGCGCTCGCCTTCCTGCCCGACTGGACTCGCGAACTCGATGAAGCCAACCGACGCCAGACGCCGATCATCGCATGCGGCGCGAATTCGTTGGGCTGGTTTTTCCTCCAAGCCGCGGGGCACCTGAACGTCATCGCCGTGGTTGACGACTTCAAAAAAGGCCAGCCGTGGTTTGGCCACAACTGCATTGGCATGCCCCAAATGGTCGCGCTCGCGAAGAAGACGCCCGGCGCCATCTGCGTGAATCTCGCGCAATGGGACCTCGGCGTGCGCTTCTTCGAAAATCTCGCCCGCCGGTTCCATCTCCGGATGCTGAACTTCGGACAGGCCGTACGTTACTTCGGCTGCAACGTCGATTTCCGCCTTGGCGATTGGCGCTCCACCATCGTTTCCCGGGCCGCGGAGTTCTTCGCGCTGGAAGAAATGCTTTGCGATGAACTCTCCAAGCAGACGCTCTACGCCGTGCTCACGCACCACCTCGACACCGACCGCGAGCACCTCCTCGGCATCAACCGCGCCTACGACGCGCACTACTTCCGCTCCGGACTGTTCGAGCTGCGCAAGGACGAGATTTTCGTCGATTGCGGCGCCGCCGTTGGCGAAACAGTCGATCACTTTCTCGAGATGACCGGGGAGTCGTTCGCCCATCTCTACGCTTTCGAGCCGGACGCCGCGAACTTCGCCCAGCTCAACGAACGCTTCTCGCGTTACCGCAATCGCCCCTTCTTCAAAAACATCTCGCTGCTCAACAAAGCCACTGGCTCTGAGGATCGACTCGTCTCGTTCGAGCACGGCGGCGGTGAAGGTTCGCGCGTGACCGAAAGCGGCGGCAACGCGCAGATGCAAATGGTCCGGCTCGATTCCGAACTTCCGAACGGCGCGACCTTCCTCAAGCTGGACGTGGAAGGCCACGAACTAGCCTCGCTGCGCGGCGCCGAGCGCACCATCCGCGAATGCGAGCCGCGCATCGCCGTCTGTGCCTACCATCGCGACGACGACCTGCTCACCATCCCCGCATATCTCCAATCGCTGAACCCCGGCTACCGCATCGGCCTCCGCCATTGCAACCAGGTGCGCTTCGACACCATCTGCTTCGCTTTTTAGGTGAAACCTCTCATTCAGCCGCGCGACTACACCGACCCCGCTTGCTTTCGGGCCGAGCTGGAGCGCGTGTTTTTACGCCGCTGGATCTTTGCGGGCTCGACGGGCGGTTTGGAGAACGATGAGGACTTCCGCTGCATCGAACTCGGCGGCATTTCCGTCGTGCTGCAAAACTTTCAGGGCACGCTGCGCGCCTTTAATAATGTCTGCTCCCACCGGTTCGCCCGCCTCCAGACCGCCGCCAGCGGCAACCGCCAGCTCAAGTGCCCCTACCACGGCTGGATCTACAATGGCGACGGCCTGCCCTACGCGATCCCGCACAAGCCGCTGATATCCGAAATCACGCCCGCCACGCTTTGCGACTATCGCCTCAGCCGGTGGCATGTCCGCACCGTGGGCGCGCTGATCTTCATTCGGAAAGAGCACGCCGGCGAGGTCGTCGAGGATGACGATCTGGAGCGGCAGTTTTCCGATTACTTCACGCCGCTCACCGAACTCGCCGTCGCCTGCGGTGAACTGGTCGAGAACACCGACCACATCGTCAACGCCAACTGGAAGCTCGTGGTGGAAAACACCCTCGAAGGCTACCACGTCGACTGCGTCCACCCGACCACCATCGGCAAGCTCGGCATGGCCGGTCTGACCAAAAGCCCCGCACCCATCGAAGCTTCACCCAGCCATGAATCCGCGAGCGTTCAAGGCAGCCGCTTCACGTTCGCCGGACAAAATTCCGCCGTCTTTTCCCCGCTCGATGCCACGGTCAGCGAGCGCATGGATCGCACCTACAAGTTCCTCGCCGCCCGTCCGCAGAAGCTCTCCGGCTACCGCCACTTCTACTTTTTCCCGAACTTCGTTTTCGCCTCCACCCGCGGCGAATCGTTCAGCATCCAGCGCGTCCTGCCCATCGACGAACGCACCACGCAGCTCACCAGTTTCCTCTTCGCCACCAATGGCCTTGGCGAACTCACGAAGATGGAGGCCGCGCTCAAGCGGCAGTTCTATGCGTCAGCCGCGGAATTCGTGCAGGCGATCTTTGCGGAAGACGCGGCCATCTGCGAACAGGTGCAGCGCAGCATCGGCTTCGCGCATGGCGTCGGCGTGCTCAGCGACGAAGAGGAACGCATCTGCGCTTTTCACCAAGCTTATCAGGCTGCTCTCGCGGCGAACCCTTAATCCAAAACCAACCAACCTAAATTCCATGCCAGTCGATCAATTCGTCCGCCACTTTGAAAACGCCGTTGAGGGCATCACGCCCGGCTCGCTCAACCCCGACACCCAGTATCACAAGATCGCGCAATGGGATTCCCTCGCCCTGCTCTGCCTGCTCGCGATGATCGATTGCGAATACGATGTGCAGGTCGGCGGCATGGAACTCAAGAGCTGCGACACCCTCCGCGACATCTACGGCCTCGTCGCCGCGAAGAAGCTGAGCGCCGCCGCGTAGCATGGCTCTCGCCGCCTTGCGCCGCGCGCGGATTGCCGGGGTCGCCTCGGCCGTGCCAAAGGAGGTCGTGTCCAATTCCGACTACACCGTCCTCCCCGAGGAGCAGCGCGAGAAGATCATCAAATACACCGGCATCCGCTTCCGCCGCTGGGCGCCGCCCGAGCTCTGCTGCTCCGACCTCTGCCTCGCGGCTGCGGAAAAGCTACTGCCCGAACTGGGCTGGGAGCGCGAGAGCATCGGCGCGGTCGTCTTCGTTTCGCAGACCTCGGATTACCCATTCCCCGCCACCGCACAGATCCTCCAAGACCGGCTCGGGTTGCCCAAGTCCACGCTCGCCTTCGACGTGAATCTCGGCTGCTCCGGTTACACCTACGGCCTCTACATTCTCGGCTCGTTGCTGGAAGCCGGCGGCATCCAGCGCGGGCTGCTCCTCGCGGGTGACGTGTCGAAAATGCACGGCGACTGCGATCCCGCCAGTGCCGTGCTTTTCGGCCACGCCGCGAGCGCCACGGCGATGGAGTTTTCCGAAAAAACCAATCCGCTCTTCTTCGAGTTCGGCAGCGACGGCAGCGGATTCAAAGTCATCTACGTTCCTGCCGGCGGCAGCCGCGCGCCGGTCGCCGCGGATTCATTCGAGAAGGGCGCGCTCGCGAGTGGCGGTTCGCGCGGCGCCACCGATGTGGTGCTCGATGCTGCGGAGATCATCAATTTCACCATGCGCGAAGTCCCGCTCTCCATTAAGCGGCTGCTCGGCTCGGCGGATCGCGCGGTCGCGGATGTGGATGCTTACGTGTTCCATCAGGCGAACCAATTCATCAACAACCAGGTCGCGCGGAAGCTCGGGATCACGGCCGACAAAGCGCCGACCACGCTTTATCATTTCGGCAACACCAGCTCGGCGACCATCCCGCTTACCATCACGGCCAAGCTGCGCGAGCGCATCGCCGCCGGGCCGCAAAAACTCGTGATGTCCGGCTTCGGCGTCGGCCTTTCGTGGGCCAGCACGTATTGGGAAACGGATCACGTCGTCTGCCCGCCCCTCGTCGAAATATGACGCATTCCTTCTCACTCGCCGGCCGCACCGTCCTCGTCACGGGCGCCACCGCCGGGCTCGGTCGGCAGACCGCGATTTCCGTCGCCCAGATGGGCGCACGCACCGTCATCACCGGTCGCAATGAGGAGCGTCTCGCCGCGACGCTCGCGGAATTGGAAGGCCCCGGTCATCTCGCGATCCCAGCCGATCTTGTGAGCGAATCGGCCCGCGAGGAATTCGTGGGCAAGCTCCCCGCGCTCGATGGGCTCGTACATTGTGCGGGCGTCACGCTGCTTCATCCGTTCAAGTTCAGTGACGAGCGCCGCTACCGGGAAGTCTATGCGATCAACGTCGAGGCCCCGCTCTTTGTCACCCAGCGCCTTTTCAAGAACCGCCTCATCAACAACGGCGCCTCGATCGTCTTCATCGCCTCGCTTGGCGCCTTCATCGGCGCGCGCGGGCATTCGATTTACGCCGGGTCGAAGGCGGCGATCGTCGGCATCGCTCGCGTCCTCGCCCACGAACTGTCCGGCAATGGCATCCGCGTGAACTGCCTCTCGCCCGGCATGGTGAAAACGGAGGTCGTCACGGGATTCGCCAACCAGGTATCCGCCGAAGTCGTCGCCGCCGACGAAGCGCGATATCCGCTGGGCTACGGCACGCCCGAGGACGTCGCGAACACGGTCGTCTTCTTCCTCTCTCCCGCGAGCAAATGGATCACGGGCACGAATCTGATCATGGACGGAGGGCTGACCTGATGGGCACGCATTCGATCCACAACGTGCGCCTCGCCGGCGTCGCTGCCGCGGTGCCGCCCGTGCGGCCGATGAGCTTCGATGAACTCGGCGTCCCCGCGGATCGCTTCCGGCGCTCGCGCGCCTTCAATCGTCTGCCGGCGGTGCGCTCCGCGCAGTGGGAGCAATGCCAGTCCGACTTCTGCGCACGCGCCGCCGAGACGCTGTTGCGGGATCTCGGTTGGGCGCCGGCTGGGATCGACGTGCTCGTGCTCGTCACCGTCACGCCCGATTACCCGATCCCCGCGACCGCGATCATCCTGCAGGATCGTCTCGGCATTCCGAAGACCGCGCTCGCCTTCGATCTGCCCGGCAGTACCGGCACCTTTTTCCACGGGCTGCAACTCGTCGCCAGCATGCTCAGCGCCGGCCACCTCCGCCGCGGGCTGCTGTTTTGCGGTGAAGTGTCCAAGGTGGTCGAAGGCCCGGATTGCATTGAAAACCTCGATCAACTCGTCGGACACAATGGCAGCGTGATCGCGCTCGAGCATTCGCCGGGCGCCGCGCCGTGGAGCTTCGATACCGGCGGCGACGGTTCGCTATTCAAGAAATTTTTCATGCCCGTGGGCGGCGTGCGACAGCCGCCGAGCGCGGAGATGTTTTCCGGCGGAACCCAGAACGTGCATGAGAATCCGGCGGCGCAATTCTCGCTCGACGCCGCCGCCTGCGAGGAGGTCGCCGCGCGCGAACTGCCCGCTTCGATCCGGCGGATCCTCGCCCACGCAGGGCGCGAGATCGCAGACGTTGATCTCTGCTTTATGCAGCCGCTGGGGATCCGCCCGGAGGAAGCGCTCCGCGCCGAACTCGGTCTGCGCAAGGATCGCTTCCACGGCATCACTTTCGAATACGGAGCGGGCGGCTCCGGCGGGATCGTCCTCGCCATGCTCGCCCGCGCCGCCACGCAGCTCCAGAGCGGTCCCCGCACTTCCCTGCTGACCGGACTCGGCGCGGGGCTCGCATGGGCCTCGGCGGTGATCCCCACGGATCGCGTCGTCATGCCTGACTTCATCGAGATGTGATGAATCCGCCCGCGCTCACGCCCGGCAATCTGCTCATCAACGGACGCTTTCTCCCCGCGCTCTGGTCGCGTCTCGGCGAGACACCGCCGGGCACGGCCGTGCGTTGCCCGATCTGGGCCCAGAGTTTTGCCGCCGATCGCTGGCACGCCCGCTACTCCGCACCCATCGGGACCGAGGTAACGCAGGCGCGATCCGACCTCGCGCCGGACGCGCTGCCGGGAGCGTGCAGCCTGGAGATCGCGGGGAATGACGGAGTCACCGCAGAGGTAATCGTCGGTCAAAATCTCGAAGCGGATGAAGCCGTGAACTATCGCGGGGCACTGCGCTTTTCGGCATGGTTGTGGGTCGAGCATCCAGAGCTTTCGAGCTGCGAGCCGGCGCTCGTGATCGGCAATCCGCGGACCACGGACCTCTTCGACGCGACCGTGGAAGAAGTGGCCCGTCTCGCTATCAAATCCGTTCCCACGCGCCGCTGGCATCGTGTCGAGCTCGCCTTCGACGCTGCCGCGTTTCGTTCCACCGGGCTGCGCATCGAACTCGCGCTCTCCGCCGCTTTGCTCGGCCATCCTGCCGCGCGGGCGCGGCTCGCCGACGTGACGCTGACCCGCATCCATTCCGGACCAATCAATGAGCGTCCCGTCGCGATCGAGAGCTTTCTCGCGCGGCGCTTTTTCCAGCGGCATGATGGCCGCAGCATCAACTCCATCGGCCGGGCCCTGACCTGCAATCCACACGAGATGCACTTCCAATTTTCCTTCCCGGAGATGCGCGCCTACCCGGCCTGCACCCTCACGCAGGACAATGCCGAACTCTGCGTTTTTTCCGGCGACGGTGAGCCGCAGAGCGGTTTCGCCTACGACGTGACCTACGGCTCGCGCACCTCCGTAGTCATTCGCGCGACCAAGCTGCGGCACCAGTTGCGCGACGGCTACCTGTCCTTCCGCGGCTACCGCGGCGCCATCCTGCTCGACGCCGAGTTATGACCCGCTACCGCTCCATCGAGAATGGCGTCGAGTTGATCGAAGCCGGGCGCTCCACCTTCATTCACGCCGAGGCGACGAGCAGCGCGTGGCGCGATTTCGCAGCCTGGACCGCGCTCGGCAATGCTTGCGAGCCGCGGCTGCCGCGGCCGTTTGACTTCTACGCGGGCGCGACTCGGACGCTGTGGATCATCGGCGCCGGCGGCTTCGGCCGCGAGGTTTACTCCATGACTTACACCGCTCGGGGCGCCGGTGTGGAGTGGCGCGTCGCCGGCTTCCTCAATGACCTCGCGAACGCGCTGGACGGCTTCGACGGTTTCCCCGCCATCGCCGGCACGACCGGCCACGTCCCGCAGGAAAATGACGTTTTCATTTGCGCGATCGGCGATCTGAAAGGGCGCCGCGCAGTGACCGATACATTCCGTGCGAGAGGCGCAAAGTTCATCAACGTGATCAGCGAACGCGCGCTCATCTCTGGCGCGGCGAAGCTGGGCGAGGGGATCATCGTCGAGGCATTCACCGGGATCGCGGCGAACGCGCGAATCGGCGACCACGCCGCGATCCTCAGCCACACCACGATCGGGCATGATGCCCGGGTCGGGAGCTGCGTGCAGATCAGCTCCTACTGCGATGTCCACGGGTGGGCCGAGATTGGCGATGGCTGCCTGATCGGGAGCCACGCCGTGATTTTGAGCAAAGTGAAAGTCGGCGCGGGTGCGACGGTCGGCGCCGGCAGTGTCGTCATTAGCGACGTTCCTCCGGGCGCCACCGTTTTCGGTGTACCCGCCAAACGCATTCAATAATTCTCATGGCCAACCCCCAAAAAAATCGCATCCCGAAAGCCGGCGTCCCCGCGCTGAAGATCATCGAGCCGCACGAAACGCTTTCGACCGGTGAACGCCTCCCGGCGATCCTCGGCGGCACCGCCGCATTCGACGAACCGCTCCACGTCGGCCGGCCGAATGTCGGCGACCGCGAGCGCCTCCAGCAGCGCATCGACACGATGCTCGACGCGCGCTGGTTCTCAAATGGCGGACCGCTCGTGCAGGAATTCGAGCAGCGCATCGCCCGCGAACTCGGCGTGAAGCACTGCCTTGCGACCTGCAACGGCACGACCGCGCTGATGCTCGCGATCCGCGGCCTCGACATGAAAGGCGAGGTCATCGTGCCGTCGTTCACCTTCATCGCCACCGCCCACGCGCTGCAGTGGCAGCAGACGCGACCCGTCTTCTGTGACATCGATCCCGCGACGCACAACCTCGACCCCGCCGACGTCGAGCGCCGCATCACGCCGGAGACCACCGGCATCATCGGCGTGCATTTGTGGGGCCGGCCGTGCGACACCACCGCGCTCGAAGACATCGCGCGCCGGCACAAACTCAAACTCCTTTTCGATGCGAGCCACGCCTTCGCCGGCACCTCCGGCGGTCGCCTGATCGGCAGCTTCGGCGACGCCGAGGTGTTCAGTTTTCACGCCACAAAATTCCTCAACACCTTCGAGGGCGGCGCCGTCGTCACGAACAACGACGAGGTCGCCGCGAAGCTGCGGCTGATGCGCAACTTCGGCTTCACCGGCTACGACACGGTCGAGTATCTCGGCATGAACGCCAAGATGACCGAAGTGTGCGCCGCGATGGGCCTCACCGGGCTCGAAAGTCTCGACCACTTCGTCGCCGTGAACCGCCGCAACCACGCGGGCTATTGCACCCAGCTCGCGGGCTTGCCCGGCCTGCGCGTGCTGCCCTTCGATCCCGCGGAGCGCGCCAACTATCAGTACGTGATCCTCGACATCGATCCGGCGAAGTGCCCGCTCAACCGCGACGAACTCCTCCGCGTCCTGCACGCCGATCAGATCCTCGCGCGGCGGTATTTTTATCCCGGCTGCCACCGCATGGAGCCGTATCGTTCACTCTCGCCGGATTGCTCGCTGCCGCATACCGAAGCCGTTTCCGAGCGTGTGCTCGCGCTGCCCACTGGCACAGCGGTCGATCACCACGCCATCGAACTCGTCGCCTCCGTCATCCGCGCCGCCCTCCGCGCCGCCGAGCCGATCCGGCGCATGCTCGCGGACTAGCTCTGAGCGGCGAAGCGGGAAATCGTTGAGCACCGCGCGGCCATGTCTTTGAACGAAACCTTGCGGGAAAAACAGCAGCAGCTCGTCACCCGGCTGCTCATCATCGAAGACGCACACGAACGGCTCTCCGTGGTCACCGCCCGCGGGCGCAAGTGGCCCGCGCCGACCGCCGCCGAACGTACCGACGCCGCGCGGGTGCAGGGTTGCTCCTCGCCCGTGTGGCTCGTCGCCGCGCTGGAGGACGGCCGGTGCCGCTTCCGCATCGCCGCCGAATCCTCGCTCGTCCATGGCCTCGCCGCGCTGCTCTGCGAACTCTACGACGGCGCGCCGCCGGCCGAGGTCGCCACGTTCGAGCCCACGCTTTTCGCGGACCTCGGGATCGAGCGACAGCTTTCGCCCACGCGGCTCAATGGCCTCGCCAACGTGCGCCGCGTCATCCGCGAATTTGCCGCCGCGCAGGCTCGCGAGTGAGCGTCACCACTGCTTCGCCGGCTTCGTCCAGGTGCCGCCCACGACGACCTTCGTCAGGTCCACGCGGGCGTTTTCCTGAATCAGGCGCGCGACCCGCTTCGACTCCAGCCGCACGCAGCCGTGGGAGGCGGCGACCTTCGGCACCGACGGGAAATAGTGGAACGCGATCCCGCGGCCCCGATGGAACCACGTCACGTATTCCGCCCGCGCATCGCTGTTCAACCGGCGCGCGAAACCCTCGACCGTCCGTGGGCCCTTCGGCGTGCAGTAGGAACCCGAGCGGCGGCTCGTCGGGCCGAGGTCGCAGTTCAGCCCTTTCTTGCCCGCGCCGGGCGCGCTGCGGAAGGGGCCCTTCTCCTGGCTCGCGGCTTTCGGGCCGGTCCACGTCAGCGTCACCCAGTGATCCGGATCGTCGAGGCTCACGTCGATGCGCTGGATGTAGGTGCCGGGGAAGCCGTCGTTGCGGGACGGGCGGCTCGCCGTCGCCCGCGGCTCCGCGGCAACGGCGCGCGTCGCCTTCGCGGGCGGCGCCACTTTCGGTTTGGCGGCTGGCTTTGGTTTGGGCGCCGCTTTCGGAGGAGACTTGGAGGCCGCCTTCACCGCGGGCTTTTTCGCCGCTGCTGTCGGGCTCGTTTTCTTCGCTGCCGTTTCCGCCTTTTTCAAAGGCGCGGCTTTGGTTGCCGGAATCTTCTTGGCCATAGGTTGGCAATGTTTGCGCTGGCCACGCGCCAAAGGCAATCCCGATGAGCACGCGGCCCTTCCCACCGCATCGCCTTTCTGCGATAGCTTCACCGCCTTTCGCATCATGGACGAACCTCAAGTCGAGCAAGCCACTCTCGAAGACCTGCCGCAGCTCACCGATCTCCTCGTTGATCTGTTCACCCAGGAAGGCGACTTCACGCCCGATCGCTCCAAACAGATGCGCGGCCTCCGCCTGCTCCTCGAGCAGCCCAGCCGCGGGCGCATTTTCGTGCTGCGGGAAAATGGAAACATCCTCGCGATGATTAACCTGCTCTTCACCATCAGCACCGCCGAGGGCGGCTTCGTCATCCTGCTCGAAGACGTGATCGTCCAGCGCGACTTCCGCGGAAAAGGCTACGGCCGCAAGCTGCTCGCTCACGCCATCGACTACGCGAAGAAGAAGGATTTCCTCCGCATCACCCTGCTCACCGATCGCGTGAACGCCGAGGGCCAGGCTTTCTTCAAAAAGCACGGCTTCAGCGAATCGGCGATGATCCCGCTGCGCCTCTTCCTGACCACGCAGGCCTGAACGATGCCCGAGTCCTTCGTTGATCTCGGTTTCGCTCGCGTCGATACGGATCGCCGCCGCCGCTGCGGTTTCCCGGAAGTCGTCTTCGCCGAGGGGAAGACCGCGCCGCAAGTGCAGGCCATCGCGCAGACGATCCTCGCGCACGATTCCATTCTGCTCGTCACCCGCGCGCGCATCGAACATTTCGCCGCCGTCGCCGAGATTTTCCCCGCCGCCGTCTGGCATGAAGCCGCGCGCTGCATCACCGTCGAGCGCGAGCCGCTGGCCAAGCTGCCCGGCCGGATCGGCGTCGTTTGCGCGGGCACCTCGGACCTGCCCGTGGCCGAGGAAGCCGCGGTCACGCTCGCGGTCTTTGGCAATCACGTCGAACGCATCACCGATGTCGGCGTCGCCGGCCTGCACCGCCTGCTCGCCGAGCGCGAGCGGCTGGAAAGCTGCCACGTTCTCATCGTCGTCGCCGGGATGGAAGGCGCGCTACCTAGCGTCGTCGCGGGGCTCGTGAGCAAACCCGTCATCGCCGTGCCCACCAGCATCGGCTATGGCGCGAGTATGAACGGCCTCGCCGCTCTGCTCGGTATGCTCACCTCCTGCGGCAGCGGCGTCACCGTGGTGAATATCGACAACGGCTTTGGCGCCGCCTTTGCCGCGGCGCAGATCAACCGCCTCGCACACGCGCACCAACACTGAGCGCGGCAGCGCGGGCGCGAAGCGGTCCCACTGTCATCCCATTTGCTCCTAGCCGGGGCGCGGAGCCTCGGTTAAACGTCTCCGCTTCTCGCGGCCTCTTCCGCCGTCGCTCTGGCGGCTGCACGGGCTGAGCCCATTTCTCTCCTTTCCTTATGAAGTACATTTTCGTCACCGGCGGCGTCGTTTCCTCGCTCGGCAAGGGGCTGGCCGCGGCCTCGCTCGGCACGCTCCTCGAACATCGCGGGCTCAAGATCGTGCTGCAGAAGTTCGATCCTTATCTCAATGTCGATCCGGGGACGATGAGCCCCTTTCAGCATGGTGAAGTCTACGTGCTCGATGATGGTGCCGAGACGGATCTCGATCTCGGGCACTATGAACGGTTCACGCACAGTGTGCTCTCGCGCTCGAATAATACGACGAGCGGCCAAATCTATGAGACGGTCCTCGCCCGCGAGCGGCGCGGAGACTATCTGGGCAAGACCGTGCAGGTGATCCCGCACATCACCGATGAGATCAAGACCCGGCTGCGCAAACTCTCGGCGGAGCAGCCGGCGGATGTCCTCATCACGGAGATCGGCGGGACCACGGGGGACATCGAGGGACTCCCCTTTCTCGAGGCGATCCGGCAGTTCGTGCTCGAGGTGGGGCCGGAGAATGTGATCATCATGCACGTCACGCTGGTGCCTTACATCAAGGCGGCGGGCGAGCTCAAGACGAAGCCCAGCCAGCAAAGCATCGCCAAGCTCCGCGAGATCGGTCTGCAGCCGCAAGTGCTTGTCTGCCGCACGGAGCATCCGCTGGATGACGATGTGCGCTACAAGCTATCTGTATTCTGCAATGTGCCGCTGAATGCCGTGGTGGAAGCCCGCGACGTGGACAAGAGTATCTATGAGCTGCCCCTGATGCTGCAGAAGGAGCGGCTGGATGACACCGTGCTGCGCCTCTTGCATATCCAGGCGCCCCCTGCGGACATGACGGATTGGAAAAAATTCGTCTCGCGAGTGACCAAGCCGAAGAAGAGCGTGAGGATCGCGGTGGTGGGTAAATATATCGAGCTTCAGGATGCCTATAAATCGATCTATGAAAGTCTCACCCACGCGGCGGCGAGCCTGGATTGCGGAATCCAGCTCGTGCAGGTGGATGCGGAGGAACTGGAGGAGAAGCATCCCGCCGACGACCTGCGCGACGTGGCGGGGGTGCTGGTTCCGGGGGGCTTTGGCGACCGCGGGGTGGAGGGAAAGATCCGCGCGACGCAATTCGCCCGCGAGCAGTCGGTGCCTTTCCTGGGGCTCTGCCTGGGGATGCAGGTGGCCACCATTGAATTCGCGCGCGGAGTCTGCGGCCTGGTGGGGGCGAATAGCACGGAGTTCGACACGAAGGCGACGCATCCAGTGATCGATCTGCTCGAGGAGCAGAAGGATGTGACGGACAAGGGGGCGTCGATGCGGCTGGGTTCGTGGATCACGAAAATTGTGCCCGGCACCCGGGCGGAGGCAATCTATGGCAAGACGGAGATCCGCGAGCGGCACCGGCATCGCTACGAATTCAACATGAAGTACCGGGCGCAGATGGAGGCAAAGGGCTTCGTGATCTCGGGAACATCGCCGGACGGCTCGCTGGTGGAGCTGATCGAACTGCGGGACCACCCGTACTTCGTGGCCTGCCAGTTTCATCCGGAGTTTCAGTCCAAGCCGAACAAGCCGCATCCGCTCTTCAAGAGCTTCGTCACGGCCTGCCTCCAGCACAGCAGCTAGGCTCCGCCTGCGGGGTGACGGTGGAAATCGCAGGACCCACAGATTTCTGCTGTGGCGCGCTCCACCGATATGAGCGCTATACCTATTGGCCGGAAGAATCGCAGACAAACATCCTACGGCCTTCGGCTTCGTCCCCTTTCAAATGCCACGCGAAACAGAGCGGAGTCGGATGGGTGAGGCAATCTTCCCAAAAACATCGCCGGGCACAGGTTGTCCGAGGCGATGCCACCAATAAGTCAGCAACATGTGAGGCATGGTCAACGCCGCCAGACCCACAAAAAGGAGGCGCAGAATGAGGGTGTCCGGGCTCAATCCGCCGCCCCAATGCCAGATTAAGACTGCGCCCAGAATCAGCGTGAGACAAACGGTCGGCCAGGACTCCCGCCAAAGCCAGCGAGAGGCCAGATGAAATGCTCGCGGTTGGCGCGCGGACGACAAGTAGCGCCGCTTCCACTCCTTGAGGCTCGGGTAGCTGATCCCGAGTTCCTGCGCGATCTGCGTTCCGTTCTTACCGCTGCGCAACCAGTGCTCCAACGGCTTGGCGCTTGAAGGCCTCGTCGTAGCGTTTCAGTTCAACGACTGCGGTCGCTGCACCATTCTTTTCGTCTTGGTCTTGTTCATCGTCGTTCATTTCACCACCGCCCCTCAGGGTGTCCACCAAACCGGGGCAAGCTCACTTCGCCAATTTCCCCCTTTCATGTGACGAGTACTTCATGTAAATGCCGCGCGCATCCCGCGGGCGGGCGCACGACGGACGATCCGAATTCGGTTCCACTCGAGCGCCGAGTTCGCGAATCCCCCAAAAACACCGAAACTGCTGATCGATCCCCCGTGAAATTCTCCTGTCCCTCCTGCAATACCCAACTCATGGCCGAGGCCGATATGGCCGGACAAGTCGTGAGCTGCCCGAGTTGCAACACCAAGCTCCAGATCCCCGCGGCCCCGCCGGAGGAAGAAGCCGCAGCGAACGTCCCGCAACCCCGCGCGACGGCGCGAGGCGGCGGTCGCCTCAACCCCACGGGCCAGCCCCGGGAGCGCAAGGCCTGGAAGGAAGAGGATCCCACGAATCCGAACGCGAAGCTCAGCTTCGGAATCGGGCTCGGCATTACCCTCGTCTGGTTCGCGATCGTCTTCCCTTTCGAGGCGCCGGCCGGCACGGCCACGGCGAAGTACACCTTGATGCAGTTCTTCTGGAACTTGTTCTACAAGCATTTCACCGTCAGCTTTGCGAACACGCTCTTCTTCTTCTGGGCGATGGCGATCTGCTACCTGAAGATGCAGAAACTGAAGCACCAAAGGGCCGCGATGCTCCTCGATGTGCTGCCGATGGAGCTGGGCAAGGAGGTCAACGGGGACAATGTGGGACTGTTCATCGACCACATCTACCGGCTGCCCTTCAATCTGCGCGACAGCCTCATGGTGAACCGCATCCGCAAGGCGCTGGAATTCTTCGAGGTGCGGCAGAATGTGGGGCACGTGAGCGCGATGATGAGCAGCCAGTCGGCGATCGACGGCTCGCGGATCATGGGCAGCTACATCCTGCTGCGCGCCTTTCTCTGGGCGATCCCGTTGCTCGGCTTCATCGGCACCGTGGTCGGCCTCTCACACGCCATTTCGGGCATGAGCTTCGGCGCGGTGGAAGACGTGGGCGCGATCATGGGTTCGATCAATAACGTGACCAGCGGCCTCGGCACGGCCTTCGACGCCACCCTGCTCGGCCTCGTCTTCGCGGTGTTCCTCAATTTCCCCCTCAACTCGCTGATGAAACACGAGGAGGAGGCGCTGAACGACATCGACGCCTTTTGCAACGAAGTCCTTCTCCCTCGCCTGAACGACGGCGGCAGCCAAGGCAGCGGCGACTTCGGCGCGATCGGGGAATCGATCGTCCGTGGCCTGGCCGGAGCGCAGCAGGAATTTCTCGGCGATCTCAATGAGCTCTCCGCCCGCATGCTGCAGTATGCCGACAACCTCGACCGACGCGTGGAGGTGCAGCACAACACCGCGATCCAGCAGTTCGTCACCAATATGACGACGATGCGCCAGGAGGTGGAACAAAACCTCGGCGAATCGATGCGCCTGACTTCACAATACATCGGCAGCCTCGACCAGGGGCTGCGGGGCTTGAACGAAGTGCTCGCCAGTCTCGGCGAGAAGCAAGTAGTGATCGAACAGCCCAAGAAAAAGGGCTGGTTCGGCCGCTAAGTCACCACCGGTCACCCCCCCTTTTCCTCCGCGTAAGCCATGACGAAACGCCGCGGTCACAAGAGCGAAGAGCTAATGCTCATTCCGTTTCTCGACATCCTGTGTTCACTCATCGGGGTGCTGGTGCTGATCATCGTGGTACTGTGCGTGGCGCAGACGCAGAAGATTAACGGCCGCACACCGGAGGATCTGCAGCGCGCGCAAGAGCATCAGAAGATGCTGAAGGAGAAGAAGGAGAACGAACGCATCAATGAGTTACTCAAGGACAAGGTGACCAAGCTGGAGAAGCTGCAAACCGAGACGAAGCAGAAGGACGAGCAGGTGGCGAAGCTGCGAAAGCTGCTGGATACGTCCGTCGCCGATCGCGAGAAAAACAAAGAGGTGAGCCAGAACCTGATGAAGGAGTTGGACAACCTGCTCATCGAAATCGGCGGGCTGACGCCGCAGGAGACGCCGCTGAAAAAGCAGATCGCGGAGCTGCAGGCGGAGATCAAGAAGCGGCAGCCGCCGCCGCTGAAAGGCGCGCCGGTGACGGTGCAGCCCGGCGGTTCGGGGCTGGCCAAGGGCGCGAAGGTTTTCTTCGTCGAAGCCTCGGCGGGCAAGCTGACTTTTTACTGGGATGAAAAAGCGAAGAACGTGGTGAGCGCGTCACCGGACGTGGTGGCGGTGGACGCGGCGTTCAATGCCTTCCTCAAAGCGGTGAACGCGGTGCCGCAGAGCAAGATCATCTTCCTCCTGCGCGACGACGGCATGGTCGCCTACAATCTCGGCGCGGGCTGGGCGCAGGCGACTTATGGCTACCGGGTGGACCAGATCGGGAAGTTGCCGATTCCCGGCCGTGGTGAGATCAATCTGGAGATGTTCAAGGAATTCGCCGGCAAACTCACGCCGCCGCCCGAAGCCACAGCGACGCCCGCGCCGACCGCCACTCCAGCCCCCAAACCCGCGGCTACGCCGGCTCCACCGAAACCCTAACTCATGGCCAGACGCGGCGGACACAGCGAAGAAGAACTCCCGTTCGTAGCTCTCATGGACACGATGACGAACGTCGTCGGCGTGCTGATCATCGTGCTGGTAATGGTGGGCATCGGGCTCGCGAGGTCGGTGAACAAAGTACTTTCCGAGCTGCCGCCGGTGACCGTGGAGGAGCACGCGAAGTTGAAGAAGGCAGTGGACGAGACGAAGCCGCAGAACGACCCGCAAAAGGTGGACGAGGAGAACGTGAAGCTGGAGAAGGATCTCCAGAAGGCGACCGAGTCGCTCCAAACGATGGATGTGACGAAGGACAAACAGGTGGTGAAGTTGATCGACCTCGACGATTTGCAGAAGCAGCTCGAGGCCAAGAAGAAGGAGCGCGACACCAAAAAGACCGGCGTGGAAAAGCTCCTCGCCGAGCTGGACCAGCTCAAGGCGCGGCTCGACACCACGCCCGTCTACCAGCCGCCGCCCGCCGTGGTGGTGAAGCTGCCGAACCCGCGCCCGATGCCGGACAAGGCGGAGGTGCAGCATTTCCTCATCGCGGGAAGCCGGATCATTTTCCTCTACGACGAGCAGTTCACCGAGCTGGTGGAAGCGGAGCTGAAGCGCGCCGAGCCGACCATCGCGGTGAGCCGCGAGACGGTGAAGGGCGCGGACGGCAAGCCGGTGATGGTGAAGGACAAGTCCGGCCGCTCCTCGCCGCAGCGCAAGATCGTCTTCGACGCGAAAAAGCTGGGCGACTACTTTGCGCGGGCGCGCCTCGGCAATCGCGATGTGAAAGTGGAGGTCATCCCCTCGCCGAACTCCACGCGTATTCCGATGAAGATCACGCCCGTACCGAATGCCGGCGAAACAATCGAGCAGGCGCGGAATCTCGTCTCGGTTTTCCAGACCCTGCTCAAGAAATTCAAGGCTGACCCCAAGGCGGTCGTCTGGTTCCACGTCTACAAGGATTCGATTCCCACGTATCTCGCGGCGCGCGAGTTTGCGGATCAGATGGGCGTCCCGGTCGGCTGGGATATTTACGGCACGCCCTCCTTCAGCCGCACGATGCCGCCGGAGTACACGCTGAACACCACGCCGCCGCCAGCCGCGCCCGTGGCGGCCGGTGCCGTGAACATCGCGGCGCCGAAGGCGACGTTGGATTGATCAGTTTTCCACGCGGTAGAGCGCGGTGCGGCTGCGGAGGAAGAGCGCCTTGCCGGACACCGCGGGCGAGGCCATGAAGCCATCGGGGAACTGATTTTCCGCGAGCACCTTGAACGCGCGACCGGCTTCGAAGACGTAGAAGTTTCCCTCCTCGTTGCCGGCGTAAATCCGGCCTTCGGAGAGAACCGGCGACGCGCTGAAGTTTCCCCCGAGGCGCTCGCTCCAGACGATTTCGCCCGTCTTCGCGTCGAGGCAGGAGGCGATCCCTCCGTCGTTCACGAGGAAGAGCAGATCGCCGAGCAGCGTGACGCTGGGCTTGTTCGGTACCGCCTTCTTCGAGCGCCACGCCACGCTCTCCGGCGGCAGCGCGCCGCTGCCGCCGAGCTTGATCGCGAGCAGGCCGGCCTTGCCAAAACCGGCGGGGATGTAGGCGAGACCATGCCCGACGACGGGCCGCGTCGCGGCGCTGTGCGATTCGAGTTCGTCGATGCGCCAGAGCTCTTTCCCCGTGCGCGGATCGTAGGCGTAGTGGGCCTTGGCTCCGCTGCTGAGCAGGATCGGCCGCCCGTTTTCGAGGTAAACGTGGGGCGTGGCGAAGCCCTTGCGATAGTCGCCCTCGTTTTTCACCGTGCCGTCTTTATCGAGATCCTGATAGTCCACCGAGCGCTTCGTTTCCCATATGGTCTTGCCCGTCTTCTTATCGAGCGCGACGACGAACTGATGATCGCTGCCGTCGAAAGTCATGATCAGCAGGTCCTCCCAAATGATCGGCGAAGAGCCCGCGCCGCGGTAGTGATTGCAGACGAAGTCGGTGCGCTCCCAGATTTTCTGGCCGGTCTTCGTGTCGAGGCACGCGGTGCCGGGCGAGCCAAAGGTGAGGTAGACGCGGCCCTCTTCGATCGCGGGCGTGGGCGAGGCGTAGCTGTTGAACTTGTGGCAAAACTGCGGCGCTGCGACGCGGAACAGCACCTCGTCGCGCAGCACCTTGCCGGTGCCCTTGTCCACGCACACGACCGAGAGTTCGGTCCCATTCTCCGTGGCCGTGGTGAGCCACACCTGCGCGCCCCAGATCACCGGGGAAGACCAGCCCTTGCCGTGGATCGGCGTCTTCCATTTCACATTGCTTCCGTCCCCGAAAAGGACGGGCAAACCGGACGAGTCACTGTGCCCATCGCCAGTCGGGCCGCGGAATTCGGGCCAGTGTTCCGCCGCGAGCAGCGGAGTGGTAGCGACGACAAAGGCGAGGGAGAGAATGCGGAGGGACATGAGAGCGGAAGTTACACGGTGGGTGACGAACTGTGCATCATTGAAACGACGACATCTTAGCCGCGGCCGGAGGTTTACGTGCGGCCCATCGGCGTGGCAATATCGTTGGCATCTTCCCATGAAACTCTCCCTTCGCCCGCTCGCCTACATCTTCAGTCTGCTCGCCGTCGCTGCTCCGGCTTTTGCCGAACTCGGGGTCGGCGCGAAACCGCTGCCCGGCGCGGAGGTCATCATCGACGGCACGCGCGCCACGCTCGATGAAAAGTGGATCTACTGGGAAGGGCCGCGCTTTTCGTCCGCGATGCCGATCAAGTGGAAGATCGTCGAGGATCCGGTGGACAAGGGTGCCGCGCTGATGACCGACGACCGCGCGGCCGATGGCGGCAAATACGGCGCCGCGGACATCGTGACCAAGAAGGTGTATCGCGACTTCCGGCTGCATGTAGAATTCCTCGTCATGAATCCGCGCGGGAACAGCGGCGTGTATCTCCAAAACCGCTACGAGATCCAAATCCAGGAAGGCGACCGGACCAAACACGGCATGGGCGCGGTCATCAACGAGACCGATTCGCCCTACGAGAAATTCGCCGGATTGGGAAAATGGAACTCCTACGACATCGTCTTCCGCGCCGCGCGGTTCGCCGATGGCAAGCTCGTGGAGAAGGCGATCGTCTCGATGTTTTTCAACGGCCAGAAAGTTCACGACAACGTGCGGATCAACCAAGTCTGGGGCGGCGCCAACTCGGGCGTGGACGGCGGCAATGACAAAGGCAAAGGCATCACCGACACCCCGCAAGGCCTGAAGCTCCAGTGCGAAGGCCACGACATCCGCTACCGCAATACGTGGATCAAGGAACTCGACCTCGCGGGACCCGACACCTCGTTCACCGAATAGCGACGTCGGCCGAACGCGCGCCGCGCGGCCACAGCGAGCGCGTGGTCGGGCCGCCGGCTACCGCGCCACGACCCCCGCGAGCATCCGTAGGTCCGTCCGGGCGGTCGGTTGCGAAATGCTGCATGAATCTGCGTCCGCGGAACATGCCATGAACCATTCATCTCTCCTCCTCCTCTCGCTCAGCACCGGCCTCGTCACGCTCGCCATTGGAGCCGACCTTCCGGGAACTCAACATCGCGTCAAGGTCGAGGATCTGCCGCGCCCGTATGCGAGCGAGTCCGTGAAGAACCGCCCCGAAGTCGTGAAGCCTCCCGCGGGGGCGACGCTGCAGGTCCCGGCGGGATTCGAGGTCAGCCAATACGCCAGGGGTTTCAAAAATCCCCGGCATCTCGCGACGGCTCCGAATGGCGACATCCTGGTGACGGAAAGTGAACCGGGCGAAATCCGAGTGCTGCGCGACACGGACGGCGATGGCAAACCCGACCTGAACGAGGTGCTCGTGTACGGCTTGAAGAAACCGTTCGGCGTCGCTTTCCACCCACTCGGGCCGAATCCGGAACACCTCTACGTCGCCAACACCGACGGCATCGTGCGCTTTCCGTACTCACCGGGTCAGCTCAAGATCACCGCGCCGCCACAAAAGGTCACCGATCTCTCTGGCGATGGGCAACTCGAAGGCGGCGGACATTGGACACGCGACATCGTTTTCTCCGCGGACGGGCAGCAGCTTTTCGCGTCCGTGGGCTCCAAGTCGAATGTGGACGACGCCCCGGTCGAAAACGACCGGGCGCGGATTTTTGTGATGCAGCCGGATGGCTCGAAAAAGCGTGCGTTCGCCACGGGAATCCGCAATCCGGTGGGCATCGCGATTCACCCGAAAACCGGCGACCTTTGGGCCTCGGTGAATGAGCGCGACGAACTCGGCGACGATCTCGTTCCGGACTACATCACGCGGGTGAAGGATGGCGGATTTTACGGCTGGCCGTGGTATTACCTCGGCGCGAATCCCGACCCTCGGCGCGCGAAGAATCCGCACCCCGAACTCGCGAGCCAGGTCATTGTTCCGGACGTGCTTCTGGAAGCGCACTCGGCGTCGCTGAACATGGTCTTCTACACCGGGACGCAGTTTCCGGAGGCGTATCGCGGCGACGCTTTCGCCGCGTTGCATGGTTCGTGGAATCGGCAGGCGCCGACGGGTTACAAAGTCATCCGGGTGCGCCTGGAAAACGGACAGCCGCGCGGCGGCTACGAGGATTTTCTCACCGGCTTTGTGCTCCCGAATGGCAAGGTTTGGGGCCGCCCGGTGGGGCTCACCGTGGCCGGCGACGGCGCGCTGCTGGTCAGCGAAGATGGCAACGACACGATCTGGCGGGTGAGCGCCAGGCGGTGACCTAACTTTTGATCAGCGCCGCGACGTGCGCCACGGCCGCGCTGGCCAGGCCCGGGAGATTGTAACCGCCCTCCAGGATCGAGACGACGCGCCCGCCGCTGTGCCGATCGGCGACTCCGCGGAGCATGCGGGTAAGATCGGCGAAGTCTTCGTCGGTGAGCTGAAAGTGGCCGAGCGGATCGCCCGCGCGGGAATCGAAGCCGGCGGAAATGAGCACGAGCTGCGGACGGAATTTCTCCGCCACGGGCAGCAGCTTTTCCTCGAAGGCCGGAAAGATTTCCTCCCGATCGGAGCCGGCGGGCAGCGGGCAATTCATCGTGGTGCCGCGACCCGCGCCGCGGCCGGTTTCGTCTTCGCGACCGGTGCCGGGATACCACGGCGACTGGTGCGTGCTGAAGAAAAGCACCGTGCCGTCTTCATAGAAAATGTCCTGCGTGCCGTTGCCGTGATGCACGTCCCAATCGACGATCAGCACGCGCTCCAGCCCGTGCCGCCGCTGCGCATGGCGAGCGGCGAGGGCGATGTTGTTCAACACGCAAAAACCCATGCCGCGCGCGGCGGAGGCATGATGTCCAGGCGGCCGCACGACGCAAAAGGCACTCGGCGCTTTGCCCCCGATCACCGCATCCACCGCGGCGAGCGCGCTGCCCGCGGCGACCGTCGCCGCTTCCCACGAACCCGCGCCGACGATCGTGTCGCCCGTGCTGAGCTGCGTCTCGCCGGACACGATCTCGCCTTCCGCAAGCGCGAGGTATTCGCGCGTGTGCGCGAGCAGCAGATCGTCGCGCGTGATGGCGCGCGGCGTCAGGCGCGTCATGGCTGCGGCATGCCCGGCGGTTTCCAGCGCGGTGAGCACGGCGTCGAAGCGGGCGGACGTTTCCGGATGGCCACGGCCGGTCTCGTGGCGTTTGCAAACGGGGTCAGCGATGAGGGCGGCGGCGGCCATGGGTTACACGCGCACGCTGCGCGGGCGGCTTTCTTTGTAGGCGAGAAAACGCTCGGCCAGCAAGCGGCGGCTGACCTTGCCGCGCTCGTTCGTGGGAATCTCCGGCACCACCCACACCTCGCGCGGCACCTGCCAGCCGCTGAGACGCCCGACGCAGAAGCGCATCATCGCCTGCGGCTCCACGCCTTCCCCCGCCACACAGGCCACCGCCTCCTCGCCGCGCAAAGCCGACGGGACCCCGAAGACCACGACCCGCTGCACGCCCGGAAACTCCGCGAGCTGCGCCTCCACTTCGAGCGGGTTCAGCTTGCGGCCGGCGATGTTGATCACGTCCGACGCCCGGCCGACGATTTGCAATCCGCGGCCCTGGGCGCGGATCAGATCGCCGGGCACGAAGCGGCCCGCGCCGAGCGTCGCCCGGTCGCGCTGCGGGAAATAGTCGTCTCCCACGGCCTCGCTGCGCACCGTGATCGGCCCGGCTTCATGCTCCGCCAGCGTCACCTGCACGCCGCGCAGCGGCGTGCCCACGCACCCCTCGACCTCGCCCGCGCGGCCCGTCGCATCGTAGGCGATCCCGCCGCATTCCGACGAACCGTAGAACGAGTGAATCCGCAAACCAAAGGCGCTCGTGAACGCCTCCGCCACGGCCACGGGCAGCAGCGAGCCGGCGGAAATGCACAGTCGCAGCCGGGGCAAAGCGGGCGCGTTTTGCATCGCGGCGAATTTTTGAAAAAAGACCGGCATTCCGGGGAAGATGGAGGCGCCGCTGCGCGCGAGATCGTTCAGGATCGCGCGCGGCATGCGGTCTTCACTGGCCACCAGCGCCACACCGCGGCAGAGCAGCGGCGTGACCAGACTGCTGAAGCCGTAGGAGTGCGAAAACGGGATGACGCCGAAGTTCACGTCGGCCTCGGTGAGGCCCATCGTGTCGCAGATGTTCTCGCAATCCGCCACGAGTTGCGGCGCGCGGAAGCGGATCGCCCGCGGCAGGCTCGTCGTGCCGGAAGTCAGCTTGAGCAGATCCGGCGCGGGATGATCCCAGGCAAATTTGCGGGCGATCATCGGGGCGCAGCGGGTCAGCTTCAGCCCCTCGGCATCGGCAGTGACCAGCAGCGCCGCTTGGCAGGTCTCGAGCGCCAGATCGAGTTCCGCATTCTCCATGTGCCGGCCGAGCGGCAGGACGACGAGGCGCCGCCGGAGGAGCGCCAGCAGCACCGCCGGCCAGCGCTCGCTATTCCCGATCTGCACCCCCACCACCGCATGCGCCGGGAGCCCGGTGAAAAGCTCCCCCACCTCCGCGGCTTCGGCCTCGATCTGGCGAAAAGTTCGCCGCGTTTCGCCCGTCGGCGCGAGCACCGCCGCAGCGTCTCCGCGGCGCGCGAGAGTCGGCTGCCAGGCCCGCAGAAGCGCGTTTTCAGTCAACGGTTCGATCACGAAAATAAGTCGGAGTTTTTGGTTGCGAGGGTGGGCTCGGCTGCTAGCCTCCTACTCCCTTTTCCGAGCCATGAAAGCAGATATTCATCCAGACTATAAAGAGACCACGATCAGTTGCGCCTGCGGGACCACTTATCACACTCGTTCCACCAAGCGCGACATCAAGATTGGTATCTGCGCGGCCTGCCACCCGTTCTTCACCGGTGAGCAGAAGTTCGTCGATACCGCCGGCCGGATCGAGAAATTCTCCCGCCGTTACGGCACCGCACAGGCCCGCAAAAAGACCGCCTAGCTTCCCATCCCCGATTTCCGAAACGGTGAAGACGCACGCTGCGTCTTCACCGTTTTGTTTTATTCCGACAGGGAGACAGAAGGCAGAAGCCAGAAGGGTTTCCCTTCTCCTGACATCTGACTCCCGTCTCCTGACTCCTTCCTCATGGATTTCACCCCACTCATCGCCCGCAGCACCGATCGCTTTCGCGAACTCGAAGCCGAGATCGCATCGGGCAATCTTTACGCCGACCCGCGCCGCGCGAAGGAAATGTTGCGCGAACACACGCGGCTGAAAGTGCTGCTCGCCGATTGGGAGCAGCTCAGCCGATCGCGCTCGCAGCTCACGGAAAATCAAGAGCTGGGCAAAGGGGAAGACGCCGAGATGGCCGAACTCGCGCAGCTCGAAATCCCCGAACTCGAAACGCAGATCGCCGCACTCGAGGAGCGCGTCCAGTTCTCCCTCCTCCCGCCCGATCCCAATGAAGAACGCGACGCCATCGTAGAAATCCGCGCCGGCACTGGCGGCGACGAAGCTGGCCTCTTCGCCGCCGATCTCTACCGGATGTACACCCGCTTTGCCGAAGCGCACGGATTCAAGATCGAAACCCTCGAGTCCAGCGGCGGCGACCTCGGCGGGATGAAGGAAGTCATCTTCAAAGTCACCGGCGAACAGGTCTTCCGCACCCTGAAATACGAGAGCGGCGTCCACCGCGTGCAGCGCGTCCCCGCCACCGAGGCCCAGGGCCGCATCCACACCAGCACCGCCACCGTCGCCGTGCTACCCGAGGCCGAGGAAGTGGATCTCGAGCTCAAGCCCGAGGAGATCCGCATCGAAGTCTGCCGCGCCGGCGGCCCCGGCGGCCAGGGCGTGAATACCACCGACTCCGCCGTGCAAGTCATGCACATTCCCACCGGCACCATCGTCCGCTGCCAGGACGGCCGTTCGCAGCAAAAGAACAAGGAGAAAGCCCTCACCATCCTGCGCTCCCGCCTGCTCGAGGTGAAACAGCGCGAAGAGCACGAAAAATACGCCGCCCATCGCAAGAGCCAGATCGGCACCGGCGACCGGAGCGAAAAAATTCGCACCTACAACTTCTCCGAGAACCGCGTGAGCGATCACCGGATCAAGCTCACGCTCTACAACCTCGACCGCTTCCTGAACGGCGACTGCAGCGAGATGATCCACGCCCTCCAGGCCGCCGACATGCAGGATCGCCTCGCCGAGGCAAATCTGAGCGGCAGCGGGATCTAAATCGCGCCCGCGTCACGCGTGGCGCACGGCAGCCCACTCGCGGCGCGAGGAATCCAGAGCGTCTTCCGAAGAAAGAATCCGGCCCTCGGGTTGGAGGGAAGCGCGCCGTCGCTTGCGGGGAGCGCGCCATTGCTTGCGGGAAGCGCGCCATTGCTTGCGGGGAGCGCGCCGTCGCCTACCCCCTCGGTCCCAATCTCCGGCTTGGGGCCGCGGCTGGTCTTTGAAGCTCTGCTTCGCCGCCCGCACTGCCGTGGAGTGGGTGCGCCGCGGGCGCGCGGGTGCCTCCTGGCGCGCTCCAGCGAAGCGGAGCTTCGGGGACAAGTGCGTGCCGAAGCAGGAGCTTCGGCACGAGGGGAAAGCGCGCTGTCGCGTGCGGGAAGCGCGCCATTGCTTGCGGGGAGTGCGCCTTCGCCTACCCCCTCGGTCCCAAGCTCCTGCTTGGGGCCGCGGCTGGTCTTTGAAGCTCTGCTTCGCCGCCCGCACTGCCGTGGAGTGGGTGCGCCGTGGGCGCGCGGGTGCCTCCTCGCGCGCTCCAGCGAAGCGGAGCTTCGGGGACAAGCGCGTGCCGAAGCAGGAGCTTCGGCACGAGGGGAAAGCAGGAGCTTCGGCACGAGGGGAAGCAGGAGCTTCGGCACGAGGGGACGCACGCGCGAAGACGCCGGAGTGGATGGGTAGCGCCGCGGGTGCGGGTGGGGCGAATGCCCGGGGGCTGTGCGTGATCGCCCCGGGGGCTGGAGGCGTTCGCCCGGGGGCTGGAGACGTTCGCCCGTGGGCTGTCGGTGATCGCAAGCCGGCTCTACTCGACCTTCAGCACGAGGGTGACGAGGACGCCGCCTTCGGCGTAGTTCGCGATGGTGAGGGTGCCGCCGTGGAGGTCGATGATTTTGCGGGCGACGGTGAGGCCGAGGCCGGTGCCTTTGCCGGTGGGCCGGGTGGTGAAGAAAGGGTCGAAAATTTTCGGCAGTTCCGCGGGGGGAATGCCGGGGCCGGTGTCGCGAATCTCGATCTCGGCGACGCGTTGGTTCGTCCAGAATCGGGCGGCGGAGCGCTCGCCGGCGGCGTGCTGGGTTTCGGCTTCGGTGACGGCGCGGGTGTGGCTGCCGATGGTGATGTGGCCGCCGTTCGGCATGGCCTGGCAGGCGTTGCTAAGGAGGTTGATCAAGACTTGCTCGATCTTGTTGGCGTCGAGCCGGCAGAGGGGCATTTTGCGATCGAGGCGGCGGACGGCGGTGATCTTGCCGGTGATGAGTTCGTGCTTCATCAGGCGGAGCGCATTGTCGATCAGCGCGTTGAGATCGGTGGGCTGGAGGGCGAGTTGGTTCGATGAGGAGAAGTCGAGGAGTCCGCCCACGACGGTGCTGGCGCGCTTCACGGCGTCGCGCATTTCCTGTACGACGCTGGCGGTTTGTTCGGGCGGGAAGTCACCGTTTTGCCCGAGGCATTCGAGCCCCATGGCGATGATCGCGAGCGGGTTCTTCACCTCGTGAGCGACGCCGGCGGCGAGGCGGCCGACGGATTGCATTTTCTCGGCCTGGATGAGCTGGAGCTGTGCGCCTTTCAATTCCTCATGCGAACGCGTGAGATCTTCGAGGACGTCGCGGAGGCGTTCGTTGGTTTCGCGCAGTTCTTCCTCGGCGCGCTTGAGGCTGGTGATCTCGCGCGAGACGCCGAAGGTGCCGATGACGGTGCCCTCCGCATCGTGCAGCGGCATCTTGGTCATGGAAACCCACTCGATGCGGCCATCGGCGTGGGGCACGCGCTCGATTTTCCCGATCATCGGCAGGTCGGTGTGCATGACCTGGAGTTCGTCTTCGAAGGATGACTGCGCCTGCGCGGCGGGAACGAACTCGAACTCGTTCCGGCCGACGACTTCGGCCGGCGATTTCGCGCCGAAGCGGTCGGCGAGCGCGCGATTGATCTGGAGGATGCAGCCCTCGCGATCCTTGAAGACGATGCCATCCGGCACGCTTTCGAGCAGGGTGCTGAGGCGCTGTCGCTCTTCCACGAGGGCGCGGTCGGCGCGATGGCGCTCGGCGATCTCGGTGCAGAGGGCTTCGTTGACCCGTGCGAGTTGCTCGGTGCGCTGCTCGACGCGGACTTCGAGTTCGTCGTGGGCGGACCGGAGGGCGCGCTCGGCGGCGCGGCGCTCGCCGATTTCATCGAGCAGGCTGGCGCGGAGCTGGGCGAATTCGTGGACGAGCCGCGTGCGATCTTCGCGGGCGCGCTGGAGCTCGAGGAATTCGGCGCGATGACTTTCGTCGAAACGCTCGGCGCGTTCGATCGAGTCGAGGAGCGGCTGCAACAGCGTGGGCAGCGTGGGATTTGCATGCTCGGGCACGCCGAGGTGGAACAAACCGGGCGCCGTTTCCGCCCAGAGAAACTCCGGCGCCGGGGTGACAATGAGGCCGGCGGCGCGGCTGGCGAAGGGAAGCAGCACCGCCTGCGCCTCGGCGAGCGACGCGGCGAAAAGCGCGAAGACGGAGCGGCGCACATCGGCGCGAGTCACTGCGCGGACGAACGAGAATCCCGGCGGCGCGGGTTGGGAGATGGCGAGGAGCGGGTAGTTCATCTCACGCGCCGAAGAGGCAGACGACGAAAGTCACATTATGAAAAAACGTGGGCGTGTAGCTGCCGTCGGCCGCACGGAAGGGGCCGATCTCGCCGAACGACGGCAGGCCGACGAGCGGGATGCGCTGGCCCACGCTCGCGAGCACTTTCTCCACTTCCTCCGAGGTGCCGTCTTCGAGCATCCACTTCCGCCCGGCGCAACTGACCAGCAATGCGCCGACCGGCTGATGCGGCCAGGATCTCGTGGCGGCCATCGCGTCCTCGACGGCGCGGAGCACGTCCGCACGAGTGGCGGTGCAGACGCGGACGGTGGCACCCTCCGCGATGCTGCCGAACATGGTCGCCGCGCCCGTCGCCGGGTCGAAGCGGGAGGGCGTGCGCAGAAAATAATGGCCGCTGCCTTCGGGCGCGTAGGTGGCCAGGGGCACGATGCCGAGGTCGGTCTCGCCGGGGACTTTCCCGATCTGTTCGCGGAGAAAGGCCTGCGGGGTCATGCCGCTGATCCGCGTCACGGTGCTGCCGATGGATTGCTCGACCGTCCCCTGCTGCCCCACGGGCAACCAACCGCTGGCGGAATTCACGACGAACGAGATCGGCCCGCGGGCCGCGAGCAGGCCGATGGCATCGGCGTGCGCTGCGCCATTGGCGAAGACCCAACTGCGTACAAATTTGCGGTCGTCGCCGGCGAGGCCGCCGAGAAATGGTTTCGTGAGCACCGCGGAAAGACCGGCGGCAATCTGGCTGCCATCGGCTTTCACCCCATCGGCAAAGGCGAATGCGAAGTCGATCTCGCCGCCGAGTTCGCGCCGCGCTTGCATGGCGCAATCGTGAGCGGCGGAAAATGAGTCGGCGCCCACGCCGCGCTCCATGACGAGCGTCCACTGCAAGGCGCCGCCGGAGTTCAACCCGAGGCCGCAGACGCCGTGATGGCTGACGCGGTTCGTTTCGTAAATGCCGTCGCTGGTTCCGCCGAAGACCAGCACGTCGCGGCGGCCGAGCGCGTCGTGCAAGCCATCGAATAAATCCGTGAAGCAGCCCTCATAGGTGATGGAGGCAAAAAGCAGCACGACCTCCGGAGCAATCTCCCGGAGACCTTCGCCGATCTCCCAACCGGCGCGGTAACCATCCGTGTGAATGGAATTGATCGATTGGCACCGCATCAGGCGTTCACCTCGTAGGCGAACGGTAAGTCGGCTTGCGCCAGCATTGGAAGCAGTTTCTCCGCGAATGGCGGATGCCCTCTCTCCATCCCGATCTCCGCCGTCGGCTCGAACGCGATGTCATCGCCGCCGCAAGCTTGCCGGGAAAGGTGCCGCGGCGACGCGGGCCCGGCTCGAGGTCGGTGAGGCCAAGGGCCGCCGCATTTCAACGAAAAACTCCGCACCGCCCTCCGGGCGATAAGCCGTCACATCATGAGTCACCGTACCGACCCGCCCCGATCCTGGCGGTGCACCGAGTTCGCGCAGATAGAGCTTTGGTAGCATGCCCGAATCAAAGAACTGTGTCAGAATCGCTCCGCGCGCATTGCATCGAGCGCCGCCTGCGCATCCCGCGGAATCCGGGAGTTTCCGAGGGAGTCATCGGGCCGCACCGTGTCCGAAATACGCGGCGCTACTTCGCGGGGATAGAGATGTCTCGGGCGAAGCGAATCTCCGCTCCGCGTTCTACATATTTCCACTCCTCGGAGGCTCGCAACCGCATGAGTAGTTTGTCGAATTCCGCAGTGTCCGCCTCGGCAAACTCGAACCAGGTCAGGAAATCGAACGGCTCCACATCGGCGAGATCGCGGCAATGATGCAGGCGGCGCGCGATAGCCGGGAGATACTCGAGACCGATCTGCGTGTGATGCGATTGCGCCTCGAAAATCTGCCGACGCTCGTCCTCAGTCAGCGCCCACCACTTCGCATTCTTTTTGATCGGAATCAGCACCGCGCAGTCCGCTTCCGGTCGCCCGAGACCTTGCTGCCTGGCGAGTAACTGCTCCTTCTCCGGGCGCGTGACGTAGCGCTCATTGCTGGTCGCGCCGTGCAGAACCCACGCGGCTCCTGCGGGCGGTGCCGCGATGTTGCCAGCGGCGATCTTCAGCCGCTCAACGGCGGGCAACGCTTCGCCGATGATGGCGGGAGCCGTCGTGACCTTCCAAGGCCCATCATTTCCCCCGACAAAGGAGAAGAGGCGTGGATTTGGAGTCATGATGTTTGGTGTTTCACTCGTCGTTTTATCGGCCGCTTGCATTGATCGCCGGAGCAAGAGATTTCCCATCCCGCACAAAACGAAGACCAGCCTCATCGCGGCACGGCGAGTGCCCAAAGTCGGCATCTGTCGCTCGTTTTGGGCGGCCGCTGGGTGAGCGCTCCTTGAAAAGTCTCCGCACGGTTTTTGAGGGGATAGCGGAGTAGATCCCATGATACGTGAAGCAGGGCCGGCGGCTAAATCCTTGTGCGAATGCTTCAAGGCGTTTTCAACCAGCAGTCGGTGGCCTGGAGGTGTTCGCGGCAGTGGTGAAGCGATCGGGCGATCCGAGGCGTTCCCGACATCTTCCAGAGGCTCGGGCTCGTCTCCTTCGGTCGCGCTGCTCGATAGTTTTTCGGTCGTAGTCGAGCGCAACGCCGGGAGCGAGCGGGATTTCATCACAACCCCCGACACCGAATCGCGGTAAACTCGGGAGGCGGTTCGGCGGCTGGCGAACGGGACGATCTTATTTCGTAAGGTTCTCCAGCCTGCTCCGACAAAGTTCGCACGTCCGCAGGTCAGATTCCGCATCTGGGCTGCCCGTCGGTCCATAAACAAGGGCGTAAATTCTCCCGTAAATCTTCTTCTCGAAAATCAGAATGCCGCTGAACTCGCACTTCAAACAATGAACGCTTTTGCACGATACTTTCACTGGCTGCACGGCAAATGGCCGGCGGGCTCGATCGAGAACCTGCCGGTAGTCGGCGAAGCCGGGGCGACGAATGTGTCCGGGGTCCGCATCGTGGGCGATCTCTCGGGAGTTCCGCTGCTGAAGTTCAGTTCGGAGACGGGCACGCTCGCGGTGCGCGCGATTTTGGCGGAGCCGGAATTTGTGAGGCAGCGCGGGCAGGATGCAGAGGTGGTGGACATCGCGATCATCGGCGCGGGCGTCTCGGGAGTTTCCGCCGCGATGGAGGCGGCGAAAGCCGGGCTGCGCTACCGGCTTTTCGAGGCGACTCAGGTCTTCTCGACGGTCGCGAATTTTCCAAAGGCAAAACCGATCTTCACCTATCCCACGGACATGACGCCCTCCGGCGGCATCCAGTATCCGCCGACGAGCAGCGTGAAAGAAGCGCTCATCGAGGACATGGAGCGCCAGCGGCGCGAAGCGGGAGTCGAGACCGTGATGGCGCGCATCGAGAAGGTCGAGCGGCGCGGCGGCGTCTTCGTGCTGCAACACGGTGATGATGCGAAGACGGAGACCCGCGCGCTACGCGTGATCGTGGCGATTGGCCGCAGCGGAAATTTCCGGCGCATGGGCGTGCCCGGCGAGGAACTCGACAAGGTGATGAACCGCCTGCACGACCCGAAGGATTTTGCGGGAAAGGACGTGCTCGTCGTGGGCGGCGGCGACAGCGCGGCGGAGGCCGCCATTGCTCTGGTCGTCTGCGGCGCGCGGGTGACACTTTCCCATCGCGGTGCGGAACTCAACCGCCCGAAGCCTGAGAACGTCGAGAAGCTCAAGATGCTCGCGAGCGATCCATCCGCGAGCGTTGCGGTCTCGCAGCCGACCTCCGAGCGCGTGACGACGGCGGCAAATTCCGAAATGCGCGGCACCAAGCCCGCGGGCTCGCTAAGGCTCGCACTCGGCACGTCACCGGTGCACATCGAGTCCGGAAAGGCGGTGCTGCGGCGCGGCAAGGACGAACCGGAAGAGCCGCTCGCGAATGACTTCGTCTTCGCGATGATCGGACGCGAGGCGCCGCTCGAATTTTTCCGCCGCAGCGGTATCACGATCGGCGGTGAGCGGAGCCGCAATTGGTGGATCACCGCTGCGCTCTCGGTTGTCTTCTTCCTCTGGATCTATCACTGGAAAAAAGAATTCTTCGTCGGCACGCCTGTGGACGTGAACACCACCGTGCTCAAATCATCGGCGGGGTCCGACCCGACGGGCCTGCTCTACACCATCCGCGAGTCGGCCAGCTATCGCAGTTTCTGGTACTCGTTCGCGTATGTCATCGTCATCGCGATCTTCGGCTTCCGCCGCGTGAAACGCCGCCGGACGCCCTATGTGAAAATGCAGACGCTCTCGCTCGCCCTCATCGCGATCGTCCCGCTTTTTTTGCTGCCGGAGATCGTGCTGCCGTGGATGGGCCACAACGGCTTCTTCGCGGAAGGCGCGCCGCTACGGGGATTTGCCGATCAGTTCTTCGAGGTCGCGAATTGGAAGCTCGCGAAACTCCCCGAGGCGGATCGCGCCGCCGCCGCCGCCTTCGGTGCGGAACGTTCCTACTGGCGCGTCATCGGCTTCATCCTCGCGTGGCCGCTGCTCGTCGCAAATTGGTTCACCGACAAGCCGATGTTCGGCTGGCTTATTGTCGGCGGCATTCAGACCTTCGTGCTCATTCCGCTGCTCGTCTGGCGCTTTGGCAAAGGCGCGTATTGCGGCTGGATCTGCTCGTGTGGCGCGCTCGCTGAGACGCTCGGCGACACGCAGCGCCACAAGATGCCGCACGGCCCGAAGGCCACGCGCTGGAACATGGTCGGCCAGGCGTTTCTCGCCTTCGCTGCCGTGCTGATGGTGCTCCGGATTATCGGTTGGATTTTTCCTTCCTCACCGGCAGGTGCGATTTTCCACTTCCTGCACAAAGGCGCGCCACTCGGTTCGGGTCTGCCGCTGCTCAACTACGAATACTTCGTGGATCTCCTCTGGGCCGGCGTCATCGGCGTCGCGTTTTATTTCCATCTCTCGGGGCGTGTCTGGTGCCGCTTCGCCTGCCCGCTCGCGGCGCTCATGCACATCTACGCGCGCTTCTCGCGCTTCCGCATTTTTGCCGAGAAAAAGAAATGTATTTCATGCAATGTCTGCACGTCCGTCTGCCATCAGGGCATCGACATCATGAACTTCGCGAACAAGGGCATCCCCATGGAAGATCCCCAATGCGTCCGCTGCTCCGCCTGCGTGCAGCAGTGCCCGACCGGCGTGCTCAGCTTCGGCCATCTCGACGGCGCAGGCGTGCCCGCGCTCGATCGACTCGCCGCATCGCCGGTGCAGATGCGCGAGAAGGCAACGGCGTGACCGCTGGTCCTGACGTCGCGATCATTCTGCCGGCACGCGACGAGGAAGCCGCGCTCGCTCCGGTGCTCAGCGAACTGCTGCCTCACGCGGCGCGACACCATGCAGTGGTCGCCGTCGGTTTGAATGACTGCACGGACCGCTCACGCGCGGTGGCGGAGAAGCATGGCGTGATTGTCGGCGAGACGAAAACTCGCGGCTACGGCCACGGCTGCCTCGCGGGAATCGCCGCCGTCCGCGCCGTTGGTCTCCAGCCGGCGGCTTACATTTTCATGGCTGCCGACGGAGCGCACGATCCGGCGGAATTGCCGCGACTGCTCGCACCCTGGCGGGACGGTGCCGGGCTCGTGCTCGGTCAGCGCACGGGCGTTCCGCAAAATTGGCCGAAGCTCGGTTTGGTCCGCGCATTTTCCAACGTGCTGCTCGGCGCATGGGCCGGACTGCTCTGCGGACGCTGGTATTCCGACCTCGGGCCTTACCGGCTAATCGAGCGGGAACTTTTTGAAACGATGGCACCCCGCGAGACGACATGGGGATGGACCATCGAACCGCAGATCCTTGCGGCGCGGCTTGGTGCCCGCATCGCCGCGGTGCCGGTCACCGAGCGGCCGCGCGTCGCCGGGGAGCAGAAGGTCAGCGGGGTATCCATCCGGCATTCCCTCGCCATCGGGCTGGCCATCGCCCGTGCTGGACTCCGGTGCCGGTCCCGGGGAGAAGTCGTCGTCCGCCCCGTGCCCGAAAGTTTCCTGTAACCTGCTCCGTCCGTATTGATGGCCATCAGCACCTTTCTATACGCCGCCTATTTCATCACCACGGCCGGGCTCCTCGCCTACGGATTGCAGGCCTACGTCCATCTGTTTCTTTTCGCGCGGAGCCATCGCGCCTTTCGCGCCAGCAACGCGGAGCTGCGCGCGCAGGCCGCAGCCACGCCCGACGCCGCGCTGCCCCGCGTCACCACGCAGCTCCCGCTTTTCAATGAACCGCAAGTCGCCGACCGGCTCCTGCGGGCGATCGCCGCGCTCGATTATCCGCGCGACCGCCACGAGATCCAGGTGCTCGACGATTCGACGGATGACACCTGCGCGATCGTCGATGCCGTCGCGGCGGAACTGTGCGAGGCGGGGCACGACATCCGCGTGATTCGCCGCGAGGCACGCACGGGCTACAAGGCCGGCGCGCTGCGCGAGGGCATGGCCGCCGCCACCGGCGATTTCTTCGCGATCTTCGACGCCGACTTCCTGCCCGCGCCCGACTTTCTCTGCCGCACCGTCCCGATCTTCGCACTGCGCCCGGAAATCGGCTTCCTGCAAACGCGCTGGGCGCATCTCAACGCGCGCCAGTCGCTGCTCACCGAGGCGCAGGCCACCGGGATCGACGCGCATTTCATCGTCGAGCAGTCCGCCCGCGCGGGCAGCGGCATGTTCATGAACTTCAACGGCAGTGGTGGCGTCTGGCGGCGTCAGGCGATCGTCGAAGCCGGCGGCTGGCAGGACGACACGCTCACCGAGGATCTCGACCTCAGCTTCCGCGCGCAGCTCGCCGGCTGGACGCCGTGTTATCTGCCGGAGATCGCCGTGCCCGGGGAACTTCCGGCAACCGTCGGCGCCTATCGCAAGCAGCAGTTTCGCTGGGCGAAAGGCTCGATCCAGACTGCCCGCAAGCTGTTGCCCGCGGTGCTCGCATCGAAGGCTGGCCCGCTGAAGAAAATTCTCGGCTGCATGCACCTCACGCACTTCCTCGTGCATCTGCTTCTGCTCGTACACTGCCTGCTCGCCCTGCCCATCCTGCTATGGTGCCGCGCCGCGCCGCCCGAGCCGTGGTTCACCCTCTTCTGTGTGGTGGGCGGCGTCATCCTCGGGGCGCCGCTGATGATCTATCTCACCGCGATGCTCTCGCTGCCGCGCGAGGAACGCGGCCGGTGGCGCTCCGTTCCCGCCATCATCCTGCTCGGCGGCGGCCTCGCGCTTTCCAATGGTCGCGCCGTGCTCGAGGCGCTCCTCGGCGTGAACAGCGGATTCTACCGCACTCCGAAAGTGGGCAGCATCCGGCGAACGGCGCGCGCGGCGCGGAGCTGGATGCCGGTGCTCGAACTGGCGCTCTGCGGCTACGCGCTCATCGCCCTGCTGCTCTTCCTCGCGCGCGGCGGCTGGTTCCTCGGCCCGTTCCTGCTCGTCTATGTCTGCGGGCTGCTTTACCTCGGCATCAACGATCTCCGCGATCAGCGCGATGTGGGCTGAGACGCTGTGGACAACCTTCGGCGGGCGCTGCGTGCTCTCGACCGCACTCTTCGCGACCGGCCTGCTCGCGTGGTGGCAATGGCCGCGCGCCTGGACTCGGCGCCGCCAATGGGCGCTGCTGCTCGGCCTCGCGATCACGGCGCGCGCGCTCGTGTGGCCGCTGCCCGTCTCCGACGATGTGAATCGCTATCTCTGGGAAGGCCGGCTCGTCCGGCACGGCGTGAGTCCCTACGCGACGACCGCGGATGCGCCGGAACTCGCGGCCTTTCGCGACGCGGACTGGGCCGGCATGAACCACAAGGACAAGTTCACCGCCTACCCGCCGCTCGCGGAGCTGATCTTCGCCGCCCTCGGCAATTCGCCGTGGATGCACAAGCTCGCCTTCACCCTCGCCGAACTCGCCGTCCTGCCTTTCCTCGCCGCACTCGGCGGACTGTCGCGCTTTCGCTGGCTCGCGCTCTACGCCGTGAATCCCGTGCCCGTGCTCAGCTTCGCGGGCGAGGCGCATTTCGATTCTCTGATGGTCCTCGCCACCGTCGCCGCGGTCTGGGCGTGGGAACGCGGACGCTTCGCCTGGGCCTGGGCGCTGCTCGGCGTCGCGGTGCAGATCAAGATCGCCGCGCTGTTTCTCGTGTGGCCTTTTTGGGCGCAAGGCGATGCCCGCAGCCGCCGCGGTCTCGCCGCATTTGCCGCGGTGTTGATCCTCCCCGCACTGCCCTTCGCAACCACGCTGCCGAATCTCCTCCGCGGAATCACGAGCTTCGCCGGAGAGACGAGCGGCAACGGCTTTCTCCACTATCTGCTCGAGCTGCTCTTCCGCGGAAAAGCCGTGCCCGGCATTTTGCTCGCGGGCCTTTTCATCGCGCTCGTCTTCGTCATCGGACAAAAGGTGCGCCCGATGTCGCGCGCCGCGATGCTCATCTTCGGCGCCTTCGTGCTCTGCGCGCCGACGGTCACCTTCTGGTATCCCGCGTGGGGTCTGCCGTTCGCGACGCTGCATCCGTGCATTCCATTCTGGGTGCTGAGCGCGCTCGATGTCCTCTACTTCGCCGCGTGGCGGCAGCGCGAGCTGACGGGAAATTGGGAGCACCCGTGGTGGGCGTACTGGGCGCAGTGGACGCCCGTTTTTCTCACCCTCGCCGTCTGGCTGCGCCGCTACACCAGTGCGCCGCCGCAGCTCGATCCCGCGCCCGCGGTGCAGCCGAAGCAGTGATCCGCGACGCGAATCGGCAACGCCTCGAACGACTCCGGAGTGATGTCCCAAAGGGACAGCGGCTTGCCATTCGTGAGCTGCATGCCGAGCCGCTGATTGAAGTCGCAATCATAGACCTCGCCGCGCCAGCCGACGGAAATCGTGTTGCGGCACATGAGAGGGATTTAGACGAGGTGCAGCGGCAAATCGTCGCGCATGCCGTAGCCGAGGGATTCAGCTGCTTCAGCGCGGTTCGCCGGCGCGAGCGGCGGGAAAGCGGAATCGTCGTGCGAGACTTTTCGGCCGCAGAAAAATCACTTCGACACTGCTGTCCCGCCCCAACAACCTCGCGCGGTTTCCACGAAGGATAACCATGCGCACCAACCACCGACTCGAGCCCGCATCCATGCGGACCGCATTCACCGCAGCGCTGATGGCGTTGTGTCTCGTGCCGGCATCGGCCAAGGAACCCATGTCGGCGCAACTCGGCGAAATCTACAATCGCAACGCGCAATATCACGGCCCCGGCCGGAACCCGGTGATCGTCATTCCCGGCATCCTCGGATCGACTCTGAAGGACGAAGAAAGCGGTCGCGTGGTGTGGGGCGGATTCGTCCGCGACCACGCGAATCCTAGCCGCCCCGACGGCGCGCGGCTCGTGGCGCTGCCGATGGAACGCGGCGTCCCGCTCAGCCGTCTGCGCGAGATGAGACGGTGCTCCGATCGAGCGCATTGATGGACGAACGGCTCGACGGCAAATGGGCGCCGCAACTGCGCAGCCCGATCCCGTGGACGCAGACGAATTTTTATTTCAAGGACCACATCGGCGTGACCAAGGACGCCACCTTCACGGACAACCTGCTCTACATCCTCCTCGAACAACAACGGCGATGACCGGCGTAAGCAATCCCTGACTCGTCCGACTCATTGCCACGCTCGCTCGCTGGCCCCGCCACGATTTCGCGAGTGAAAAAACACACCATGAAAACCGTCACGAACACCTTCCTGCTCTCCATCGTCCTGCTCGCCACCGCCGCATTCAGCCACGGCGCTGAGCCCTGGGAGGCCGAATACGGCAGGCTCCTCGCGCAATACGTCACACCCGCGGGAACCGTGAAATACAAGGCGTGGAAAGCAAACGCCGCTGACGTCGCCTCGCTGCAAAAAATCACCGATCAAATCGGCGGCGGCGCGCCCTCCGATACCTCGCGCGACGGACGCTTCGCCTTTCACATCAATGCCTACAACGCTTGGATGCTCCGCACCGTTTTGGAGGCCTATCCGATCAAATCCGTGCGCGACATCGCTCGGGAGTTCGGCGTGTTTTCGCAGCCGCGCATCACGATCGGCGGGAAGAAGGTGAGCCTGAATCACCTCGAAAAAAATCTCCTGCTCCCGGAGTTCAAGGACCCGCGCATCCACGTCGCGATCAATTGCGCGAGCACGAGTTGCCCGCCGTTGCTGAATGCGCCTTTCACCGCGGCCAAGCTCGGCGGACAACTCGACGCGCAGTCCAAGGCGTTTGCGAACGGCAGCGGTGCGCAGGTCTCTGGTAAGAAGGCCCAGATTTCCAAGATCTTCGAATGGTACGCCGCGGACTTCAAAGCGGGCGGAGACGCGATCGGCTTTCTCAACAAGTATCGCTCCCAACCGATTCCGAGTGGCGCAAAGCTCAGCTACTCCGAATACGATTGGGGACTGAATGATGCGAAACAGTGAGGCGGACTTCCGGCTGAGATCGAGAGCGGTCGCATCTTCCCGATGCCGCTCGAACACCTGATTCTCTTTACTCGCTATCATGCCGCCGCGGCCGGAGGCGGTGGCACGGGTTGATCCGATCGCGGATGCTTTTGGAGAACGCGTCGCGCTTCCGCTGACGACTCAACGCACGTGGCGTCCCACCTGGCGCGTCGTGGCGGTTCGAGCCTGCGCAAATCCGTGTTGGCGACGCTGGATTCCCAAACGACAAACCGGTGAACGGACGAACCGGAGTCGCGTTTGGATGCTGACGCGGATCGTTTGTCGCAAAGAAAACCGTGGGATTTGCGGGGGCGTGGCTAAATACCCCTGATGCCAGATTGTTCCCAGCCTGTCCCGCCGTCCGCGGAGTTCATCAATCGTGTCACGCGGGCGCAGCGGGTGTTGCATGCGTTTATCCTTTCGATGGTGCGCAATGCCGCAGATGCGGATGACGTGCTCCAGGAGACGAACATCGTGCTTTGGCGGAAGGCGGCAGAGTTCGATCCGGCACGGGAATTCATGCCGTGGGCGATGCGGTGCGCACAGTGGCAGGCGATGGCGCATTTGAAGAAAAGGCAGCGTGCGAAGGTGGCGTTCGATGATGAGTTGCTGGCGCTCGTGGCGGATGAGGCGGTGGCGGAGTTTGCGGAGGCCGATGCGCGGCGGGTGGCGCTGGCAGGGTGCTTGCAAAGATTGCCGGATGAGCAGCGGGCACTGATTGCGCAGCGTTACGAACCGGGTGGCTCGGTCAATGAGATGGCGGTGGATCGCGGTTCGACGCCGAAGGCGCTGTCGGAGATGCTCCGCCGCATCCGGCACAGCCTGATGCTCTGCATCGAGCGCACCATCGCCAAGGAGGCGCGCGCATGAACTGGCGACCGTCCGACGAACTCGACGGGCTGCTCAATGCTCTCGCCGACGAGTTGCTCCGCGAGGAGGACGAAGCGCGGCTCGCGGAAATCCTTCGCGGCGACGCGGCGGCGCGGGCGCATTACCGGAAGTGGATGGCGCTGCACTCGGCGCTGGCATGGGATTACGCGGCGGCGGCTCCGGAGGTCACGGCGGCGGAAATCGGGATGGAGCAAACGCGCTGGTGGCGGAATGCCTGCGCGCTCGCGGCGGCAATCGCAGTGCTGGTCGCGGTGGGTGCGTTCCTCCTGCCGCGGACCCCCTCATCCTCGCGGAAGATCGCGACTCTCGAATATGTCAGCGGCGCGGTGTCGTGGAGTGACGGTGCGGGTGTGCAGCATTCGGCTCTGAAAAATGGCGCGGCACTCGCGGAGGGCACGCTGACGGTGGAGGGCGAAGGCGCGTCTGCGCAGATGCGCTTTGCGGACGGCACGCTGATCACTTTCCCCGGCGACTCCGAGGTGGCGTTTTCCGATGACGGACAGAAGCGCCTCGTCTTGCGTCGCGGGACTTTCACCGCGCAGGTGGTGCCGCAGCCGCGTGGCAAGCCGATGCTCGTGCGCACGACGACGGCGGAAATGGAAGTGTTGGGCACGGTCTTCGCGGTGTCTGCGGAGGCGAGCGATACGTCGCTGAATGTGGAGAGCGGGAGCGTGAAGTTGCGACGTTTGGTGGACGGCCGGGACGTCGAGGTCGGCCGTCAGCAAGGCGTGGTGGCGTCGCTCGACGCGAAGTCGGAACTCAGGCCGACCGCGCCGATGAACTGTCCGGTGGCGTGGCGCCGCAGCTTCGAGGCCCCGCCGCCCGCGACCAGCAAGGGCGAATGGCTCGCGCCGGGCGAGGGCGTTCCCGGTCGCGTGCGCGCCGTGCCCTACGTCGCGGGGCGCGCGCGCGACGGCAGGCCATACATTTTTCACGGCATCAGCGCGCGCACACCGCAGGGCGAGCCGAAGAGCTATGTGACCGTGCGCGGCGACAGCGTCGTGCGGCTGCGCTTTCGCGTAAAGGAACCGGGCACGGTGAAAGTGTTCGTCTCCTGCCAGCGCGAGGGCGGCACTTTCGGCGGAAACTTCGAGGGTGCGGTCGCATTGTCCGCTCCCGATGCGGATGGCTGGCGCAACGCGGAATTGCCGCTCGCGTCGCTCCGTCCCATCATGGGCGACCGGTATCCCGACATCGCCGGCACGCGGGTCTCGCTCACGCTCGTGCATAGCATCGAGCACGACGCCGGACTGGAAGTCGCCGAAATCAGCATTGCCCCGCGCCAACGATGAACATGTCCGTCCCCCACGCGATTTCCCGTCGCCTTGACCGGTCTGCGGACAGCACTGGAATCAGCAAGGCGGTGCTCGCGTGAAGCACACTTACAGTTTCATCCACGCAGCAGGCGCGCTCCTGCTTCTCGTCGCGCCAGGTCTGCATCCTGCAGAGCCCGGTCCCGCGCTTACGGCACTCGGCGCGAAGGATGGGAAGCCCGAGCCGCAGCCAGCGCCGATCGCGCCACTCGTGCCGCTGCCCGCGAATGTGACCGCGGCCTTCGCCTCCGACATCCAGCCGCTGCTCAGAGACCACTGCTACAAGTACCACGGCGAGGAAAAGCAGAAGGGCGACGTGAACCTCGCGGAATACCGTTCGGCGAAGGCCATCGCGGACGATCCGGAAATGTGGAACAAGGTGATCGACGTGATCCGCAGCGGCGACATGCCGCCTTCAAAGGAGCTGAAGATGGCGGATGACGCGCGCGAAAAGCTGGCCGATACCGTCGAGGAAACGCTCACCGCGGCGCTACTGGCGCGCGGGCCTGAGCCGGGACCGCCGATCATCCGGCGGCTCACTCACGCGGAGGATCGCCGCTCGGTGCGCGATCTCCTTGCGGTGGACTTCGATGTGGCCGGCGCAGTCGGCATGCCGGAGGATCCGATCCGCAAGGGCTACGACAATCTCGCCGACGCGCTGAAGATTCCGCCCGCGCTCACGGAGAAGTATCTCGCCGCCGCGGACGCAATGTCGAAGGACGGCATCGAGTGGGAGGAGAACACGCCCATCGAAGGCAAATCCATGCTGCGCCGGATCGTCTTCGGAAAAACCAACTGGGTCGGCGTCGGCGACCGCGGGCGTATCTCTTCCTCGCCCGACGGCAAGACCTGGACCGACGCGCCAGACAGCAAAGCGCTCGACACGCTCGTAGACGTGGCCTTCGGCAACGGCATCTTCGTCGGCGTGAGCCTGCACGGCCTGCGCCGCAGCAGCGCCGACGGAAGCAAATGGTCCGAACCGATGCGCGGCCTGGAAGGTGAGCATCTCAACTCGATCGTCTTCACCGGAAAGGAGTTCGTCGCCATCGGTGCCGGTGCGACCTACCGCTCGCCCAACGGCAAGGACTGGAAGCGTGTGCCAAACAAAAACGCGCCGACCTTCGCGACCTTCGGCGGTCGGGTCTTCGTCGGCACGAGCTGGCGCGGGCGGCTGCTCAGTTCGCGCGATGGCGTTGATTGGAAGGATATTCACAAATGCGAGCACCCGATCGAGGCGATTACATTCGGCGCCTGATCGCCGGACATTCGATCCGAAACGGAAATCACTCTCGCCTCGCTCCGACGAAGTCACGCCACCCCAGACCGCATTCCCATTCATGAAACTCCGACTCACCATCCTCGCCCTGTCCTGCATCCTTTCTCAACCGCTTGGCGCGGCGGAAACCTGGGATTTCCGCATTCCGCCGGGTGATCCGTTTTCCGCCGAGGCGCTGCTCGATCTGCGCGCGCTGAACGAGAAGCACTCCGGCGAGAGCGGATTCGTGAAACTCTCGCCGGATGGCAATTCGTTCGTGCGCGGTGACGGGCAGGCGATTCGTTTCTGGGCCGTGGGCGCGGACGGCTGGACTCTGACGCCTGAGGAGATGGATCGGCAGTGCCGCTGGCTGGCAAAGATGGGCGTGAACCTGGTGCGGCTCCACTTCATCGTCGCGGCGAAAGCACCGCAAAAGCCGGAAGATCCCGCGCTGCCGATCACGGCGTTGAACGAGAAACTCGTCGAGGGCGTGATGCGCTACCTCAAGGCGGCGAAAGACTGTGGCATCTACGTGTGCCTCTCGCCGTGGTGGGCGCATCAAGAGATGCCGGCTTCGTGGGAGCTCGAAGGTTTCGCGCCGAAGCAACAGCTCTGGGGCGCGCTCTTTCTCGATGAAAAATTGCAGGACGCGTATCGCACCTGGACGCGTGAGCTTTTCACCCGCGTGAACCCGCACACCGGGCTGGCGATCAAGGACGATCCGACCGTCGCGTTCCTTCAGGTGCAGAATGAGGACAGCTTGTTCTTTTGGACCGAAGGGAAATTTCCCGAGCCGCTGAAGATCAAGTTTGGCCGCCACTTCCACGCCTGGTGCGTGAAAAAATACGGCAGTGCCGCGGCCGCGCTCGCGGCGTGGGATGGCGCGAAGCACAAGCACGACGACGCAACCGGCGGCGTGATCGGCGTGCATGACATCTTCCTGCTCACGAAGCCCGCGGAGGGCGCGATGGCGAAGCGGCTGCGCGATCAGACGCAGTTCATGGCCGAGTATCAGCGCGGGTTTTACGCCGCGATGGGCGCGCACTTTCGCAGCCTCGGCTGCAAACAACTCCTCAATGCGAGCAATTGGCGCACGGCCAGCGACGGCACGCTGAAGGACATTGAGCGCTGGACTTATGGTGCGCTCGATTGGGACGCGGAGAATCGCTACTCGCTCGATGCGCACACCGGCGAAAATGGCGCGTGGCGCGTGCAGGGCGGGCATCGGTTTGTGAGCGCTTCCGCCATTCGCAACCCGCTCGCGCTGCCCACGCTCATGCGGCAGCAGGAAGGGCATCCCTTCATGGTTACGGAAAACACCATGCCTTCACCGAACGCCTATCAGGCCGAAATGGCGTTCCTCGGCGCAGCGTATCAGTCGCTCGCGGGCTTGGATGGCATCTGCTGGTTCGCCGTCGGCGGCGACGGCTGGGCGACGGACCCGACGTTTCCATTTTGGAATCTGCCGGGCGGCAAGGCGCTGCGGAAATTCGTCGTGAACCAGCCGCACATCGCCGGAATGTGGCCGGCGAATGCACTGCTCTTTCGGCGTGGCGACGTGCGCGAAGCCGAACCGGTGGTGCGGGAAGAACGCGCACTCGCGGATTTGTGGGAACGAAAATCGCCGCTCGTCGCCGACCACGAATACGCCGGAGCGGAGGATGAGCTCACACGCGGCAAGCTTGGGGAAAACACGGTCAGCCGCGCGGCTTTCCTCCTCGGCCCGGTGCGTTGGAGCGTGCAAGACAAGAGCGCGCCCGCAAAGGTCACGGACTTCGCCGCGCAACTGAAAGACGGCGCGATCACCAGCGCCTCCGGTGAAGTGTCGCTCAACCCATCGCGCGGTCTCTTCCGCGTCGCCGCACCGCGCGCGCAGGGCGTCGCGGGGTTTCTGCGTGAAGCCGGCGGGCGCTTCGAGCTGCCGGATGCGACCATCGAATCACAGAACGAATACGCAGTGATCCAACTCGCCTCACTCGACGACGCGCCGCTCGCGCAGTCGCGCAAAGTGCTCGTGCAATTCGGCACCACCGCGCGCCCGACCGGCTGGCAGACAAAGCCCGCCGAGTTCGACGCGAAGAGCGGCGACAAGCGAGCGGGGGAGGAAGTCGTCACCACCGGCAGCGCGCCGTGGCAGATCGTGAAAGCCGACGCCGTCCTCACATTGAAAAACCCGCACCTCACCAAAGCCACGCGTCTCGATGCAAATGGCTGCGCCGCCGGGGATGTTCCGGTCACCCGCGAAGGGGAGGCGCTTCGTTTCACGTTCCCGCCGGACGCCATGTGGGTGGTGCTACAATGACCCGAGCACACGCCGCCGCTCCCCATCCCGTCGTCGAAGTGCGGCGTGAGTGACTCCTTAACATCCCCATAAAACACACCCTTCCAGCCCTGATTGTCATTGGAAGCCTGCTCCTTCAAGCGCACGCCGCCGAGCTGAATTTCCCGCTGCACCCTGACGAAGCGAAAATCATCCAGGGCATCATCGCCACGGAAGCCGTCGAGGTCGAAGCCGCCGATCTGCCCGGCTACGCCAAGGGCAACCTCTTCAAGACGCTCGAAGGCTATGGCGTCGATGCGAAATCGCTGAAGACCTCGGGCATCGCGCTGAAGGGCAAACCGCAGGTGGTGCTCGCCTTTGCCTACACCCCGGCTGGCCGGGTGGTGGCCGTGCACGGCAACGGGCAGTGGCTGCGCAACAGCACCCTGCGCTCGTAGGCGGGCCTGCCGGAGCTGCGCAGCATTCGCATGGACCACAATGGCTTCGTCGGCAAAGATCCGCGCATCGCGGAGTTCGACGGCAGCGGCTTTGACGCGCTCGTGGACTCGAAGCTCGCGGACATCAAGATTGGCCTGAGCTTTTCCGACAAAGGCATGGAGCAGTGCGCGAAGATCAAGACGCTGCGCAGCTTCTCCGTCGCCCATTCGCAGGCTACGGAGGCGGGCATTGTCTTCTTCGCCGGGCATTCGGGGCTGACGAGTTTTTCCATCGGCGAGATGGCCAGCAAACGAGTGACCGAGAAGGCGCTGGCTGCCATCGCGAAGATTTAGAACCTCACGCACATCGGCTTCAAAGAGTGCTACGTGACCTACGACGGCGGCTTCACGCATCTGGCCCCATTCAAAGGCAAGCTCAGCGAGATCGACCTCACGATGAGTGTCGCTTCACAGGCGGACCTCGACAAACTCCAGGCCGATCATCCGCAGGCAAAGATCCTCATCATCACGCCGGAGGAAATCGTGAAGCGCCACAAGTTCATCGCCGCGGACCTCGCCAAACAAGCGCCGCCCGAACTCGCCGCGCCATTCAAGGCTGCGCTTGAAAACGCCAAATGATGAAACCCCGTGTCATGAGAGTCCTCGGGCTTTCCCTTCTGATTGTCTCTTCCGCAGACGCGGCGGTGGCCCCGCCGGTCACCACTTTCCTGCAAACCTACTGCATCGACTGCCACGGGCCGAAGAAGCAGAAGGGCGACTTTCGTGTGGATTGAGTTGAAGGTCTCCGCCTCGGCGGCGGATGCGGAGAACTGGCAGCTCGTGCTCGACAATCTCCACCTCGGCGAGATGCCGCCGGAGGACGCGAAGCTGCACCCGAAGCCCGCGGAGGTGGAGCCGGTGACGGCGTGGATTCAGTCCGAAATTTCCCGCGCCGCGAGGGTGCTCAAAGGCACGGGCGGCGAAGTGGTGCTGCGTCGCCTGAACCGCGTGGAGTATCAAAACACCATCGTCGACCTCTTCGATGTGCATGGGGATTTCACCGCCGGGTTTCCCGATGACATGCTCGACCACGGCTTCGACAACAACGGCGCGGCGCTGATGCTCTCGGCCGCGCAGGTGCAGGAATACATGAAGGCCGCCGAGTTTGTGCTCGCCCGCGCCATCGCCCCGGCGAAGCAGCCCGAGACGGTGAGCAAGACCTTCACGCTGCATGACGGCAACCGCACCTCGATGGAGAGTGCCCGCAAGGACCTCGCGAGCCGTCTGGCGAACTTTGAAAGCCTTACGCCTGCCGAGCAGAAGCGCACGCGGGAGATGCAGGAAAAAGAGAAAGACGACCCCTCCTTTGGCTACCGTTTCCCCGTGCGTGAAAACGGCACACTGCGCCCTCCGAAGCCTGACGACGGGCCGCACCTCGATGCCGTGTTGACCGTGCAGCAGTATTTCAGCGCGGAGCCGCAGACCAACCGCTTTTTCCAGGTGCGCCAGTCCGGCTGGTATCGGGTGAAGGCGGTGGCCTTTGCGCTGAAGAACGATGGCAAGCCGGCGCGGCTGAAGTTCTCCGCCGGAAAGCCAGCCTCGGGCACCTCGCCGAAAGCGGAAAGCGTCTTCACCTTCACCGATGAGCAACCGCGCGAGGTCGAAGCCCGGTATTATCTGGAGCCGGGCGACCGCGTGATTTTCACCCTCATGGATGGCGCGCCGCACAGCCAGGGCCGCACGATGATTGACCAGCCCGGCCCCTTCCTCGCCATCCGCTCCTTCAGCATCGAGGGACCCGTTTACGAAACGTGGCCGCCGCGGGGGCATCGCACCCTTTTTGCCGAGATCGACCCCGCCAATCCCACGCCGGAAAAAGTCGCCGCCATCGTCGCGCAGCTTGCACCGAAGCTCTTTCGCCGCCCCATCGCGCCTGCGGCCGTGGCCAAATACCGCGCGCTGTTCGAGAAGTTTGCGCAAACGATGACACCGGACGAGGCGCTGCGCGGCACTCTTGCGGCGATGCTGGTCTCGCCGCGATTCCTTTACCACGAAGAGCCGCCCGACCGCCTCGACGCGCACGCCATCGCCTCGCGCCTGTCCTTTTTCCTCTGGCGGTCCACGCCGGATGACACGCTGCTGGCCGCCGCCGCCGATGGCCGCCTGCTCGACCCCTCGCAGCGCCGCGCCCAGGCCCAGCGCATGATGGCCGATGCCCGCGCGGAGCGTTTCCTGAAGGACTTCACCGGCCAGTGGCTGCGCGTGCGGGAGGTCGGCGTGATGCGTGCGGATGCGAATCTCTATCCCGAATACGACCTCGAACTCGAGGCCGCCATGCGCGGTGAGACGGAGCATTTCATCGGGGAAATGTTCCGGCGCGACCTGCCGCTGCGCCAGCTCATCGACTCCGATTGGACCATGCTCAATGAGCGCCTCGCCCGCCACTACGGCATCCCCGGTGTGCTCGGGCCGGACTTCCGGCGCGTGAATGAATCTCGACGATCTTAACGCCGCTCGGCATGCGAGCGACGATTTGCTTCGTCTGCGTGTCAATCGCGGCGTCTGTGTCCCACGGGGTAGTTTTCGCTGCTACCGAGGCTGAAGCCAATCCAGCTCGATCCTTGCCGTCGGGGCGCAGGCTGATGCCGTGGCTCGGAGTCTTGTGCCACTCCCGCTCCGGCGTGATAGGCACGACGGCGGATGAGGTGTGATTCATACAGGCAGGAAACAGGGTAAGTCGGCGACTAACTAGACGAGGTCCAACCCCTTCAGTGTTCCCGTCGAAGTGCCGAAGGATTTGTCGGCGAGGCCGAGCTGGTGCAGCACGCTGACATAGAGATTGCTCAGCGGTATCAGACGCGGTTTGGTTTTGAGTTCAATCCCATCGGCGCGAAAAACGCGGCGCCGGGCATCGGTCTGCCCGTAGATGAAAAGACCATCGCTGACCGCTTGCGCGATGCGGGCTACGCGACGGGGCTCGTGGGGAAGTGGCATCTCGGCGGCACCGCGCCGTTTCATCCGCAGCGGCAGGGATTCGATGAGTTCTTCGGCTTTTTGCACGAGGGACATTTTTATCGCGCACATCGAGGATATCCAGCGTCGCATCTTCGCCGCGATGCTTGCACACCTCGATGACTCGGTGGGCAGAGTGCTCGCGCAATTGCGCACAAGCGGTGTCGATGAAAACACGCTCATCGTTTTCCTCAGCGACAATGGCGGGCCGACCAAGGAACTCACGTCGAGCAACGCGCCTTTGCGTAGCGGCAAAGGCGAACTGTGGGAAGGTGGCATCCGCGTGCCCTTCATCGTCTCGTGGAAAGGCAAAATGCCCGCCGCGCAAGTGCGCGATGTTCCCGTGATTTCAATGGACGCCACCGCCACCGCCCTCGCCGTCGCCGGAATCGCGACAAAACCCGGCGACCTCGACGGCCTCGATTTGGTGTCCTCACTCAACCGCACGCCCGCCGTCTCGCGCCGAGCCACGCGCTTCTGGCGCGTCGGCAAAAAGAACGCGCTGCGCCACGACGATTGGAAACTCATCCGCGATGGCGGCGAGTGGAAGCTCTTCAATCTCGCGGCCGATGTGAATGAAATCATCGACCTCGCCGCGAAGGAACCTGCGCGCGTTGCAGAGCTTTCCGCGCTGTGGGACAAATGGAACGCAGAACAAATCGAACCGCTTTGGAGATGATCTCGGCACCACAGCGCCGGACCTCATCGACTGATACCGGGAATGGCCAGGCATGGCATGTGGCAGCAGTCTCCACCACCCACTCGGAACGGCATCAACCGAGTCATCCAAGCGGAGTCAAAGCCATAAGACTGTTTTCCGCCTAGACTCAAGGCATCCACGTCGCCACCTCCCGATGCCGCTGCGTTCCTGCATTGCCTTTTGCTTCTTAGTGGCGTAGCCGCGCATGCGGCCGAACGGAAGTTGCTGGAGCAGTATTGCGTCGATTGCCACGATGCGGATGCGAAGACGGGCGGCGTCGATTTGGATTCGATCCTCGGCGATGACATCGCGAAGCATCCGGATGTGTGGGAGTCGGTCGTCAGGCAACTCAATGCGCGCCACATGCCGCCCGCGGGAAAGAAGCGGCCCGATGAAAAGGCGGCGCAATTTTTTTTCTATAAATTGAGCGCGGGTTAGACGGAGGGCGGGTTTGATGGGTTCATGTCGAGGTAGATTTTGGAGGAGAGCCAGTCGTCGGAGACTTCGGCGAGGACGGCGCAGGTGAGGCGCAGGAGGGAGGCTTCGTCGGGAAAGATGGAGGCGACGCGGGTGCGGCGTTTGAGTTCCAGCGTTGACGCGTTCGAGAGCGTTGGAAGTGCGCAGGCGGCGCTGGTGGGCGGCGGGCAGCTCGAAGACGGTGAATCGAGCGGAGCGAGATAGACTGTCTGAAAGACAGCCCGCAGGGTGGCAGCGGGGCTGCCATCAACCCTTGGGGGAGGTTTTCCTCCATCCAGGAGGAAAGCTTTGGGGCAGCGGTGGCGTAGGCGGCGACGATTTCCTGGAGCCGGGCTTGGGCGTGGGCGCGGTCCGGGGCGAGGAAGACGCTGCGGGTGTCGGCGGCGATTTTTGCGCGCAGCTCGAGACGCGGGACGTAGGCCTGGGCGTTCTGCTGGAGGTGGAACTGGCAGCGTTGCCAGGGGACGGCGGGGAAGACGGCGCGGCGGGCGGCGGCGAGGCTGGCATGGTCATCGCTGACGAGGAGCAGAGGCCGCGCTTCTGGAGGCTCTGGAGAAAGTCGCGCCAGTGGACCTCGGCCTCGCTGAGGGCGACGCTGGCGCCGAGGATCTGGCGCTGGCCATCGAGGCCGATGCCCAGGGCGATGGGCACGGCACAGTCGATCACGCGGCCACCATGGCGGACCTTTTCGTAGCGGGCATCGAGGATGACATAAGGAAAGGCGCCGAGGGGTCGGGAGCGCCAGCATTCGAGTTCGGCGTCGAGCCGGGCGGCGCCGTGGCTGACGTGGGTGGAGGAGACGGAGGTGCCGCAAAGTTCTTCGAGGACGGCGGCGACTTTGCGGGTGGAGACGCCCTGCACATACATTTGCCCGCGCCCTCCGGCGCAGCCCCTGCGGGCAAAGGCTCCGCCCTTTGGCTATCTCGCTCCGCTCGGTTCGGCGAGGGCGAGCTTGAGAGCCTGCTCGCTGCGCACGCCCTTTTCGAGAGCGGAGGGATAGAAGTCGAGATCGCCGCGGACCTGCGGGACGGCAAAGGTGATGGGGCCGAGGCGGGTCGTGAGGGTCTTCGGTTTGAAGC
>Ga0209181_10000497_pt1 | contig 73169 bp, 67 predicted proteins | sample MAT05_FD_187208 | JGI IMG/M metagenome (GOLD analysis project Ga0209181, IMG submission 187208) | Freshwater microbial communities from Lake Fryxell liftoff mats and glacier meltwater in Antarctica - MAT-05 (SPAdes) (version 2) | ecosystem: Environmental > Aquatic > Freshwater > Ice > Liftoff... | reverse complement strand
TACCGATTACCCCAAATCGGATTAGTTGGAAACCACTCACTACGAGTGTTTACCAGTGCCTCCTTCATGTTCGGTTTACCGATTACCCCAAATCGGATTAGTTGGAAACCAGTTTGTCTTTCCAACCGCGCCAACTGTTTTGCATCCGCTTGTTTACCGATTACCCCAAATCGGATTAGTTGGAAACAATGCCTTTCGCCAGGGTGATGGAGGCAACTGTGACGGGTTTACCGATTACCCCAAATCGGATTAGTTGGAAACCATCCCCCGATTCTACTAAGAAAACTGCGTAAGACGCAGGTTTACCGATTACCCCAAATCGGATTAGTTGGAAACTTGCCCCTGTCACCCACCATTTGAATAAACGGGTGAAAATGTTTACCGATTACCCCAAATCGGATTAGTTGGAAACTTCAAATCCTTCCTGCCTTTCTGGTTTTTTCTCCAAGAGTTTACCGATTACCCCAAATCGGATTAGTTGGAAACTTGGTGTAGTGTCCAGGTTGGTTTGGTTTCTTTGAGGTTTGTTTACCGATTACCCCAAATCGGATTAGTTGGAAACTACCGATAGGTATTCAATGCGTCCGCCGATCCAGAGTTTACCGATTACCCCAAATCGGATTAGTTGGAAACTTTCGATACTTGTTTGTCCCCATCGCCGCTTCGAGACGAAACGTTTACCGATTACCCCAAATCGGATTAGTTGGAAACAGTCACCGAAGAGAGAACGCATCAAATCGTTTTGATTTGTTTACCGATTACCCCAAATCGGATTAGTTGGAAACGCTTTGAAGTTGGCAGAAGCGCCAAGGCGCAAGTGAGTGGGAGGTTTACCGATTACCCCAAATCGGATTAGTTGGAAACGAGGTGATTGCGACCCTATGGCTAAGACAGCACATTGCAGAGGAAGCCTACCAGGAGTTAGCAAACTATCGAGAGGAGCCGTGATCTCCGTTGAATTTAGCAGCTATCGAACCATTAGATTAAGCAGTACAGAGGCAACTGATGAGCCAACAAGCCATACTGATTAGTCAGATTAGCCAGCTTAGCCAGTTTTCTTTAGTAGAGCGATAAGTTTGTTGCTGGCAACGAACTTTGAGTACAAAGCGATACTCTTCCTTCCGCAACGTTCAGCGTCGCAGACAACGTAAGACTGATGCAGGTAGATGGTCTAAATGTTTAATCTCTGTAGAAACTAAGCACAGTTTTAAGTACACCTATTTTGGGGATGCCGAAAACCCTTTCAGGTAAGCATTTAAGGCGCTAGCACTCCGGCTCGAATCCCGCCAGTCCCGTCTCCTCAAATTGAGCCGACATCCCTTATTCAAGGCATTCTGAAGGGGCTTTCGCAAACTCAAACAGCGACATCACCTAGTACCGATGATCTAAAACTATGCAAAGACTGGGCTTCATGAGAGCAGTTTGGGCATAAATTGGACAGCAAAACGGTTCATCGTTAGGCTCTGCCTCCTACCAACAACCCTTTCGCTCGCCCTTCAGATTTTGATCGATACTAGAGATCTGATCAGACAGCGAGGAAAAGCGGCATGGATTTGCGAACGACGGGTACGCCTCTCTTGGAGTGGTCTGGGGATGGATTGGCGATCGGTCTGTTTGAAGGCGACACAGAACTGACGGCTGAGCTAGTAGCCTTGGACGAAAAGCTGTTTGGCACGCTGAAAGAACTGATGGCTGAGGCAGAATTTAAAGGCAAAGATGGCAGTAGTGCGGCAGCGCGTGTTGGTTCAGGCAGTGCGGTGCGTAAGCTCATTCTAGTCGGGCTAGGCAAAGCCGATGGCTTGAAGCTGGATAGTCTGCGTCGAGCTGCTGCTATCAGTGCGCGACTGGCAAAGAAAGAAAAATGCAAAGTGTTGGGCATCAGTTTGCCAATCTGGCATGGCAACGCAGCATTGACGGCTCAAACGATCGCCGAAGGAGCCGAACTTGCGCTTTATCAAGACATCCGCTTCAAGTCTGAATCAGACGATAAGGGCGCAGCGGTGGAGCAGATTGAACTGCTAGGGTTAGGCGCACAAGATGAGGCTGTCACTCGCGCTCGTCAAATTGCGTCTGGGGTGTTTCTAGCACGCGAGTTGGTCGCTGCCCCTGCAAATTTCGTCACGCCGATTACCCTGGCAGAAACGGCAGAAGCGATCGCCAAAGAACACGGTCTCGCGCTGGATATTCTGGAACGGGAAGACTGCGAAAAGCTTGGTATGGGGGCATTCCTGGGTGTTGCACAAGGGGCTGATCTGCCACCCAAGTTTATTCACCTGACCTACAAGCCGGAAGGTACGCCCCGGCGCAAGCTGGCAATCATTGGCAAAGGGCTGACCTTTGATTCGGGCGGACTCAACATCAAAGGTGCAGGCAGTGGCATTGAGATGATGAAGACCGATATGGGTGGTGCGGGCGCAATGTTGGGCGCAGCTAAAGCGATCGCCCAAATCAAGCCGGATGTAGAAGTACATTTCATTAGCGCTGCAACAGAGAACATGATCAGCGGTCATGCCATCCATCCGGGCGACATTCTCACGGCATCAAACGGTAAGACGATCGAGATCAACAATACGGATGCAGAAGGTCGTCTGACGCTAGCAGATGCGTTGGTGTTTGCTGAGAAACTGGGCGTGGATGCGATCGTCGATTTGGCAACGCTCACAGGAGCCTGTGTGGTTGCCCTCGGTGATGAAATCGCTGGACTGTGGAGTTCTGATCCTGTCATTGCAAGCCAACTGACTCAGGCAGGCGCACTGGCAGGCGAAAAAATCTGGCAGATGCCGATGGAAGAGAAGTACTTTGACGGCATGAAATCTCTTATCGCCGACATGAAGAACACAGGACCTCGCCCCGGTGGTTCTATCACAGCGGCGCTTTTCCTTAAGCAGTTTGTGAAAGAAACGCCCTGGGCACACCTGGATGTTGCTGGACCTGTTTGGACAGAAAAAGAAAACGGCTACAACAGCCCTGGCGCAACGGGTTATGGTGTGAGAACGCTGGTCAATTGGGCGATCGCTGACGAGTAGTCGTTACATTTGGTAGGGACGTTACATGTAACGTCCCTAGTCGTCGGGAAACTGCCAGCAGGCAATATGTTCTACGTGGGTGCTACCGCAAGCACAGGTTTCGTTGGTCGAGGCGACCCACTCACGATCGCACGTTCGGCAGTGGCAGAGAATGTTGTTTTTGTTTGCCTCGGCAAACCGTCGCTGCCATTCGCGCCTTTCATCAGGGCTGAGATATGGTTGTGGATCGGTCATAACTCAATTAGTAGGACGTTACCAATACTTCTGTGATTTTCCCTCGTTTCTCAGCGTTAGAGTTAATGGCTCTGGAGGCAACGATCGTATAAATTGTAAAGTCTTGATAGAGGTCGCGAACAAACGGACAATCGGAGTTAGAAAGCATCACGTTCACGCCACGCTCTGCCAGCGTCACAAAAGTATCTCGCAGTTGAATCTGATCACTTTCAGTAAAGGCGTAGCGGTTGTAAGACGTGAACTTACTGGTCGCGCTGATGGGATGATACGGCGGATCGAGATAGACAAAATCCTGACTGCTGTTAGCATCTTGCAGCACGGCTTCAAAGGAACTTAGCTCAATGCGGGTCGATCGCAAAGCGGCTGACGTTGCACGGAGTAGCTCCACGTCGCAAATTGTTGGGTTTTTGTAGCGCCCCATCGGCACGTTGAATAATCCCTTAGAATTTTCGCGATAAAGACCGTTAAAACACGTTTTATTCAGGTAGATCAAGCGAGCCGCTCGTTCAATGGATGAGCCATTTATATCGGCTCGAACCTGATAGTAATAGTCCGCACCATGTCGATCGCGGTGATACTTTAAGCAATCAATTAACGCCTCAACGTGATCTCTCACGCAACAATACACATTCACCAATTCAGGATTAATATCCATCAGCCGCGATCGAGACGGCAATAGATGAAAAAAAACCGCGCCACCTCCCAAAAACGGCTCGTAGTACGTCGAAAACTGTTTGGGAAAGTGGGGAATGTATTGTTGAATCAGTTGACCTTTGCCGCCAGCCCACTTCAAAAACGGACGGGGATGCAGTCGTGGCGGGAGTCGAGTTTGCATGAACCTATCATAGAGGCGAATTTCATTGTGGAAGCAAGTTTTCGATCGTGGACGTTGGTAGCGATCAACCGTTAGCGTTCAGCCGTCTTTGGTTTCTTTCGGTGTCTCCTTCAAGCCAACACTCTAGCCGGAAGCCAAACACAGCTTGATTGCCTACCTTTCAGAACCCTTTGCCTAAAGTCCAGTAAAATAGAATGAGGTACGCTTAGTCTGAACTTATGCCACGGTGCGCCACTCTCACTCAAGCTCATGCAAAACTTCTGGAATACAGTCTCTAAATATCCTATTTTCGTTACGGGTGTAATTTTGGGCGTGCTGCTGAATGCGCTCAAACCACTCGCACCTCTCTTTAAGAATCCCGTCACCGCGATCGCGTTGGTGAGTCTTTTTGTGGCAGGCTTTGCCTTCATTGGCTTTACGCTTCGCGCCATGCTGGGAGTTGGGATGGCTTGATTCGCATAGCTGCTATGGTGAACGGCTGAACGATCGCCATTTTAAGCAGTCATAGCCAATCAAGTAGCGCACACATTAAAAGGTAGGTTTGTTATGGCTACGAGTCGTCGGGTTGAACGCGTTGCCGAGTTGATTAAACGCGAGGTCAGCCAGATGTTGCTTTCTGGCATCAAGGATGATCGAGTTGGCTCAGGCATCGTGAGCGTCACAGATGTTCAGGTGGCTGGCGACTTGCAACATGCCAAAATTTTCGTCAGCATTTACGGCACGAGCGAAGCCAAAGCCGAAACAATGGCAGGGCTGAAGTCGGCGACGGGTTTCGTTCGCAGCGAACTAGGACAGCGCATTCGTCTGCGTCGTACACCGGAAGTCATTTTTCTAGAAGATAGTTCTCTAGAGCGTGGCGACAAAGTACTCTCGCTACTCAACCGTCTTAGTGAAGAGAGGCAGTTAGCGCAGCCTGATGAGGCTGATGAAGTTGGGGCAGAAGAAGAGTAGCGTTCTTTAGTTTGTAGGGACGCTACATGTAACGTCCCTACAAATGGTCAATTTGTCCCTTCATTCCTTATTGCTCTCTCCATGACCTCTCTCCTTCCTGATATCGAAACACTTTCGCTAGCGGAACAGGTTGCTCAGATGGTTGTGGTGAGAGCTTCAGGCTACCTCTTTGACCATCAGATTCAGTATCCCGCGTGGGAGCCAACCGCCGCAAAGTTACAGTACTACATTCAGAATTTAGGAGTTGGTGGAGTCATTTTGCTGGGCGGCAGTGCAGGAGATGTGGCGCTACGCACACAACAGCTACAGAATTGGGCAACGATTTCCTTACTGGTGGCAGCCGATGTCGAGGAAGGTGTGGGACAGCGTTTTGCAGGCGCAACGTGGTTTCCACCACCGATGGCATTAGCTGCCGTTGCACAAAGCTTTCCCGATCGCGCCGAGCACTACGCCGAACAGTTGGGCAACGTGACTGCACAGGAAGCCCGCGCGATCGGGCTGAATTGGGTACTGGCTCCGATCGTGGACGTGAACAACAATCCTGCGAATCCCGTGATCAACGTGCGGGCATTTGGTGCCACTCCTGCGCTGGTCAGCCAACTTACAGTGGCATTTTTGCGGGGCGCACAACGGCATCCTGTTTTGACTGCTGCGAAGCATTTTCCGGGTCATGGCGATACAGCCGTTGATTCTCATCTGGAGTTGCCTGTTTTACCCCATTCGCTCGAACGGTTGGCTCAGGTCGAAATGCCTCCGTTTAAGGCGGCGATCGCGGCTGGTGTCGATGCTGTCATGAGCGCTCATCTGCAAATTCCGGCGCTTGATCCAGAGTTTCCAGCCACCTTATCACCTCGCATTCTGACGCAGGAGTTGCGGCAGGCATTAGGCTTTGATGGCTTAATCGTTACGGATGCGCTGGTGATGGGAGCCATTGCCAACCGCTATGGGGCAAACGAAGCGGCAGTTTTAGCCGTCGAAGCGGGAGCAGACATGCTGCTGATGCCGCTCGATCCAGAAGGCGCGATTCAAGCAGTCTGTGAGGCAGTCGAAACGGGACGGCTTGCTGCCGATCGCATTCAGGCTTCAGTCGAGCGCATCTGGCGAGCCAAGTACAAAGTTTGTGCAGTCGTAGAGGAGGGCGGCACGTCTCACGACTGGGAGAAAGCACCCTCGATCGGCGTTGAGGCACAAACCCTGACGACTCAATTGGCACAACCGCAGGCACAAGCACTCGTGGACAGCCTGCTGCGCGATTCGATGCAGATCCACTGTCCTGAAGGATCGCGACTGACTCAAGAGCGCTGGTCGATACAACGCCGCAATCTGGTGATTGTCGATGATGTGCTGGCGTGCGAAGGGTTGGGTCGGCAGTCTCCCGCGATCGCCCTGCCCCAAACGCTCGGTTATCAGCTTCAACTGGTCGATTGCCACACGCCCCCGATCGCGCTAGAGTCTGATACGAACTGGCAACCGACCTTGCTACAGCTTTTCATTCGCGGCAATCCTTTTCGCGGTAGTGCAGGACTAACTCAAACCGCGATCGATTGGTTTCACTTTTTGGTGGAAACTGACCAACTGCTGGCACTCATTCTCTACGGCAGTCCCTACGTTCTGGATCAGTTTTTGCCCACGCTGCCAGCAGACGTTCCCTATACTTTTACCTATGGGCAAATGCCACAAGCCCAGGCGATCGCGCTAGAGTTTTTGAGTGCATAACTACGTTTGCCCCAACCACTGACCCCTTGCACCCTCATGCTTGCGAACATTTAGAAGCGCTGACGGCGAACACCCTAATTCCCAAAGCCAACTATCCCGTCTTTCGCTACGAAGAGTGCGTCAAAACAAATAGCCACTGGGGGCATCTTCGGATCTGCCAGTCGTGCGGCAAGACGTGATTAGTTCAGCCGCACTGGGAGAACAATGGCTTTGGTGCTTTGTTGATCAACAGGCAAAGAACTATTGATGAGTGCTGATCGGAGATGGTGCAGACGATCGCATGAACGCCTGATAGAGAACCGAGGATAAAAGCTCAAGCGCTTTAGGCAGACTCATAGCGCAGAATCGCTCTAACTTTGCCGCGTATACTGAAGTCAAAGTCGCTCATTGAAAATCAGTTTAGATATGACAACGCTCGACTATGCACTTGATGCCGTGATGCAGCTTCCCATAGAGCAGCAAGAAATGCTGGTAGAAATTGTGCGTAAGCGACACATTGAACGTCGCCGTGAAGCGATCGCAAGAGATGCACAGGAGTCGATCGCAGCTTTCCATGCGGGCAAATTACAGCCGCAACCTGTAGAAGTGATTGTTGCAGCATTACAGCAGTCGCTTGAAGAACCAGAAGAGGAATGAGAGCGCTTGTCCTGACTCCTAAGTTTAAGCGCGCCTTCCGCAAGTTTGTGCAACGAGATCAAAAGCTCCAAAAGCGGATCGAAACGACGCTATCGCAAATGCAGCTAGACGTGTTTGCGCCAAGTTTAGGCACGCATAAACTAGAAGGTCAATTGCATGGCTTACAGGCTTGTTCCTGTGGCTACGACTGTAGAGTTGTCTTTTCCATTGAGAAAGATCAAAAAACCGAGAGTGAAGTCATCATTCTGCTTAATGTAGGAACATACGATGAAGTTTATTGAGATGTCTGCTCTCACTTCATAGCCCTTCATTTTTTCGAGATCACCCAAAGCAAAATGATTCTCTGCTTCCAGAGCTTGAAAAGCGATTGGCTCTACACGAGTTTGAATCGCGGTTGGAAGAGCCGCAAGTTCCTTAAGAAAGCGCTTTGTGTAGTTAACCGTCCACATGATTACCCTTAATGGACTGGTAATACTCCAGCGCTTCAGCCTTAGAGAGTTTTTCCCTGTCTTCTGACTCTTCCATGTGCTTCACCAAACCATAATTCTCAAGGATTTCCTCAAGCCGCTCAAATTCTGCAAGGGGGATCTGTACGGCAATCGGCTGTTGTTGTTCATTCAACACATAGCTTGTATGGAGTTCCAGCATCTCAGAAGCGTCCAATGAGAGGTGTTCGATATTCACATAAACTAGCAGGCAATTCAATCTGGCAGATAGTTGGAGTCTAGTGCTTCTGCCGATGTGTAAGGGCACGATCTCGGGAAGGTCTCGGCGGGAAGATCGGTTTCGGCGATCGCCTGTTCAAACGCATCCTTATAGCATTCATCAAATACGTCTTCTAAATAGGGCTTCAGGCTGGGAGAATCCTTCAAATCATCACGAATGCGGCGACGATGCTCAATGAGGCTGCTTTTCCAGCTAGTCGTTCGGCGATCGGGTTGATACTGCCATTTGAGCAGATGCAGAAGCACAACCACTAGATTACTCGTCAAACTTCTGCGTTCACTGCGTCCCATCGATTCAATTTCATCAATCAGATTTTCCCAGTCAACGTTGGCGTAGTCCTGAGTCTTCAACGTTTCGGCTGTGGTTTCAATCCACTGCAAAAAGTCTGTCTCGTAGAGATGCTTGCGACTGGCTTCCAGTTCTGTCGTCATGGTGGTTTCCTCTCATCATTCCAGCTTAGCGAACAGAAGACGGCTCGTTTTGATCTAAAACTCCACATCCAGCGGAGCGCGAGGGAAGGGAATCACGTCACGGATGTTGCTCATGCCTGTGAGGAATTGCACGAGACGCTCGAAGCCTAGACCGAAGCCTGCGTGGGGCACAGTGCCATAACGACGCAGATCCAGGTACCACCAATATTCTGCGAGATCGAGTCCCTGCTCTTGAATGCGGCGTTCCAGTACGTCCAATCGTTCTTCGCGCTGGGAGCCACCGATGATTTCGCCGATTTTGGGTGCGAGAATGTCCATTGCGCGGACGGTGTTTTCGTCGTCGTTCAGCCGCATGTAGAAGGCTTTGATTTTGGCGGGATAATCGGTGACGATCGTCGGTTTCTTGAAATGCTCTTCTGCCAGATAGCGCTCGTGTTCCGACTGGAGATCCAAGCCCCACTCGACGGGGTATTCAAACGTTTTGCTGGCTTTTTCGAGAAGCGCGATCGCCTCGGTATAGGTGACGCGGGCAAACTCGTTGTTGATGATGTTATCAGCCGTTGCCAGCACGGAATGATCGATCCGCTGGTTGAAAAACTCCATATCCTCCGGGCAGGTTTCCAGCACGTACTTAAAGATGTACTTGAGGAAGGCTTCTGCCAGATCCATGTCGCCGTCTAAATCGCAAAACGCCATCTCTGGCTCGACCATCCAGAACTCTGCCAGGTGACGCGAGGTGTTGGAATTTTCCGCGCGGAAGGTCGGACCAAACGTGTAAACGTTGCTGAACGCCATCGCCATGATTTCGGCTTCTAGCTGTCCGCTGACGGTGAGATAAGCATGTTTGCCAAAAAAATCTTGGCTGAAATCAACGCTTTGCTCGGCAGTTAACGGCACTTTTTTCAAATCGAAGCCCGTCACAGTGAACATTTCCCCTGCACCTTCACAATCACTGGCGCTGATGATCGGGGTATGCACCCAGAGAAACCCACGTTCCTGAAAGAACTGGTGAATGGCGGTTGAAGCGGCGTTACGGACGCGGAAAACGGCGCTGAGCGTGTTGGTGCGCGATCGCAAATGCCCAATGTCCCGCAAAAACTCAAACGAATGTCGCTTTTTCTGCAAGGGATAGGTCTCTGGATCGGCTTCTCCGTAAACGGCGATCGATGCCGCCTTCAATTCCACACGCTGTCCCTTAGCAGGCGACTCCACCAATACGCCAGCAATCTCCACCGATGCGCCAGTACTCACCCGCTTCATCGTCTCCGCGTACTCTGGTACATCTTGATTGATGACGACCTGCAACCCCGCTAACGAGGAGCCATCGTTAACTTCCACAAAGCTAAATTCTTTCTGCTCTCGCTTGGTACGCACCCAGCCTTGAATGGTCACGGTTTCGTCGGGCTGTCCGTGACGGAGGAGATCTACAATGCGTCGAGTCGTAGGCATAAAAGAGGGGAGTGGGGAGTAGGGAGTGGGGAGTAGGGAGGAAGCGTGCTGAATTTGAGTGTAGCAAAGTGCTTCACAAAGGTTGAATGATCTTAAAGGGCTGCCACGATCGCCGCTTGATCCAGCCATTGCTTAATGAAGTCGCAGTAGTGGAATTGAACCATGTCTACACTGATTCATCGTCGCGTTGAGGCGGCACGCGCAAGCACTAACCCAATGGTGATTGGTCGCGTGCCATCGGGCTGGCTAGTTTTAGGTGATGTACAGTTTTTGCGCGGCTATGCGCTGCTGCTGCCAGATCCGGTGATGCCAGATTTGAATGCGCTGGAGGCGACGACGCGAGCGCAGTTTTTGCACGATATGACCGTCTTGGGAGATGCGTTGCTGGAGGTTACAACTGCCTACCGCATCAACGACCAAATTTTGGGTAATCTGGAGCCAGCACTCCACGCCCATGTCTTTCCCAGATCTTTGACGGAGCTTGAGCCGTACCGCACCTCGTTGCCTCAATCGTATGAGCCAGCGTATCGACAGTCGGTTCCGTTTGACTATGAGCGCGATCGCTGGTTGATGGATGCGCTTTGCAAGGCGGTGCGTCGTCTTTTGTGAAATCAGCGATCGCCCTTGGCTGTACAGCACCCGTGTTACCCTACATGAGCGAACTCAGTAACCGCACGGTGCCGTCGAATCATGCTCTTTATTGCTGCCAGTCTAGATGGCTATGTTGCTCGTGCTTCGGGTGCAGTCGATTGGCTGTTCACCGACCAGGACTACGGCTACACCGAGTTCTTGGCAAATGTTGATACCGTTTTAATGGGGCAAAAAACCTATGAGCAGGTACTCTCGTTTGGCAAAGCAGCACTTACAACCTCCCTCAAGCTAGCCAAGCAGCAGTCCTATGATTCTGGGTTGGTGCAACTTACCGATCGCTTTGAGACCTAAATGCGGTTGAGACAACCAGTCTCCAAATTCGACACAATACAGTGCGACGCTGTGTGGATAGGTGGCACGATCGCGCAAACGTTAACGATAATCCAGCTCGGTTTCAGTCTTCTCAAAGTTAGAGGGATCGTAGAGATACCGGACAATTTCTTCTTCCAGACGGTGAATGAGATACGGTTCCAGACTGTTGGAGTGTCTGAGGGAAGCCAGATAGCCATCCACATAGAGGCGCAAGTCGTCAAAGCGATAACCTCGATTCCAGAGTTCAACAACAGCGTCGCTGAGCCTTTGGTAATAGCGGATGGTGAGAGTGTCTTGCAACATATTTGGCGTTAGGGTGACTAAGTTAACAGTTAAGACCTGGGAGAAGCTAACGGTGTCTGAACCTGGTGCAACCGAATGCTAATGCTAGCTCAGCGATTGAAACCGCTCGTTCCAAACGAAACTGCTATCCGTCATCATTTTAACTTTAATCGATTCAGTTCTTGCTCTTTCCCAGGACTGTGATGTGCAAAACCTTCCTGCCGACCCCGTGTCCGAAGGATGCAGGTGAATCAGGTCAGAAGGAGTCGCTTCCTTAAAAGGCTGAATTGACAGGAGTAGCGCCGATTACAAACCTAGATGAAAGGCTCTGATAGGTTTATAGTCACAATCGTTGAGGAATGCAGCCTCCGTGGGAGCTTTTTGTATTCAAATTGTCGAGGCAAATCCGCATCTGCGATCGCTGCTAGGCTGGCATCTGCAACAGGCAGGCTACCTGGTTCATCAAACGGCTGACCTTCATCAAGCGAGGGATGTGTTTCAGCATCGCCAGCCCACGCTGGTGATTCTAGACTCCGAGCTACCTGATGGCAATGGCATTGAGTTTTGCCGCTGGCTTCAGCAACAGCAGCAATCACTCATCTTGATGCTATCTGCCCGCAGCACTGAAACCGACATTGTGGAGGGGCTACGGGCGGGAGCCGATGATTACCTCACCAAGCCCTTCGGGATGCAAGAATTTCTCGCCAGAGTGGAGGCGCTGACTCGACGCAGCAAAGCACCCGCTCCACCCGCGTCATTAGATTACGGCGATCTCAAGATTGATCTCGTCCATCGTCGCGTTCGGTTTAAGGGCGATCTGGTCGATTTAACGCCTCAAGAGTTTAGCTTGCTCTACGTGCTAGCACAGGCAGGTGGGATACCGCTTAGCCGCTTGGAGCTGCTGAGACGCGCATGGCCCGACGCGATCGACAATCCCCGTACGGTTGACACCCATATTTTGTCGCTCCGCAAAAAAATCGAGACCGATCCCCGGCAACCGAGCCTCATTCAAACCGTCCGCAATGTGGGCTATCGGTTTAACCTGGAGTTTCTCACCGCTGTATCGGCTCCGACAGACTACCCACCACATCGGAAGTCTCTAGCACGCCCATCGGCTCGGATGATGGTCGGTGAGAGGGGAAGGAGTTAGAAGAAAGGATGAAGGATGAGGGATGAAGGATGAGGGATGAAGGATGAAGGATGAAATTTTGAGTTGATCCGCGGTTAAACATCAGCATCAGCCCGACTACCGAACCCATTGGGGGTTAAAACCGCAGCTACAGAAACAAAACCTGCCTTTGCGGGTTCTCAAGCGCTTGTGGCTTTTAGTCGGCGGAGGCTGACTGTGTTCATCTAGGCGCGATTGCAATCGCCAGTCTGAGGTCAGACCATTCAAGCTTTTAAAGCAACTGTGTCAGGCGAACAGGCTATGAGCTACCAGTTGTGGCGTTCACTACTAAGGCGATTTCCAGAAAAGATTTTACCCTTCGACTCCGCTCAGGGTGCAAGCTGGCTGAGCGAAGCCGTTGGCGTAGTCTGCCCGTAGGGCATAGACAGTGGGTATTTTGTTTCCTAAAAATCTCCTAACTACTCCATCACCCTATGCGCTCAGTACTAAATTGTCTCGATGTACCACAGTTTCAGCGCCCGGATAGCCAAGGATGGCGGCGATCGCGTCGGATTGGTGTCCTTTGATCTGCTGAAGCTCACTGCTGCGGTAGTTGACAATGCCTCTAGCCACTTCTTGACCCGCACGATCGCAGAGCAGCACGGCTTCCTGGCTTTGAAATTCACCCTCTATCTGCACAATGCCAGCGGCGAGGAGCGATCGTCCAGCGCGAAGAATTGCCGTCACAGCGCCATCATCCAGGTAAAGCTTGCCCGAAGGAACTAAGCCGTGAGCGATCCAGCGTTTACGGGCGCTAGCGGGTCGTGGCTGGGGTTCAAACTGCGTGCCGATCGCTTCACCTTGCAGGATTTTTTCCAGATTTTTGGGAAAGCGTCCTTCGGTAATCACTGTTCTCACTCCGGCACCGGTCGCAATTTGGGCAGCGGCAATTTTGGTCACCATACCGCCCGTGCCCCAGCGAGAACCATGCTGCTCCAGGTTAACTTGCAGTTCCTTGAGTTGATCCATACGGCTGATACGCACGATCGGCTGGGCATTGGGATCGCGGCGTGGGTCTGCGGAATAGAGGCGATCGACATCCGTGAGTAGAAACAGCCAGTCCGCCCGTACCAGATTGGCAACTAACGCTGACAGGGTATCGTTGTCACCAAACTTCAGTTCATCGACGGCTACAGTGTCGTTTTCGTTAACGATGGGAATCACCCCAAGCTGAAGCAACTGCTGAAACGTGCGCTCAACGTTGAGGTAGCTGTTGCGCTGTACCAAATCGCTCCGGGTGAGCAAAACCTGGGCGATCGGCTGTTGCAAGGAGGTAAAAAAATCGTCATAGGTGCGGATCAAGCGTCCCTGCCCGACGGCTGCAACGGCTTGCTTGAGGGCGATCGTGCGGGGTCGTTCGGTCAACCCTAGTCGGGCACAGCCAACCCCAACGGCACCTGAGGAGACCAACACAACCTGGTGCCCTTGCCGACGAAGGCTACTTAACACTTCAACCAAACTGGCGATCGTGGAGAGTGCTAACAGTCCCGTTTCTGGCTGGGTCAAGCTAGAGGTGCCGATTTTGACGACCAGAGTTTGGGACATCGCTAATGTGTAATGTTTGCAGGTTTTAAACTTCGTTTTAGCGGGGATCGCTCTCGGAAGATGACTCTAAAGGGCTTACTCTTAACAATTACGTTAAAAACGGCAAAGCGCCACAACCTCTATAAATAAGGTCTGACGCTTCACTCAAGTATTTGTCGTTAGAGTCTTTATGTAAGCCGACTCCAGTACTATAATGATCAATTTAGTACCCGTTTCCGTTGATTCCCGTACGGCTTAAGCTTTTTTTGGGATGATCTCGGCGCTGCAAAATAAACGGAAAAGCATTGAATGAACCGCTTTTAGCGATCACGCTCAAGTCACCGCTTATCGGGCACAAGCGATGCGCCTAGTGCTTGAGAAAGCCAGACTTCAAACGAATGGATGGGCGATCGCCTCACAGCTTCGTTGGGGTTCACCATAGCGTCAACCAGAATGGTAAACATGCCCAGACGATTCCCTGCTAAAACGTCCGTAAAGAGTCGATCGCCGACCATTGCCACCTGCTCTACGGGCAGCTCCATCGCATCAACGGCACGTTTCAACTTCCGGCGAGACGGTTTGCCAGCACCAGCGATGTAAGGTAAATCCAACGTCTTAGCAATACGCTGGATGCGACCTTCGCTGATGTTGTTGCTCACTAACCAGAGAGTTGCTATCTGTCGGATTTCATTCACCCAGGGCAGTAGCTCTGCCGAAACCTCAGCCATCCGAATTGGCACAAGCGTTTCATCGACATCAAGCACCAACCCTTTGAGCTGATGCTGTTGCAGCAAAGCAGGGGTCAGCTTTAAGATTGGACCGTGCAAGATCAGGTCAGGTTGGAGAAGTTCGCCCCAAGACATAAGCAGAAAGGGTAAAGATTACAAATGGTAGCAACTGCTATGAAACAGGTTGCGGTCGGTACAGAGAGGCATGGTTTAAGTCGATGCGCGATCGTGCCTAGGTACATGACCCGGCAAATTTTGCTCCGTTTGGTTATCCCCCTGAGCTTTGCTTGGTCGCTTTGCGTCTGTCCTGAATTTCCACTTGTGCCGCTTGGTGTTCTGCCAACGTACGGCTGAAGACATGAGTCCCATCGTACCGTGCAACGAAGTAGAGAAACGCAGTGCTTTCTGGATTCAGTACTGCCTGAAGGCTGGCTAAGCCTGGACTGGCGATCGGGGTAGGCGGCAGACCCATGTTGAGATAAGTGTTGTAGGCAGACGGGGTTCGTACTTGCGCGAGGGTAAGGGGTTGGTCTGGCGTTTGCTGGATGCCTAGCCCATACTCAACGGTTGGGTCAGCGCCAAGAGGAATTTGCTTTTGCAGTCGGTTGAGAAAGACACCCGCAATGCGAGGACGTTCGTTGGCGATGACGGCTTCTTTCTCGACAATGCTTGCCAGCGTTACCCATTGGGCAAAACTTAAGGGCGTTTCTGGGCGTTTCTGCTGATACAGGGGGAGTGCTACCTGCTCAAAGCGATCGAGCATCTGCTTGAGCACTGCCTCAGGCTGTACGGTTGTCCCCGACACATCGTAGGTATCGGGGTAGAGGTAGCCTTCTAAAGACTGTAAACCAGAAGAGGCATTGGTCGGTAACCAGGCGAACTGAGCGGTAGGAAACTTACTCGCTGCGGCAAGAAAGTCTTGCGCCGAGAAAAAGCCTTGTGTCTCGAAGTAGGTTGCCATTTGCCGCAGAGACCAGCCTTCTGGAATGGTGTAGCTCAGCCGAACGACATCTCCTGACCAAATTTTGGCGGCAACGGCGGCTAAGGGGTCTGTACGCGACAGTTGGTAAACGCCTGCTTTGAACCCGCCTTGTGGCTCGTGCAGCATCAGCCAGCGCGACCAAAGATCCCACGCTGTCGCCGATCGAACCACGCCCAATGCCTGCAAATCTCTGCCAATTTCTTGGGCGGAAGTCCCCTGGGGAATCCGCAGCTTTACGGGTTTATTAGGAGTACCTGCTGTGATTGGCGCAGCAGTGGCGACTGTCCACCAACTCCAGCCGCGCCAGCTACCGACAGCGATCGCTGCCAATAGCAGCAGCACGATTATACTCTTTGTCTGACGCTGTATTGCTTTCATGCTCTGTCGCTAGATCAATCGCTCTAAAAGCGGAAAAAGAAGCTGTTATTAGCTGTTGGTGGGTAGCTTCTCAAGCGTGGATACCATTGAACTAAATATACTAATGGCTAAAAGCTGCCCACAGTCAGCGAGCAGCTTTTAGCGGTTTTCAGGTTACTTAGGCGTTTCTACTGAAACAGTAGACAGGCTAACAGCTAGCATTCAATCGGTTGTGAGACTCAATCGGTTGTTGGACTTAGTTAATCCGACCACGTCTGAGTGAGGATGTTGCTCGTGCTTCGACTTCGCTCAGCACGCGGTTAGGCATGAGCTGGAGCCGACTTCGTTCAGCACACAGGTAGGCGTGGGTTGAGCGAAGCCGAAACCCATTCACAAAGATCGAGTCTTTCGTTGCCGGGTTAGTAAGTGTGGAAGTTGTCAAACTCTGGCATGGCTCTGCTGACTGCACAACCGTACCGTTCCGAAGATACGGGTTGCGCGATTGCCAACCCACCCGACTGCGACCAAAAACCCCAAACAAACCTATTCAAATTGGTCAATGAGCTGGTCTTCGATCATGGGCAACAGTGGCTCAATTTTCTCCAACTCTTCAGGCGAAAGTAGCTGAGGCTGATTATTAGCATCAACCCGCGCCAGGATGAAAAAGGGATCAAGTGGCGCGTAAATGCCAAATTCTTGCTCTTCGTAGTAGAAGCTTGCCAGGAATTGCAGTTCCTCTTCTTCGCCCTCTGTCTCAGCTTCTAAGCCAGCCAGGTCATCTTCCTCAGTTAAATCAGGAAGTTCGCCTTCTACCGTCAGGGTGACAGCGGTGCGCTTCAGCACGAGATTTTGCTCTTCCAAAACCACTTTGGCAACCGGAAAGAGGAGATCAACATCTTTATCGTCTTCGACTGGGACAGCTTCTTCCTCCTCGCCATCTTCTTGCCAAGCAATGATTTCGACGGGCGCATCGACTGGCAAGAGCAGCACATAATCTTGCCCTTCCACTTCTAGAGCATGTTCAATGGTGCAGGTAATTGTCCGTCCGGCATCATCCGTCAGGGTGACGGTTTCTACATCCATCTCAAGATCGTCTTCATCCATTCCGGACTCTCCACTAAAATCGGTCATTTTGCAGGCATTTACCCATCTCTGCCCCGTAACTCAGAAGGCGGTTGAATCCAGGGCTTCTGAGTTAGCCACGTCAGGCTGCGGAGATGTTTGAAGGTAAGGTGCCTTGAGGCGGCGCTCATCCAACCATTGTTGCAGAATGAGGGACGCAGCTTTGCGATCGATCAACCCTTTATTGCGAGAAGGCGAGATCTTCTGCGCGCGAAGCATCTGTTCTGCCTGAAACGAGGTCAGTCGCTCATCAACATATTCCAGCGGCAGCCGTAGCGCCTCTGCCATTGACTGAGCAAACTTCTGCACGTGTCGCGCTTGTGCACCGATCGCGCCGTTCATCGTGTAAGGTAAGCCGACAACCAATACCTGCACATCGCGCTCTGCTACCAGTGTCTGGAGCCGTGCTTGCACTTGCTGAAACGATTGACGGTCGATCGTCATCAACCCGGCAGCAATCAGCCCTGTGCGATCGCAACCTGCCACACCAATGCGCTTTCTGCCAACGTCCAGCCCCAGAGCGGAAACTTGCATTCACGTGCTCCGCTTAGCAGCAAGGTCCTTCTTGAGGCGGGTCAGAAAACTCAGTCGGTGTGGGCAGGTTAATCAAGGGCTTGTTGCCCTGAGTAGCGCCGCCTGCCGGGGAGTCATTGCGGGGCATCGTGTTCACATCTGCTTTGGGGTCAGTCGTTGATTGATTCCACAAACGTAGCAGCGCCATGCGTCCTGGTACTGGCTTGCGGGCAGGTTTGAACCCTTGCAGCACTTCAGAAAGCTGAAGTGAATCAAGCGCCATCGGCAGTTTTGATTCCCGGAGCTTATGCCAGACCGATCGCGACATCATCAGCGTGTGGGCAACCCGATTCGCGCCAAGGCGCTCCAGATACTCCTCGCGCTCTGGCTGATAATCAGACGATGCCAGTTCCAGCGTTTGAGGCGGCACTTCTTGAGTAATACGCGCCATTTGAGACACTAGCTCTGGATAAAGCCAGGTGTAGGCAGGATGCACCGTAAGCTGTGCCTGGTGAGGTTGTGCCCCATCACGGCAAAGGCGGATCTGAAAGTAGCCGATCGCAGCTTTCCGCTGTGGCTCAAACACATAACCGCTGACGGTTTCGGCATGGGTGAACCAGTTTTTGACACCACCCATCAGCGAACTGAGCAAGCTCGTTTTGAAATCCAGGACGTGACGATCGAAGACCTGCCGCACAAGCGGTGGCATGGCTGCCGTATCGAGTTGATACAACAATTGGGCATCCGCATTGCTAATTGGCAAAAGATTTGGTAAGTCAGGTTCCCGCTCCGCAATCTCCTGGAGCTGTTCTGGCGCAAGCATCCAGTAGGTCATCTGCGCTAGCGGCTGAAAGCCATTTTGTCGATAGAGCGCTAGCAAGGCTGTATCGTTCACGTCTACTTCTAGAAGCCAGGTGCGCGCTTCCCAAATTTTTTCAAAGCAGTGCCGCAAAAGCTGTGAGCCAACGGTTGCAAGGCTCAGCTTGGGTGGTAATTTCGACGGTTCTGGTGAGGCATCAGCCGGCATGTCGGTTGGCTGCTCAACACTGTGCACAACGGCAACGCGATCAACCCGCCACGTGCTGCGCGTACGGTTGAACGGCGAAATCCGAATCATCCCTCGCAGTTGATTGTCCTGGTCTGCCAGATACGCGCCAAACGTTTGTTGTGACGGTGTCCACACCAGGCTCAGTGCTTTCTTCAGACCGCGCCAGGGTCGAAATGACAAGGCTTTTGCAGGCTTTTCAGCATCAGTTGGATCGTCAACGCGATCGCGGTCGGTTTCCGCTTCAGAAAGACGTTCGACTGTTTCCAGATCGCGGTATTGAATCGATCTGATCACGATTTGGGCAGTCTGAGGGAGAACTTGAGTCATCGTGGATATGGCTGCAACCAGCCTCGCGCAACGTCGAAAACCAAAAGGCTCAATCTATATTCTAGAGGGTTTGCAGTCTAAAGCGGCTTTTCCTACGCATACAGACCGCGATCGAAGACAAGGTAAGAAAGCATGAGCGGCTGATTCGGCTCAGTCGTGAGTTAAAAACAGCGTCATTAACTGTTGGACGATCGACCATTATCACCTAGTTTTAGCCTACTACTAGCTCCTGATGCCTTCTAAAGTTGTTGATACCTGCTTCGCTTGGGAGCGAACAATTTTAACTCCTGACTCCTAACGTTCCAACGACTTCACGGGTCGAATGAGCACCACAGGAGTCTGTTCGCTAGCGTTACCGGCTGGGTTTTTGATCAAGGCTTGCTTGAGAAATGGCTCTGTAATGTCTGACGAAGCTGCCAATACTTTAACGGCTTTCAAATCATTGACATCAACAATCGCTGCCGCCAGTCCAGTTTCGCGCTTAATTTGATCCACCACCTGCTGCGGGTTTTCCGGTCCCAAAACAATGAACTGGTCGTAAGGGGGGATGGTGCCTGTTACGTCGTCAATGAGGCGGGCTTGTTCTCCTGCTAGCTGGTAAAACACACCAGGTTTGCCCAAAACTTTGGCGATCGCGCCCACTAGAAACGCACCCAGCACCCGCACGGGACCCACTAGATCAATCAGGCTTTGCAAGCCACAGGCAGTTGCCAGACTGGAAGTAGGCAAAAACAGGTAGCACAACCGCCGCGCCACCCATCCCGGTTTCACATCGCTGGGATGTCGAAAGCGACCTTGCATGATTGCTAGCGGTGTTTCACCGATCGTCACGATATCTCCTGGCTGTGCGTTTGGCAACACGTAGCGCTGCACCACTGCCAGTGGGTCGTCTAGATGCGTCAACAAATGGGTGCGAATTGGCAACACATCTGCCTTTGTAGCCGGTCGCCAGTTTTTAGAATCTTCGGGGCTGGGAAACGTCAGTGGCACAATCACATGGCGCACTTTGGGGAGCCGTCCTTGTGGTCCGTAGGTGAGGTAGTGCACTCGAATCCAGGCAACTCTCAACGCGTTCAGGTCTTGTCCCTGCACTTCAATCTGGATCTCGATCGGAGACGGATCGCGCTTGACAATATGTCCTTCCCAATAGCCATCGGCTCTAGGTTCTGCATCCTTGTAGCGAGGAATGACTTGTGTGGTGGTCGTAATCCCGTTGAGACTGGCAACCGACAGCAGCTTTACCTCTACCCAAATTTCCGGCACCATCACCTCTAGGTGCTTCGTGAGGTTGCGAAACTCCAACTCACCGACCAGCAAATAGCGCTGCGGTTCGTAGACCTCCAGTTGCCAGTGACCAGACGTTAGCTCTAGCTTATTTCCCGGACGGCGGCGATACTGCACCTCCAACACCAACAGCAGTAGAAGTGCCGCAACAACCGCCGCGATCGCAATGCTCCCAATAATCCCCACAAACGTTTTTTCGCCTAATCACTCTGTTAAAAAGTCTAGTAGGAGTTGGGAGTTTTGCAGCAAAAGGGGAGGAAGGAGGGCAAGGGACATTGAATGAACTCAAAACTTTCTAACGCAGCGGCACAAAGCGCTATGCAAAGCTCAACCCATTTCCCTCTACCTCCTATCGCGAGACGAAGTATTCCATGACTCTTTTGCACAAACCGACTAAAGCCGCGATCCAAGCCGCGATCGATAAAACGATACCCGATATCATTGCGCCAGCTTTGCGCGTGCTGTTCCGTAGCATCAATCCCAGCCTCTACAGCGCCGTTGTGGGACATCATTTTGCTCGTCCTGGCAATCGCTTTTGGCGCACTCTACATGTAGCTGGGTTTAAAGAACAGTTAACAGGCTTTGGCGCTGTACCAACGCCGATTGGGCGCGGACCATCCCGCTGTCGCGACCAGCCTGAATAACCTGGCTGGGCTCTATCGTGACCAAGGGCGCTACAGCGAGACCGAGCCGCTGTTCCAACAGACCTTGGCGCTGTCAGAACGTTTACTAGGGACTCATCACCCCACAACACAAACGATTCGCGCCAATTCAGCGGTACTCCAGTCGCCTGAAAGTTCATAGGCCTGACCCACAGCAACTTTGCGATCACTTGGGTGACCGCCTTAGGGTGGCGATCGCACCCTAGCCAAACGCCTTGATGCCCGTGTGCGCGATCGCCATAACAGTTGCTATAGCAAAAGCCAATGTTTGCACTACGCTAGAAACATTACGTTTCACTCGCTATCGCCATGCCCCATACTCCTTCGCGCTTCCTCGCTCAACCGGAACTCGGTGCTTTCATTCGAGAATTACGCCAGGTGTTGGGCCTGACCCAGGAGCAGTTAGCCGTCAAACTGGGAGTCACCTTTCCTACCGTCAATCGCTGGGAGAACAAACGTGCCACGCCTTCACCACTGGCGATCGAGAAGATCGAGGCCTTGTTAGAACAAGCACGGAAGGCGGGTACGGACCTGCTGGCGGAGTATGTTGCTAAACAAACATAAGGACAGGTGGCGGTTTAGGTCCTGGACTAGATTGAGTACAAAACTGAAAATCCTCTTGTCACCGCTTCAAGTCCGTTTCCGGGCATTGGTTGTAGCCCTCAGAAAAAAGCGATGAGCTAAATCTGAGCTAGAACCCCGCACAACTAAACGTTTTCCTTGCACTCTGATGCCTCTGCATGACCAACAGCTCAAGAAGACTAGGGAAGCGGAACACCAGCCAATTGCAGGGCTAACTTGACAACCGCCTTTGCCGCTTCACTCACCGTCGTTTTTGCAGCCGCATCGCCTAAGCTCTGCCCCCACTTTACGAGCTTGCCCAAAGTGGTCGGGTCTTCCTTAGCGTAGGTAGCAAAGTCTTCTGCTACTTGCTGCTGGGCAGTCTCAGTCGATAGGCCAGTCTGCTCCAGTTGTGTCAGCAGCGTCTGAATTTGGGCAGCCGCATCCGCCAGATTTTGAGCGTTGGAAAAATCGTTGAAGGTGCCGCCGATCGCAGTGCCGCCCTCCGCTGCAAAACACCCCCAAACCTGGAGCCGTGCAAGTCGTAATTAAGAATGTTGAGAACAAAGCAGGCATTGTCTTAGCTTAAGAGGCTAGATAACAGTACAGGTGCTCTATTTCTAATCTCGCTTTTGAATCTAGGCGAAACGTTACAAGACACAACCTGATGGCTATTCTCAAGCTCACTACACTGGTTAGTAGGCAGCAAAGCCTAAACGCTGCATTATGCTGAAAGGAGTTCTACTAAGCACTGGTAGCGCCAGCCATGATTCGTACAACGCAACCTGATATGAGCGATTTGATTCGTGGGCTCCGTCAAGAGTTGAGCCTCACCCATGAAAAATTCGCGGCGGCTTTAGGTGTGACCTTTCCCACAGTAAATCGGTGAGAGAACAAACACGCTAGACCGTCACCATTAGCGATGGAGAAGATCGTAGCGATCGCGCCGCAACTGGGCGATCGCGGCAAGACTTTGCTTGACGCTGCTGCCTTACAGAAGCATCGGTAACGTCATCCAAACAAAGCAATCAGCTTGCTTTCACTCATCAGGGTCATAAATCTCTTTATAAAGAGGGCTGTAACAGAGGAGGCAAATGATACCGCTAGTCATTGCCAACCCCTGCCCTTAATCACGCCTCACTGGATGGAGAGTACAAAGAATGGACGTGGCGCTGCTGGTTTCAATTTTGGCTCCTTGCCTACCTTACCTGTTGAAGCTGGGGAACAAAGCGGCTGAGAAAGCGGCTGAGAAGGTGGGTGAAAGCACGTGGACGAGTGCACAAGCGCTGTGGTCAAAATTGCATCCGAAGGTGGAGGGGAAAGAAGCGGCGAAAGAGGCAGCAGAGGATGTGGCTGCTAATCCAGAGGATGCCGATTCATTGGCCGCCTTACGTAAGCAGTTGACGAAGCTTCTGGATAGTGATCCAGCTCTCGCAGCGGCGATCGCCCCTCTTTTAGAAGAAGCGAAGGCAGCCGTCGGTGATGTACAGATTCAGCAAAGTGTCACAGGCAATCAAAATCAGGTAATTGGTCAGATGAGTGGTAGCAGCAAGGTAATCGGCTCGGTGGATGGCAACGTCACGATGTAGGTGAAATGCTGCTGAATCTGAGTTGACTCCATTTATGCCAGACACTTCGGCTTCGCCTCAGTTTAATTCTCTAGACTCATCGCCTACCATCCAGCAGAGCATCAATGGCGATCGCAATCAGGCGATCGGTCAGGTGCTGGGTGGCATTGTAGTGTACGTCAGTGGTGGACAAGCTGTTTTTCACCCAGCCTCGACTGAATCGGACTCGCCTACTTCAAAGCCAACCTCAGCAGATATTGGTCCAAATCCTACAAGGGCTTGATGGCGTTTCAGGAGACGGACGGCGATCATTTTTTTGGACGAGAGAAACAGATTACGGCCCTTTTGGAAAAACTTCGCAGACTGTATGAAACTGAGTCTACCATTCGTATTTTGCCAATCTATGGACCGTCTGGTTCAGGTAAGTCATCGTTGGCACGGGCAGGACTAATTCCAGAATTGGCACGACGACCGATACCTGGATACGATCGGGCGCGAGTTGCCGTATTAGTGCCAGGAACCCATCCCTTAGAATCGTTAGCCACCGTTCTCGCCAGGATTGTGACACAGGATTTGACCCCAGTGGCCAAAACCCGTGAGTTTGCCGGGGAACTGAAACAGGTCAACGAAGCCGGAGAATTCGATGGGCTGCGACGCATCGCAGGTGTGATGCCAGAGATTGCGATCGAACCATTAGTTGTCTTGGTTGACCAATTTGAGGAGGTGTATACCCTCTGTAAAGACGATGTTGAACGCGAAGCATTTGTTGGGAATTTACTCAACGCAGCGGGCGATCGCGCCAAACGAGTCATGGTTATTCTCACCCTGCGGAGTGACTTTTTAGGCGAAACCCAGAAACATGCTGTCTTAAATCGGCTGTTTAGTGAGCAAGGCTATCTGGTACCTGCCATGACTGTAAAGGAGTTGCGACAAGCGATCGCCAAACCTGCTGAACTGGCAAAACATCCTCTAGATTCAGCTACCATCGATTTGTTAGTCAAAGATACTGAAGGGCGAGAGGGAGCCTTGCCCCTGCTTCAGTTTGCGCTTACCCGCATTTGGGAAGGATTAGCGGAGGGTAATGAACCCGCAGAAACGCTCAAAGACATTGGGGGTGTAGGTGGTGCCCTTGCTGGGGAAGCTCAGCGGATTTATCAGCAGCTGAGTACTGAAGAGCAGGACATTGCCCGACGCATATTCGTATCTTTGGTGCAACTGGGAGAGGGCACCAAAGATACCCGTCGTCGTGCCCTAACCGATAGCCTAGTGTCACATCGAAACCAGCCCGAGCAAGTGAAACGAGTGATTCAGTTGTTTTCTGCCCCCGCTGTACGCCTGATTACCCTTTCTGCTGCGGGCACTACAGAAATGGCAGAAGTGACGCATGAAGCTCTTTTTGAACATTGGCAGCAACTTCAGAGCTGGCTGGAGAGCAGCCGTAGCGATATTCGGTTTCAGCGGCGTTTGGATGAGGCTGCCCAGTATTGGCAGGGGCAGAGACGCCCGGAGGGCAGCCTTTGGCGTCCTCCAGATTTAGATTTACTGAAGCAATACAAACAGCGGGCAGGTGACGACATGACACCCTTGCAAGTTGAATTTTTCAGCACATCTAAACACGTTGAAAATCGGTACAAGCAATTACGATGGTTGGGAGTTGGTGGATTGGTAACAGGCCTAGTGGTAACAACGGGGTTAGCCACCTTCGCCATCCATCAACTCCAACAGGCACAGCAACAGCGGGTAGACCAATTGGCCGCGATCGCTGAGGCATCCATCTCGACTAATCCCACAGACGCAGCCATTCATGCCATTGCTGCCGTGGGGCTTGGTCAATCAGTACTATTTCGCTCGTCCAATTACTCCTCACCCACCTCAGATCCCAGAAATCTGTTGCACTTAGTTCAAACTAATAAAGAGCGAAATCAATTATTGCATGAGACTACAGTTTGGACTGTTGCTTTCAGCTCTGATGGCAAAACAATCGCCAGTGGTAGTAGGGACGGGCTTGTGCGATTGTGGGATGCCAATACAGGCAAACCGATCGGGCAACCTTTACATGGTCATAAGGATGACATCAGTTCTGTTGCCTTTAGTCCTGATGGGAAAATGCTTGTCAGCGGCAGTGAAGACACGACTATCCAGATATGGGACGTGACTACAGGCAACCCGATTGGGCAGTCTTTACGCGGGCACAAAGAAAAAGTTTGGGCTGTTGCTTTCAGCCGTGATGGCAAGCTGATTGCCAGCGCCAGTCGAGACAAAACTATCCAGTTGTGGGACGTGAGAACAGGTAGGCCAATTGGGCAACCGTTGCGTGGGCACATAGAAGACGTTTGGGCTGTTGCCTTTAGCCCTGATGGCAACAGCCTAGTCAGTGGCAGTCAGGACAACAGTCTACGGTTGTGGGACGTGAGGACAGGCAAGCCAATTGGGCAACCACTGCGTGGGCACACAGACGATGTTAGAAGTGTCGCCTTTAGTCCTGATGGAAAGAGGATCGTTAGTGGCAGTTATGACAGAACCATCCGTATTTGGGAAACTAATACAGAGAAGTATGTAGAGCAGTCGCTACAGAAATCTAAAAGGCAGCTCAATTTGCTTGCCAGCACCCCTAAAAGAAGAATTGCCAGGGGCAGCAGAAAGAGAACTAGGCGATTGAAAAATGCCATTAAACCACTCGTACTCCGAGGTCATGAGGCTGACGTGCGATCGGTGGTGATTAGCCCTGACGGGAAAACCATCGCCAGTGGTAGTTGGGATCGAACGATCCGACTGTGGGATGCCAAGACAGGCAGACCAATTGGGCAACCGTTGCGGGGACACAAGGCTGAAATTTGGGCTGTTGCATTCAGTTCTAACAACCGAACGGTTATCAGTGGTAGCGGAGACAAGACCGTACGTTTATGGGACATAGGTACAGACAGTCCCATTGGGCAACCGCTGCGTCAGCATAAGACTGAGGTCAGATCTGTTGCCTTCAACTCTGACGGAAGGATAATTGTCAGTGGCGGTGAAGACAAAACTGTCCGGTTGTGGGATAGCAGCATAGGTAAACCGATTGGAGAACCACTACAAGGGCTTAACGCAGTCTGGGCTGTTGCCTTTAGTCCTATCAATAGCAAGATGGTCGTCAGTGGTGGTAGGGGAGGAAACTTGCGCCTATGGGATGTCAGCACAGGTACGTCCAATGAACTGCTGTTGCCTGAGGATCGATATGATATCTATTCTGTTGCTTTCAGTCCAAATGGCAAGCTCATTGCAACCGGCAGCGGCGGGGAAGACCACGCTGTACGAATATGGGACGCTAGTACACGTAAGCTGATGGGGCAACCGTTGAGCGGACATAAACTCGTAGTTAGTTCTGTCGCTTTTAGCTCAGATGGTGCGATGGTTGCCAGCGGCGGTGGCGATAACACTGTACGACTATGGGATGTCAGCACACTCAAACCCATAGGATTGCCGCTATTTGGACATACAGCCAAGGTTAGGGCCGTTGCCTTTAGTCCTGATAGAAAAATGATTGCTAGTGGTAGTGAGGACAAAACCATACGGTTGTGGAATGTCAGTACAGGTAAGCCTATTGGAGAACCGCTACTTGGACACGAGGATGAGGTTAGGTCTGTTGCCTTTAGTTCTGATAACACGATGATTGTCAGTGGCAGTTGGGACAGAACAGTGCGACTTTGGGATGTCAGTACAGGTAAACAGATCGGAGAGCCGCTACAAGGACATCAATCTGGGATCAGCTCTGTTGCGTTTAGTCCTGATAGCAAGATGGTTGCCAGTGGCAGTAGTGACAAGACCTTACGTTTATGGTTGGTGTCTTGGGAACGTCTACTTCAAACGACTTGCGAACAGTTGCGCTATCACTCAAGTTTGGCTGAGCCCAAAACAGATGTTGCGAGAAAAGCAAAGCAGACGTGCGATCGCTATGTCTGGAGCAAAGAGAGAAACAACTCTCAACCATAACTCCTTCGGTATTCTCTGCTAATGAGATTTTATGAATAGACGATGCAGACGTTGGTTACATCGGCTCAGACATTGGTTGTTTCAGCGGCTCCATTGGATAAAACATTGGCTTCGAGAGATTTATAGCCCAACATCACAGGCAGCAGCACCAACGTATATTAAGCAGAATACAAGAGGCAACTACAACCAAACTATTGCCCAAATGTCGGGTGGAATGGCAATCGCCAACGTTAACAAACGCATCCAACATTTTCATCTGTCACCTCACGAAATCCTACCTCTGCGAAGTTTCTGGGAAAACTGGTCACAAGAGACCGATCCATCGCTCAGCCCAAGTCTTGTGATTGGAGGACGAGATCAAGCACGTGATCTGTGTTCTTAGTTGGTTACGTGGCAGTCCTAACCCACTCACGTTGCAGGGGGACTCTCCTGAAGAAGCGATCGCCTTTTTAGCAGCCGTTATTCAAAATTTAGGTGATGAAGAGCGTACCGCAATTTTATCGCGTGCGGTTGTCGTCGAGGGAGCTACTGCTTGGCAGAGCCTGATCACATCATCTGATCCACTCATTCTGGTGGCGCGACTAAACCAGCCAGAAGGCATTGGACGAGCAATTAAAAGCGGACATCATGTCTTTGTGCCGTTGGAACGATCGGGTCTAATGACAGCAATTCTCATTATGGCGAAAAGCTGTTCAAGCTCTGGGAATGTCGGTATTGTCATGACATCTGAGAGAGCCAGAGCCGTTGAAAGAACAGGGGTTGTTTGACACAGTAGTCGGTTCTTGCCGCCAACGCTGACCACGCCACGGTGGACTGGGAAAGTCGAGGAAACCTATACCGACCGCTATCTCAATGAGGTACCCCTGAGAGCTAGCGAGGATGCGCTGTTGGTGAACTGGTGTGAACTGGTCGTGAGCCGTCCTGACGGCAAGGTGACGTACAAAAATTCGTTTGCCACCAATCACATCCTGACCCAGGAAAACCTGCCAGAGCTTGTCCAAGCCAGTCGTACCCGTTGGAAGGTGGAAAATGAGCATAACAATACCCTCAAGACCAAGGGCTACAACCTGGAACACAATTTCGGGCACGGCAAGCAACACCTTGCCTCGTTCCTGGCAACCCTCAACATCTTGTCCCTGCTATGCCACACGTTGCTGGAGTTACTCGACCAGAAGTACAAGCTGCTGCGAGCCCATTTGCCCACGCGCAAAACCTTTTTTGCTGATTTACGAGCGTTAACCCGTTACCTGTATTTCGACAGTTGGGATCATCTGCTTACCTTTATGCTTGAAGGGCTAGAGCTAGACATCCCACCCAATACCAGTTGAATTTCCATCATGAGAATTGCTGGTCTGGCAGATTTCCTTCACAGTACGTTGCAGATCTGCTGCCAGCGATCGACCAATCCGGGGTGGAATGAGAAGTGGAACAGGAAATAGTGTTAAGCCTGAAATGGTCCCTATGCAAAGGGTTTAAGCACAGGTCTTCGCTGCTTCTTTTCGGTCTATTGTCCCGCACGCAGAAGCGCCACGAGAGCATGCGGGTTTCAGTCTTCGAAGAGGGGCAAAATTGGCTGTGTACTACCCATTTTTGAGCAACAAGTAGGTCAAGTCTAGTCCAAAGCCACTAGTACACCCCTTAACACAGTTTTCTGCTCGACTTCTCATTCCACCCCGTTACTACCGTTTTGGGCAGGACTCCAACAGTCATCCCCTTCCACTCCGTGCCACGTCTGTGCTTGCTCTGCTGAGAGCATCGCACACTGGCGGCACTGCTCAGGCAACTTCTTAGACACCCTTAGACCTCTGCTCTCAGCGGTGCCAGTAGGCTCTCCAACCAGAGCCGATCACCTTCTGGCAGTAGCGGTTTTGGGGGCATTTCGCGGTAATCAATGGACAGGTCATAGACTGCTTCATCGTAAATATCGCGTAATGCCGCTGCAAGATCTAATGGCACAGCCGGGTCAGGGGGCTTCAGCGGCACGGGAATAGTGGGTAATGAGTCTTGCAGGCAAATGGGCCAAACCTCAACTTCACTGGCTTGAGCGCGGGTGAGTGTGACAAAATAAGGCACCTCCGGCAAGCGAGGATGATCGAAAGGGCGTGTCCCCCTTCGTAACCAATCGATTTCAATCAAATGAATATTGGAGTGATAGAGCCGCTGCCGCTTTTGTCGATACGGAGTGAGTCCCGGCTCTCGCTTATTCACTGGTGACAAGATTTCGATACAGGTGACCAGCGTATTGTTGGCTGTATCACGAATTTCCACACTCGAAATCCGCACGTCTATTGGCTGCACAATGGGTAGTGTCAGTGGAGCAGGAGTCACCCAAACATTGCCAGTCCCGACTCGCAACGGTAATTCTGGCGCTTTGTGAGCGATGGTCTGCCGACGCAGCACCTCTACATCTGGATAGAGAATCCCAATCTCGCTTTCTGGAGCCGTATCTTGTACCAGATAGATTTCTAGCCGTGCTGTATAACGCGGGCGCAGTTTTGGGGCAAGTTGCTGCCGAATCTTATTCGCCAGCGCATTGTGCACATCAACCCACAGATAGCCTTCAAGATATGGATCCATCCCTGGGAACGGTGACGGCATAGCAATACTCTTAAAAGCAGCAGCATGTGAGAATTATAGCCTCTAACTCTAACTCCAATGCTTAGACTTGTCTTAGCGCAGTCATATTCCGTATAATGAGAGATTGGTTGACTGCACGAGCAACAGCAATTTGGCTAAAGCTATTGATGTAGCTAATTCCGGCTAGGGGGCGGTTATAATCCACTCATGAATTCCCTTGAACAAAAAGACCATTAGATCGAACGATACTACCACGTTTGTATTCTTATGTTTTCTTGACGAAACTGGTTTTAGGAGTTTAGTTATTGGGCTAACTGGTTCCAAAGCGGCGAGAAAGTATTGCACTGGTTCCGGTGGTTTGAATGGCATATACGGTCAGGATCTAAAAATTCGACTACAGCAACCGGATACCATTGCTTTGCCCATTGGAACTGCCCATCGATGCCTGATGGATCAGCCAGGGGATGAGCGCTTGTTTGTTGAGCTTGCGATTCAGAGAGTACGGCTTTTAAGGATGAGGGGGCTTTAGCTATGACTGTACAAAGCTTTGCGATCGAAGGGGGACGGGTTGGGGGTAAAGTTCTCCCAACTCGCTTTGAGAGTGTTTTAGCGCCAAGCGGGTCTGTACGGCTGTCATAGGATTAAAGTGGCGGCGCAGTGCTGGGGCAGGCGTTGACGAAAACTTGACCGTCGCGATCGCTACAGCAGTCACGGACAAACTAGCGCCAAACACCACAGCGATGACTCCATTAAACCCTGCTGTTTACTGAATCGGAAGTTGCACTTCACTGCGCTTGAAGGCATCTGGAACAAAGGGGGAGTCATAGAAAAAGCGACGAGGGGCACCGCTGATTCTGTAGTTGGGATGCTGTTTGAGCCAGTCGTTAAGCCGCTGAAGCTGCTGCTGATAGCTAGTCAACGTGTAGGAACCGCGAAAGCCCACGCTAACCACGGTGATTCCATCACAGACTTGAACCTTGCCCTTGCCGCATCCCTGGTCTTTGCCCGTCCGCCTCTAACCAACTATCTGGAGGAACAGAGCAAGTCCTATATTGCTTGGACTGATTTTATGGATGTGCGCGATCGCCTTGCCAAGCATCTCACATTCAGAGCAGAATTCAAGAGTCGCAGCATGGCATAACACCGCGCTGCACCGGAACGTATAAATTGGTTGGCTGAGATGCATAGTTGGTCTACGTCCGGTGAGCGCAAAAGTTATGCAGAATTAAACTTAAGGAAAATGAGAAGCATAAGATTGTGACCGAAGCATAGAGGCGAAAAAAGAGTTGCGCTTGTCACTGGTTCGACCTCTGGGATCGGGATGGCGATCGCAAAGCAACTTGCCAAAGATGGCTTTACCGTTGCTTTTCACTCCAAGTCTTCAGTGCTGATTGGGCAGTCATTAGCAGAAGCACATCCTGGTTCATCTTATTTTCAAGCTGATTTGTCTGACCAAAGCCAATCTCGTAATTTAATGACTGAGGTTTTGGCGCAGCATGGTCGGCTAGACGTATTGGTCAATAATGCAGGTATTAGTGCGACGATTCCACATACATCTCTTAAAGAAGCCTCAGCAGAAAGCTGGCGAAAGCTGTATGAGGTCAATGTCATCGCACCTTGGACACTCATTGCAGAGGCTGAAATTGCTCTACGCCAGTCATCAAGCCGTGAATGTCCTAGTTGCATTCTCAATATTAGTTCTCATGCTGGTATTCGCCCCAAAGGAGCCTCAATCCCATATTCGGCTAGTAAAGCCGCTCTAAACCATATGACAAAAATGCTTGCGGTGAGTCTGGCACCACTAATTCGCGTGAATGCGATCGCGCCGGGTTTGGTGGACACACCGATGAGTAAGGATTGGGCGGCAGCACGAAAGCTTTGGGAAGAGCGATCGCCATCAGGATTTTGGCGCTCAACTTTAAGATAGTTTTGCAATCAACGACCAGTGCCACCTCTAAGCTTTGCTAGGGCTTTATGACAGTGATTTAAAGCAAAGCGCTACAGCACCTAGTACCAAGCAAGTGCTGTAGCGCCTGTTTACTTAACAGTAAGATACGACTTCTTTCCCGATCGATCAGCCTTACTGATCTAGCAAGAAGAGCGAGTTCTCAGCAACCAGCATCTGTCTACTCAACGGTTAGATGTGACTTCCTTATTAGCAAGAGTCGCATCGGGGTCAGTATCAGGTACGCCTGCCGTAACGGGCTTATAAGGACCACGACGGTAGCGCGCTTCAGCCGTTTTGATCACGATGTAGAGGACGGGCACGACAAAGAGACTCAGGATTGTGGCAACGCACATCCCACCCACGATCGCCGTTCCCAGCGATTGTCGGGCACCGGCACCGGCACCTGTGGCAATAAAGAGAGGAAAGGCACCAATCACCGTGGAGATTGCCGTCATCAAAATTGGTCGTAGCCGATCTTGCGCTGCTTCCACGGCTGCTTTGGTAATGCTCCACCCTTCCGCATAGAGTTGGTTCGCAAATTCCACGATGAGAATGCCGTTTTTGCTTGCCATCCCAATCAGCATGACAAAGCCAATCTGGGTGTAGACATCATTGGCAGTCCCCCGCAGCAGTAGCGCAATCAACGCGCCGAGAATTGCCAGCGGCACTGTCAGCAGAATGATGAAGGGATCGATATAGCTCTCGTATTGGGCTGCCAACGTCAGATAAACAAAGATAATCCCCAGTGCGAAGATAAAGATGGCGCTGCCGCCCGCACTCACTTCTTCTAGCGATAAGCCAGACCATTCATAGCCAAAGCCTTTGGGTAAGGTTTCCTTCGCGACTGCTTGCATTGCCTGGAGCGCCTGCCCAGAACTAACACCTGGAGCGGGAGCGCCTGTAATTTCGACCGAGCGGAACAGGTTGTAGTGCGAGATGATGGACGGACCGATCGTTTGAGTCACCGTGACCAGATTACTCAGTGGAATCATTTTGCCCGTCTGCGATCGCACATAGAGTCGCTTGATATCTTCAGGGTTGGAGCGAAACTGTTGATCTGCCTGCACATAAACCCGATAAGTACGTTCAAATTGGTTGAAATCGTTCACATACGTGGAACCTAACGAGGTTTGCAGGGTGTTGAAAATATCCTGTAGTGGCACCTGAAGTTGGTTTGCCCGTGTGCGATCGACTTCTACTGAAATTTGGGGGGTATTCGCGTTAAAGGTCGGTCGTAATCCAGTCAACTGAGCTTTATCCGGTGAAGGATACGTTGCCGCACGACCCAGGAATTTTTCCAGGTTCTGACCAATCACATCAAAGCCGACCCCGGTGCGGTCTTGCAGTTGGAAATCGAAGCCCCCGAAGTTACCCACACCCTGTAAAGCTGGTGGCGCTACCGGAATCACCGTCGCTTCTTTGATGCCTAGCATTTGGGGGAATAGCCCTGATGGTTTAGGGAAGAAGCCACCGATGATCGCCTTCACAGACTGATCGGCTCCCTTGCGCTCTTCCCAGGGCTTGAGGGTTGAAAAAATCAAGCCATTATTGGGAGTGGAGCCACTAAAGCTAAAGCCACCGACCGCAAAAATATTTTGGACTTCCGGCTGCTGCTTGAGGATTGCCTCTGCCTTTTCCAGTACATTGCGCGTGTAGTTAAGCGATACGCCTTCTGGTGCCTGGACGATCGTAATAAAGTAGCCCTGGTCTTCATCAGGGAGGAAGCCACCCGGTACGAGCGTGTAGACCCAGCCAGTTAGCGCCAATGCACCTGCGAACAGCCCTATGACTAACCCTTTGCGCCGCGTTACGCTACCCAGCAATCGGCTATACCGTTGGCGGGTGTAATCAATCCCGACGTTGATACGGTTAAAGAGCCAGTTGTTGGGCACTTGACCACGCCGCAGCAAGAGTGCTGACAATGTGGGGGTCAAGGTGATCGCATTAAAAGTGGAAACCGTAATCGAAAAGGCGATCGTCAACGCAAATTGTTTGTAAAGTTGCCCGGTAGTACCAGGAAAAAAGGCGATGGGGACGAAAACCGTCACCAAAACCACAGAGGTGGCAACAACGGCACCAATAAGCGAGTCCATTGATGAAAGTGCAGCATCCAGCGGTCGCATGCCATCTTCTTGAATACGCTTAGTGATATCTTCCACAATGACGATGGCATCATCCACCACCAACCCTGTTGCCAGCGTCAAACCAAAGAGGGTGAGTGTGTTGATTGAGAAGCCCAGCAGTTTGACGAAGATAAAGGTACCCAGCAAGGCAACTGGAATTGCGATGGACGCAATCAGCGCCGATCGCCAATTCTGCAAAAAGAGATAGATGATCAAGACCACCAGAACGATCGCCAGGATTAGTGAAATGATGACCTCTTCTGCACCTGCCTCAATAAAGGTCGTGGTATCAAAGGCAACGGCATAGCGCATTCCTGGCGGGAAATTCGCCGCCAGCACTTGCATTTCTGCCTTCACATCACGGGCAGTATCCAGCGCATTGGTACCAAATTGCTGATTAATGCCAAGTCCAATCCCCTGGTGTGTAATGCGGTCACTGGGCGTAAAGCGCAGCAAAGACCCGTAGTTTTCCGCCCCCAGTTCGGCGCGACCCACATCCCGCAACTTGACTAAAGTGCCAGTAGCGGTAGTTTTGACAACAAGGTCATTAAATTCCTCTGCATTTTTGAAGCGACCCTGAGCCGTGACGGCATATTGATATTGCTGTCCATCGTCAATCGGTGGTTGCCCGATCTGCCCCGCACCCACCTGGAGGTTTTGTTCTTGCAAGGCGGTGATCACATCCTGGGAGGTCAGTCCCCGACTAGCGAGACGCTCTGGATCAACCCAGAGGCGCATGGCATATTTCCGCTCACCAAAGGTTTGTACTCCACCCACCCCCTTGATTCGCTTCAGTGCATCCACTAGATACAAGTCGGCATAGTTGCTCAGGTAGGTACTGTCGTAAACATCCTGTCCAGTTTTTTCATCGCGATCGGAGTACATCCCGATCGCCAGCAGGAAGTTGCTGTTCGTTTTTGTCACCTGCACACCCGTTTGGGTCACGGGTCCTGGCAAGCGCGATTGCACCGTTGATACCCTGTTCTGCACATCCACTGCTGCCAAATCCTGGTCACGACCGAGTTCAAACGTCAGGTTAATGCTGCTGGTGCCGTCGTTCGCGCTCGTGGACTTGATGTACCGCAAGTCGTTGATGCCGTTTAGCTCTCGTTCCAAGATGTTGGTGACGGTGGATTCAACCGTTTCGGCGCTAGCGCCAATGTAGTTGGAGGTGACTGTAACTTGTGGCGGCGCAATGTCAGGATACTGGGCGATCGGTAGCGTTGGAATACACGCAATCCCCAGCAGCGTCACCACGATCGAGCAAACCGTTGCAAAAATCGGGCGACGAATAAAGAAGGTTGAAATGGAGAGAATCATAAAGCACAGGTGTCCTGAGGAAACTGCCCGCTGTCAATGGTGATAATCAATGGTGATGTGCCATGGACTACGGACTCCTGCCCGCTAGCCCACTTTAAGTTGAGACCTGGAAATTACTTTGGTGTGGCTGCCGCTTCTTGAACAATCAGGCAATTTTGCAAGCTCAGGATGCCAGAAGTGATGATGCGATCGCCTTTGCCAAGTCCGTCCTGCACTTCCTGCTCGTTGCCCACAATCTTGCCTAGCTTGACTGCCTTTTGAGCCACCGTTAGTTGTCCAGGGTCAACGTTAGTCGGTGGTGGTGCACCCTCTCCCGCAGAGGCAGCTTTGCAGCCTGAAGCCTTGAATGACGTACCGACAAACACAAAGTCCTTACCGCCTAACCGCGAAATCGCAGTTACTGGTACCAAAACACCCGGACGGGTTGACCAGATGACTCTCACGCGAGCAAATTGTGAGGTTCGCAGCTTGCCGCTCGAATTGTTAAAAACCGCTTTTGCTTGTACAGATTGCGTAGACGGGTCAACATCTGGCGCAATAAAGGACACCTTACTAGTTTGCAGTACTTTGCCTTGCTCATCCAGTAGTTGTACAGGCAAACCCAATCGCAAGGCGGGTGCCCTGTTTAAAGGAATTTGCATTTGCACCTCAAGCTGCTCGTTCTGCGTAATGCGGAGCATTGGGGAGGTGTTATCAACAAAATCGCCCACCTTGACAGGAATGTTACCAACGACCCCCGAAAAGGGCGCTTTGATGGTGTAATACTGAAGCTCTGCTTGCCCTTCAGTCACATTTGCTTGTGCTTGCTGTAAAGTACGCTGGTTCTTTGCAACGGTTGACTGCGATCGCGCGATGGCTCCCTGCTGTGCGCGGATGTCCGCCTCTGTTTGGCTCAGGGTTGCCCGCGAGGTTTGCAGTGCATTCAGCTTTTGATCAAGCACTTGCTTGCTGCTGGCTCCCTGAGCAAACAGATCCTGGTAGCGCTTGTATTCGCTCTGGTTAAACTGCACATCAGACAAATTAGCAACCCGTTTTGCCTGGAGCGATCGAAGCGTATCTCTAGCACTGGCGACATCTGCCTGCGCCCCGGTAATGTCAGTCGCGGCTGACTCTATGGCAGCATCACGGCTGGCAACCTGAGCGCGCTGTTGCGCGGCATCAATTTGAATAATGGGTGTGCCTGCCTCAACGCGATCGCCCGCGTTGACATAAATAGCTGCAATCTGCCCCGACACCCGTGGTTGCAAAGTGACAGACTGGCGCGAATCAAGATTAGCCGCGTGGTCTGAGCTGTCGGCAATTGGCGCTGTCTTTGGCGACGATAACTCGACTGGTGTTAGCTGTGGCTTCATGCTGCTGAAAATGAGTATCGGCATGATGAACCGACTGAACACGATCCAGCCAACGCCTCCTAAAATTGCTGCTGCAATAAGGGCAGGTATCAGGAAACGCCGCCTCCCTCTGCGTGGTGGTTGAGGGTCATGCTCAGAATCTCCTACTGGCTTGGAACTGCCCCTCTCATGTGAAAAAGGTTGACTATGATGATTTTTGCTTGTCCCTTCAACATTCATAGGGTTGTTCACTCACTTTATAAGGACTAACAAAGCGTAACCGTATGCTTTAGATGAGCGTCGCTTAAGAAGGACACAAGCCATTACAAAGTCAGACACTTAGCGTTGAAGCATCTCATTTCAATGATCATTGCTGCATGGCATACGAAATCTTTTAGATGCGTGTGAAATCTCGCTTTGGTTAGGCTATCGCAAGAGCATAGAGCAGGCTTCACCTATTCAAGTCGCCCGATCGGAGGATTTCAAACTTATGGAATAAAGAATAATGCTCGATAAACCGGGATCAAGTGTACCAGCGCCCCTGTGTTTTGCCCATGCCATGCTCTCGAAGAGACGCGATCGTTAGGAATGGCTTTGATGCACCGGATGAGCCAAGCATCGACTGATCAGCCTCAGAGAGTAAACGCCAAAGACAGCCACCTTGTAGCTTGACTGGTGTAGTTTTAGTTAGAACTACCGTTATTATTCCTATCATCAGCACCAAAGCGTAAAAAGCACCCAAGCATTCATTGCCTCAAAGCCTATAAACCACGCTCTAGCTTTGTCAAGTATAGCTGTCGCCACAAAAGCTAGGGCATCGGGTCGAAAGCTGGATAAAAGGGCGATCGATTGATTGCCCTTCGAGATCTCCACGCTATTAACTGAGTTCTAGATTGTTTCAGATGCAACAGCAGCAGTGGGCTGCATCTGCGGTTGGAATTGGAACAAGGAGTAGACGACATCGCGGCGGATTTCAGTCATCATTTCCAGGAAGATCTCATAACCTTCGCTCTTATATTCGATCAAGGGATCTTTTTGCCCATAGCCACGCAGCCCGACCGATTCACGGAGCGCATCCATCTGCTGTAGGTGTTCGCGCCAAAGTGTATCAATGCGTTGCAGGATGAAGAACCGTTCAGCCTGACGCATTAGCCCCGGTTGAATCTGATCAATCTGTGCCTCCTTAAGATCGTAGGCAATGCGGACTTGCTCGTGTAAGAAGGTTTTAATTTCGCCGATCGTCATGTCTGCTAGATGATCTGGCTCTAGATCAGACAGCAGATAAACGAATTCTTGCACTTTGCTGACCAGGCTCTTAAGATCCCATTCTTCTGAGGGCAGGTCGGGATTGACTTTCGCCTCTACAATGTCGTCCATCGTACGCTCAGCGTATTTGACGACTTGCTCTTTTAGGTCTTGCCCTTCCAGAACGCGACGACGCTCGGCGTAGATGGCACGACGCTGATTATTCATCACTTCGTCGTATTCAAAAACCTGCTTCCGAATGTCGTAGTAGTAGGTTTCCACTTTGCGCTGGGCACCTTCAAGCGATCGGGTCAGCATTCCCGACTCGATCGGCATGTCCTCTTCCACGCGGAAGGCATTCATCAAGCCTGCCACGCGATCGCCGCCGAAGATACGCAGCAGGTTGTCTTGCAGGCTGAGGAAAAACTTGGTGGAACCGGGGTCACCCTGTCGTCCGGCGCGACCGCGCAATTGGTTATCAATCCGGCGGGATTCGTGTCGCTCTGTTCCAATGACGTGTAGACCACCCAACTGCACCACATCATCGTGTTCGCGGCTGGTAAAGGCTTCGTATTCGTGACGAATGAGATTGTAGACTTCGCGCAGCTTTTGAACTACAGGGTCTTCGGTCGGTGCCTTTTCAGAAGCGACGGCGACCCGATCTTCGGCTTCGAGTTCAGGCAGCGATCGCTCACCGTACTGCTGCACGCCAACGTCAACGGCTGCTTTCAGCAGTTGCTCGGCTTCTTTAGAAAGTTGAGTGGGGTAAATTTGAGGTGAGGCTTTCCAGGACTTCACTTTCTTACCGGGCACAAAGCCCTGTCCACCACCGCGACTGCTGGCCAGCGCTGGCACATCGGTCACACCAAAGGTATCTTCATCTTCTGGCTGCACAATGCGGGGCATGAAGTACTCTCGGACTTTGAGCCGTGCCATGTAGTCAGCGTTACCACCGAGAATGATGTCCGTCCCGCGACCTGCCATGTTGGTGGCGATCGTCACGGCACCTTTCCGTCCTGCCTGAGCGATAATTTCTGACTCTCGCTCCACGTTTTCTGGTTTGGCATTCAGCAGATTAAAAGGAATACTGCGCTCTTGGAGCAGCCGTGCCAGCAGTTCGGATTTCTCGACGCTAGTGGTGCCGACGAGGACGGGACGACCGACTTCGTGCATCTGCGCGCACTCTTCGGCGATCGCGTTCCATTTCGCGTCTTCCGCTTTATATACCACGTCGGACAAATCGCGTCGTCCCGTGGGGCGATTCGTAGGAATCGTTGCCACTTCCAGGTTGTAGATTTTGCCAAATTCCGCTTCTTCGGTTTTTGCTGTTCCCGTCATGCCTGCCAGTTTGGGATAGAGCAAGAAGAAGTTTTGGTAGGTAATCGTCGCCAGGGTTTGGGTTTCGGGCTGAATTTCGACGCGCTCTTTGGCTTCGATCGCCTGATGTAGCCCATCGCTCCAGCGACGACCCGGCATCACGCGCCCGGTGAACTCATCCACAATCACAATCTCGTCGTTGCGGACGATGTAGTTTACGTCGGTGATGAACAGTTCTTTCGCCTTGATCGCATTGAAAATGTAGTGTGCCCAAGGGTCTTGCGGGTCGAAGAGATCCGTTACGCCTAGTGCTTGTTCTGCTGCAATAAAGCCTTCGTCCGCCAGAATCACGTTGCGCTGCTTTTCTTCTACTTCGTAGTGATTGTCAGGATCATCCTCGTTGGCTTTTCGAGTGAGGGAAGCCGCGACCTCTGCGGCTCGCATGTACTTTTCACTCGGACGCTCAACCTGACCAGAGATAATCAACGGTGTGCGGGCTTCGTCAATCAGCACCGAGTCCACTTCGTCAATAATGCAGTAATTAAAGGGACGCTGTACGACATCGACCATCGCGGTCGACATGTTGTCGCGCAGGTAGTCAAACCCAAGTTCGCTGTTGGTCGCGTAGGTGATGTCGCAGGCATAGTTACGCTGGCGATCGGCTGGACTCATGCTCTGCTGAATCAGCCCTACGCTTAAGCCCAAAAAGCGATGCACCTGCCCCATCCACTCGGCATCGCGTCGTGCCAGGTAATCGTTCACCGTGACGACATGAACACCTTTACCTGCGATCGCGTTGAGATAGGCTGGCAGCGTTGAAACCAGGGTTTTACCTTCCCCTGTCTTCATTTCAGCAAGGTGCCCTTTGACACGTCCGCCTTCGTTATCGTGCAGCAGGATGCCGCCTAAGACCTGCACATCAAAGTGGCGCATCCCCAACACGCGCCGAGCAGCTTCTCGCACAACTGCAAACGCTTCTGGCAGCAGATCGTCTAACGATTCGCCGTTCTCAAGGCGCTGCCTAAACTCTGCTGTCTTGCCCTGTAACTCGTGGTCAGATAAAGGCTGCACTTCTTCTTCCAGCAGGGCAACCTCGGTAATAAGCGGTTGATACTTCTTGAGTTTGCGTACGTTGGGATCGCCCAGCAGAGTCTTAAGCATGGCAGAAAGATAAACAGTTCCTAGTCTTGGAAAGTGTGTACAAGCAATGACGGTACTTCAATCACCGTTAGTAAGCCCTCAAAGTGGCAGGACGTACCTCTGGGACGCATCTTTGAAGCAGCAATGTGGTCTACCTTAATCCTATCACCGCAATTATAAAGTGAGGGGGAAGGGGGAAAGGCTGAAGTATCAAGGCTAAAGCAGTAATCAATTGAGCCTTCAGCCTTGAGCCTTTATACTTTCCTACTCACGGTGCGTTCTGCCACTCGGCGGTCAGGCTGCGGAAATCATATTTACCTGCTCCAGGATGGCAAGAAGCACAGCTACTCAATCCGACTCGGGTTGGCAGCTTAACTTTGGGATGCAGGGCTTTGAAGTAGCGTGATTGGTACACACGATATGGAATCTCTTCGTCTGCGGACTGGGGACGGGAGGAGGTGCGGATGTATTGCCAAACGACTTGCAGGTTGGGCGCAACGAGCGGTTGAATTTGTGCCCCGTAATGCTGGGAGTCTTGTATTAGCTGCCGCCATGTTTCTGTAGGCATCACCTGTGGCGGCAGCCCAATGTGGCAGCTCGCGCAGTTTTCCAGATACAGATCTTGACCCAACTTGAAGCTGCTTGGCACAACGTCAACGGTGCCGATCGCCGCAGGCTGTGCGGCACTAGAGGCTGGTAACGGCTGTGCTATGGGTTCGATCGCGCGTGGTTCTTGCGCTTGCGCCAGTCCCCAGCCTAAACATAGGCTCCAAGTCAACAGCAACAGCAGTAAGACGAACATCGATCGCCCCCGCCTGCGCAAATGCCAGCGCTCGATCAACGAGCGACGGATAGCGTAACGAGACGATGGGCGAACAGGATGGGGCATAAAGAGACAAGAATTTTCAGAGCTACGAGTCTTGGTTGTGGTTGCGTTGCAGCAAAGCGCAAAACCAGGGACGGATAGCTGCTGTGTGTATTCTAACTGGCAGTGGTCAAGCTTTCGTGATGAACGAGTCAAAAAGGTAGTGTCAGGTTCCCCCCCAAAGGATGAATCCGCACTTTATGAAGTTAGATTATGTTGAAGAAACAATGTTGTTACATGTCATGTCGGAATGGACTGTCATCAGATTCAGTTTTGTGACCAGAAGCGTGTAGAGTTGCTTCAGCTCCAGGCGCTTTTTCAGATTGCTGCGTTTTGGGCAAAAGAGCGATGTGCCGAGGATTTGGCGATCGCGATCGCCAATAGTGATCCGGTGATTACTGCCTGGGATCGTGATTTAATGATTGGCTTTGCTAGAGCAACGTCCGATGGGGTTTACCGCGCCACGATTTGGGATGTGGTGATTCATCCTGACTACCAGGGCGTAGGACTGGGGCGACGGCTGATGGAAACGGTGCTCAGTCACCCCAAGATGAACCGAGTCGAGCGCATTTATTTGATGACGACACATCAGCAGTCGTTTTACGAGCGCCTTGGCTTTGAGAGCAACACCAGCACGACAATGGTTTTGTGCCGTCAGTCAATTTCTACACCACGCTCACCGCTTACCGTTAGCCAGCCAGCGTCTTTACCAGCCAAGTGATTAACAACGTCGCGACAATGGCAATACCAATAAGCAGCAGCGCCAGGGCGACAATGACGAGAACCACGAAGCGGCGATCGGCTGCTTTCGTGGGTTCTGGCGCTGCAATGTGAGCCTCCAGTAGCGCCAAATTGCGGCTGTTCGCTTTCCAGGTGGTATCAAAAACGTCTCCCAGGATAGGGAGTGAACCGCCGATCGAATCCAAGACCAGGTTCGACACCATCTGCGTCAAGGTCTTCTGTGGCAACCCAAAGCGAGCGGCTTCGATCACGATGTAGACAGAAAGCGCCGCACCCAAAAAATCGCCTGCACCGGGCAACAAGCCTAGAATGGGGTCAAGCCCAATCCGAAAGCGGGTGCCAGGGATGGCAATGGCGTTATCGAGCAGATGGGTGACGGTACGAAGGCGCTGAAGTGTCGAATGATTGCTGCTGTTTTTGAGAGGAAGAGGCATGGCTGGGGGTTGGGAACTCTCCCTAGAATACCTGCCCTACGCTACATCGACTTACGGGCTTGTAAAGTAGGGTAGCAAAAGCTTGCACCGTTTTGTCACCTCCACGTATGACCCATCAAGTTGAGCCGATCGCCAGTGGCAGCATTGTGATTGAGTATGACGGCATCCCTGGCGAAGAAGAATCAGAGTTTCGGAAATGGCAAGCAGAGATTCGATCGGGTGTGAGCCAGTTTGACGGCTATGTGCGAACCGATGTGTTTCCACCCATTCAAGGGGCGCAAGCGAAATGGTATATCATCGTCCATTTTGATACGCCCGCTAATCTCAGTCAGTGGCTTGATTCAGACACGCGACACGACTTAATCAGCCGGGGTAAGCGCCGATTTGGCTCGTACCGCTATCACATGGGTACTGGCTTAACGGGATTGGAAGCGTGGTTTTCTAAGCGCATCAACGCTGAAGGTAAGCGTTCTAGCCCACCCGCGTGGAAACAGAACTTTGCGGTGCTGTTTGGGCTTTACCCGACCGTGATGGTGGAAACGCTGCTGTTTGCCAAACTGCGTTTGATGGAGTCTTGGGCGCTGCCGTACCAGATGTTCGTGAACAATCTCGTTAGTTGCTCTCTGTTGACATGGGTAGTGATGCCGTCGGTCACGTGGCTACTTAACTTTTGGTTGAAACCACAGCAAAGAGAACCAAAGCTTAACCTGATTGGCATCTTACTTGTCTTGATTGGCTACGGCTTGATGGTGGCAGTTTTCGGCTTTTTCGCCTAATTTTTTGTAGACGTGGCTGCAACGCAAAATGAATGCAAACGGAGCTTCATTCGTCCAGTCTCCGTTTCTTAATCGATTCTGTGAGGCACTCTAGTTCATAAGCGTGAGCAGCTTTCTGAGTGGGTCTAAATGCATTGTGGTGTATGGATCAGCATAGTCGATCGCCCAGCAGCGCTCAAAATAATCCCGTCGCTGACCGTGAAAGTGCTCTTGCGCCAGGGTATTGAGCCGCGATCGCCAAAGCTGACTTAGCAACAAGAATTTAATAACCTCGGCGTTTTCCGTAAGGGCGCACGGCTGTGCGCCCCTACCTACGAACAATTTGTCGGTTTTTTTAATCCACGATCCTTAGCAACAGCGTGTTCACGAGCCGATTCACTTTCGGCTCTGTGGCGGCAGCAGGAATGAGTTCTGGTTCCCTCTAAGCTTGCGATTGAGTTTTCATCAAATGCTCCTAATAGAAGTGGTTTGCGCGTAGCAGTTGAAGTGCGTCAGGTAGCCAATGTTGCGCCTCGTAACCATTCTTTGCGCTAATGTGTGCTGGGATGGTGACGTGATCAGTGCTTACATTTAAACCAGTAGTTTTAAAGGCTTCAGCTTTAAAGTAAGCCGAAAGGCGAGAAACGCCTCGTCCGACTGGTGAATTTGGTATCAAAAGATTCAGATTTTTCAGAGGCATTCGATGCCAGCGGCACCAAAATTCGGCAGCATTCAGAGGAGCGCGTTATGGATCACCTGAAGGTCATTGTGATTGGAGCCGGGATGGGCGGCTTAACCACAGGCATTGCCTTGCAGCAAGCAGGCTACACCGTCGAAATCTACGATCGCGTCAATGAACTGCGTCCAGCGGGAGCGGCAATTTCTCTCTGGTCGAATGGAGTGAAAGTCCTCAATCGGCTTGGTTTAGCTAAAGAGATTGCCAGCATTGGCGGGCAGATGGATCGCATGGCGTACTACAGCCACACGGGCGAAAACCTGAACGACTTTAGTCTCTTTCCTTTAATTGAACAGGTCGGACAGCGCCCGTATCCCGTCGCCCGCACCGAACTTCAGCAAATGCTACTGCAAGCGTTTGGCACAGAAAACGTGCGGCTGGGCGCGAAATGCATTGGAGTCGAACAAGATGCGGCTAGTGTGACCGCTCTCTTTGAAGACGGCAGCAAGGCAACGGGAGATGTGCTTGTTGCCGCAGATGGTACGCATTCCATCTTGCGTCCATACGTGCTGGGGCAACCGCTCGATCGCCGCTATGTTGGTTACGTCAACTGGAATGGGTTAGTGCCTGCAACAGAGGCTCTCGCGCCCAAAACAAGCTGGGTCATTTATGTGGGTGAACACAAACGCGCGTCACTGATGCCGATCGCTGACGATCGCTTCTACTTCTTTTTCGACGTGCCCATGTCCAAAGAGCAAGCTCAGGACGCAGGTGAAATTCGTGCTGAGCTAGAGCACTTTTTCGCAGGCTGGGCGGCACCCGTTCAAGCGTTGATTCAATGCCTGGAACCTGACAAAACCAATCGTGTGTTGATCCACGATATTGAACCCCTGGAAACGTTAGTGCGTGGTCGTGTGGCGCTCCTGGGCGATTCTGGACACGGTACGGCACCTGATTTAGGACAAGGTGGCAGTCAGGCGATCGAAGATGCGTTCGTGCTAACCAACTATCTGAAAACCACCAACCTTAGCGTCGCCGATGCTCTCAAACGTTACGAAGCCGAGCGCAAAGATCGCGTTGCGGATATTATCACTCGCGCTCGTAAACGTGCCGACATGATCCACGGCAAAGACCCCGAAAAAACCCAAAAGTGGTACGAGGAAATGAAATACGACGATGGCACGGAGACGATCGACGGGATTGCGAAAACGATTCTGGGAGGTCCGTTGCGGTAAGGATGGAGAAGTTTTGAGTTTTGAGTTTTGAGTTTCGTCCTTTTGCTCCCCCTGCTCCCTCCGCTCCCCCAGCCACTTTTCTAAAGAGTTTCACATGTCAGATCGCTCTATCGCGCCTTCTGGCTCTGATCCAACGCACGCGCAGATGATCCAGCATTTGCAGCGGGCAAATCAGATTGCCCTACGTGCCCGTAAATTTGGTCATCATCCGTTTGGGGCGATTCTGGTGGCACCCGATCGCGAGACGGTGCTGTTGGAGCAGGGCAATGTGGATACGGTCAATCATGCGGAAGCGGTGCTTATTCGCACGGCATGGCTCAATTTTTCACCAGAGTATCTCTGGGACTGCACACTTTACACGACGGCTGAACCCTGTGCCATGTGTGCGGGCACGCAGTATTGGGCAAATATTGGTCGCCTGGTGTATGGCATCGCTGAAACACGCTTGCTGGCACTCACAGGTAGCGATGAGCAGAACCCAACGTTGAATCTGCCGTGCCGTGAGGTGTTCGATCGCGGTCAAAAACCGATCAAAGTTTGGGGACCGATTCCTGACGTTGAGGCGGCGATCGTGAACGTACACTGCGACTTTTGGAAGACGGTCGAGCGATCGCACGAAGGATCGTGGATTAATTAACTTCTCTTCTGTAGGGACGTTGCATGTAACGTCCCTACAGAAAGCATTGCACCTGATTAAATCCGCGATCCTAAGCCTTCGAGCGATCTGATTGCCTTATCAATCGACCCGTTGAATCTGAGAGAAGGCATCTCAGGTTACAGTACCCGTGTCGGTCTCTTCGCTACACTGCATCTCGCCGAATCGCTAAACGCTCATGCCTACACTGCTGGTTAAAAACATTCATACTCTGGTGACGATGGATGCCACGCGACGGGAACTGCGTCGTGCGGCAATCTTCGTGCGCGACCACGTGATTGAGCAGGTCGGCACCACAGACGAGCTACCGCAAACTGCCGATGAGGTGCTGGACTTGCACGATCGCCATGTGGTGTTGCCGGGATTGGTGAACACGCACCACCACTTTTACCAAACCCTGACGCGGGTAATTCCAGCAGCGCAAAACTGTACGTTGTTTACCTGGCTGCAAACGCTGTATCCCATTTGGGCAAAGCTCACAGCAGAAGGCATTTACATCAGCGCTCAAATGGCAGCGGCGGAGCTAATGCTCTCCGGTTGCACCACTGCCAGCGATCATCTCTACATCTATCCCAACGACTGCACGCTGGATGATGAAATTGAGGCGATTCGGGCGATCGGGCTACGGTTTCACGCTAGTCGCGGCAGCATGAGCGTGGGCGAAAGTCAGGGTGGGTTGCCGCCTGATGCTGTGGTGGAAAAAGAAGCGGACATTCTCAAAGATTCCCAGCGGTTAATTGAGCAGTATCACGATAATGAGCGTCATGCCATGCTGCGAATGACGTTAGCGCCCTGTTCGCCGTTTAGCGTGTCGCCCGATCTCATGCGCGAATCGGCAAAAATGGCGCGATCGTATCCTGGTGTACGGCTGCATACGCATTTGGCAGAAAACAAATCAGATGTCACCTACAGTCTGGAGACCTTTGGCATGATTCCCGGTGACTTTGCCGAGTCGGTTGGCTGGCTGGGTGAGGATGTCTGGCATGCCCATTGCGTGCAACTGAGCGATGATTCGATCGCCAAGTTTGGCAGAACGGGAACAGGTGTAGCGCACTGCCCCTGTAGCAACATGCGCCTTGCCAGTGGCATGGCTCCCATCCGCAAGATGCTGAATGCAAATGTGCCTGTTGGCATTGGGGTTGATGGCTCTGCGTCTAATGACACCAGCAATCTACTACAAGAAGCGCGAATGGCGTTTCTAATGGCGCGGGTGCGTGACTGTGACCCCACTGTGATGTCCGCGCGAGACATTCTGGAAGTCGCAACGTTGGGTGGTGCCAGAGTGCTCGGTCGAGACGATATTGGCGCGATCGCCCCTGGCATGTCCGCTGATTTTATCGCCGTTAACGTCGATCGGCATCAATTTTCTGGTGCCCATCACGACATCGTCTCTGCACTGATTTTCTGTCAGGTGGATACGGTGGATTACAGCTTTATTAATGGGAAGAAAGTGGTCGATCGGGGACAGTTAACCACGATCGAACTACCAACGCTGGTGGAAAAACACAACCAGCTAGCGCATCAACTCCTTGCTAACTAGGGTTCCGTCGCAATCTTTGTAATCTTCTTTTGCAGCAGTGCGATCGCTTTTTGTCATACTAACTCTATCTATGGCTACATCAACTCATAGAACGACTCTTTCCCTAAGTGGGAGCCATATTTTTTCACCAGTGCGTTCAGGTCGGTGGAGCGATCGAGGGCGATCCAGTCATCCACTGACCCTCGAAAGCACCAGCGTTCCACCACAAAGGCTCTGGTTTGGGCATCCTCCAGCACAAACTGCATCATGGGCGAGTAGGAGAGAGACTGAACCAATGCGGCTCTCATTCTGGCGGTATCGGCGCTGCTGACCGGTGACGCGATTTCCATCAGGGAATCCACATTCTGGTCGCAGAGGTAGACCACAATCTGGTTGTCTTTAACATCCACAATAAAGTTGTCAATTTGGGCGGCTTTTGTCACACCGTCCCGGACGATCGCAACCTCTTTTAGCGTAATAATCTGAGGCGGAATCTTCCGCAGAAACACCTGGGCGCTAGGATGTTCATAAATTTCATAACCGTCAGGGATAGCGTTGACCAAAGCGCCTTCTGCCTTCATGGAGAAGAAATACTTGGGCTTACCCGTTTTGGTTTTCCCTTCGTGGAGGTAGTGTTTTCCACCTCGGCGATTTATATATTCAACGCTCATTGTCGCTCTCCAAGGAACGGGAATCCAATCATATCGACTTTTGATCGGCTATGGGACTTACGCAACGTTTGAAAGCAACCGAGTTTCTGGGCGCAATCTGGAGGCTTAAACAGCCTCTGCTCGTGAAGAAACCCGGTTTCTCAAGCCAGATTCCCAGGTACGATCGCACTGCTTTACCCGCTTTATTTGCTCATGGATGCTCGGACAGACCAAGATTCCCCCTGGAAAGAGATTTTGCGCCAATACTTCCCAGAAGCGATCGCGTTTTTCTTCCCTGCGTTGCATCGCTTGCTTGACTGGAAAAAGCCACCCGAGTTTCTGGACAAGGAGTTTCAGCAGATTGCCCCCGATAGCGCCACTGGCAAACGCTATGCTGACCTTTTAGTCAAAGTCTGGCGCAAGCGAGGCAAAGAACTGTTCTTACTGCTGCACGTCGAGGTGCAAGCCAAACCGGAAGCGGATTTTGCCGAACGGATGTTTGTATACGCACTACGGATTTTTGACCGGTTCCGTCAGCCAGCAGTGAGCGTAGCAATCTTGTGTGACAGCAGAGCAGAGTGGCGACCGAACCGCTATGAGTTCAGCTATCCCGGCACTCAGCTATCGTTTCAATTCGATGCCGTGAAGCTGTTGGATTATCAAGCGCAATGGGAGGCATTAGAAGCCAACCCTAACCCGTTTGCGACTGTGGTCATGGCACATCTCAAGGCACAGGAAACCAAACGCCGTCCCACCAGCCGTAAAGAATGGAAACTCGGCTTGATTCGGCGGTTATATGAAAAGGGGTATAGCCGTCGAGACGTGCTGAATCTGTTCAAGTTTATTGATTGGGTTATGATCTTGCCAGAGGGCGTAAAGCAATCATTTTGGTTGGAGTTGAAGGCTTACGAGGAGGAACGCAAGGTGCCATACATTACCAGCGTCGAAGCCATCGGCTTTGAACGAGGCATCCACCAAGGACGGCAGGAAGGACGGCAGGAAGGACGGCAGGAAGGACGGCAGGAAGGGCAACGATCGCTGATTCTCCTTCTCTTAGAACAACGAATGGGGCAATTACCGGATGCCATCCACGATCGCCTCTCTCAATTAAACCTAACTCAGCTAGAAGCTCTGGCAATCGCGCTCTTGAATTTCTCTACGCTTTCTGAGTTAGAGACCTGGTTGGACAGCCAGTAAAGCACGATCGCCGCCCGTTTTACGACTGGTTTGCTCATGAAAATCGTACTACTTTGTGCTTGTAACTCAGGCAATCTGCAATGACGTTTCAAAGACGTTAGGCTCTGGTAGAAATTCGCCTTGCTTTACAGCAGATTCAATCAATAACTCCAAAACCTCCTCAGCATTGGTCAGGGCTTCGCTATAGGTTTCTCCATGCGTGTGGCAAAATTCTCCCCACTCAGGAAGGCTGACGATGTAGCACTGATCCTCATCAGACCACTGCATGATGATGGTGTAATGGCTTTTCATGCTTCCTCCTCTTTCAGGTCGGTTAATCGTTTCAGCACATCGTTCACATCCTTCTCCTGATAGCGTTTGGCATCGTCGCCATCGTTGCCCGATAGGGTTAGTTTGCCAGGTAGCAACGGATGAACCCATTTGGTGTGGCTACCCTTACCAGATTCATACGCAAAGCCTGCTTTCAACAAAAGACTCTTTAACTCTCTCATCTTCTTCGGCATTCCCTACACCGTTCGGCTGAGCGCTCACGTCGAAGCCCCACTCCCTACTCCCCCTTGTTTATGCACGGGTTTAGGAATGATAACCGTGTCGCTCATGAGGCTTGTTCAGACCGATCGGCAATGTAATCCTGAATCGTCTGATACTCTCCTGCTCTGTAGGCTCTCCGCGCCTCCTCTACTTCTGCTAGCACCGTTGGATCTTGCTCCAGTAAGTCGTCTTCTGCGTCAGCAATCTGTGCTTCTAACAGTCCTGGCAGCTTCAGCTTGTCCTCCAGCGCTAAGGACGTAATGGCATCCAGCAGTGATGTAAACGGAATCTGCAACTCAACACTGTCTGGCATCATTTTTTCCTTTCAGCGTTTCGCTTCATCAACCTGAAACCAGTGTATCAACCGTAACGACTCTCACCCCCCACTCCCTACTCCCCACTCCCCCTCCTCATTCTCCCCCACAGCCCATGCATCACCCGCAGCAGCCACCCCACCAAACGACCTAGCCAGCCGCGTCTTTGGGCAGAACGTTTACCAGTCGGTGGAGTGGCAAGCCTGTTAAGCGCCTGATCGCAGTCTTGAACCTGCGCGTCCAGTGCCATTGAGCTATATAGAACGCGGGCTTGCTGAAAGCGTTGCACAGCTTCAAGGGGCTGACCTATGGTTTCTTGCACCAGCCCCAGGTTAAACCAGGCAGTCGCTTCCCCCCGCCGATCGCCGATCGCCCGTTTAATCTCTAACGACTGCTGGTAGTACTCGATCGCCCGTGGGTAGTCTCCCAGAGAGTTGTAGGCAAGTCCCAGATTGCCCAGGGCTTTTCCTTCCGACGCACGGTCGCCGATCGCACGCGCGATGGTGAGCCATTGCTGCAAGTAATCGGTCGCCGCGCCATAATTGCCTTGATCGAGGTAGGCAAGTCCCAGATTGCCCAGGGCTTTTCCTTCCGACGCACGGTCGCCAATCGCACGCGCGATGGTGAGCCATTGCTGCAAGTAATCGGTCGCCGCGCCATAATTGCCTTGATTGAGGTAGGCAAGTCCCAGATTGCCCAGGGCTTTTCCTTCCGACGCACGGTCGCCGATCGCCCGTGCGATGTCTAAATGCTGCTGGAGGTACTCGATCGCCCGTGGGTAGTCTCCCAGAGAGTTGTAGGCCAGTCCCAGATTGCCCAGGGCTTTTCCTTCCGACGCACGGTCGCCGATCGCACGCGCAATGGTCAGTTGTTGCTGCGAGTAATCGGTCGCCGCGCCATAATTGCCTTGATCGAGGTAGGCAAGTCCCAGATTGCCGAGGGCGGCTCCTTCCGACGCACGGTCGCCAATCGCACGCGCGATGGTGAGCCATTGCTGCAAGTAATCGGTCGCCGCGCCATAATTGCCTTGATAGAGGTAGGCAAGTCCCAGATTGCCCAGGGCTTTTCCTTCCGACGCACGGTCGCCAATCGCACGCGCGATGGTGAGCCATTGCTGCAAGTAATCGGTCGCCGCGCCATAATTGCCTTGATAGAGGTAGGCAGCGCCCAGATTGCCGAGGGCTTTTCCTTCCGACGCACGGTCGCCAATCGCACGCGCGATGGTCAGTTGTTGCTGCAAGTAATCGGTCGCCGCGCCATAATTGCCTTGATAGAAGTAGGCAAGTCCCAGATTGCCCAGGGCTTTTCCTTCCGACGCACGGTCGCCAATCGCACGCGCGATGGTGAGCCATTGCTGCGAGTAATCGGTCGCCGCGCCATAATTGCCTTGATTGCGGTAGGCAGCGCCCAGACTGCCGAGGGCGGCTCCTTCGTAATATTGGTCGTGAAGCGGCTGGGCAAGATCCAGAAGCGATTGGTAGGTTGCAATGGCTGGAGCGTACTGTGCCAGGGAGCGGTGGGCATTGCCCAGAGTGAGGACGGCTCCCAGCAATGCCTGTGCATCGTCATGCGTCTCAATGTTCCAGGCTGCTTGCTGCCATGCCTGCACCAGTCGCCCATAGAGTTCCAGCCGCACCGAGTTGTATCCCTGTAAATCCAGGAAATTGTTGCAGGGGATGATCTCACCTTTAGCTTGTGTGTACTGCCCCAGGTCACACAAATGATGAAATGCTTCCAGGTAGGCGGGGTGACATCTTCCAACGCTTGCCAGGGTTCTGGGTGCTCAACCGAGCGATAATAGGCAACCGCCTGGGTGTGTGCCTCTGCCAAAGCGCCTGCCTGCTGTTGGGCAAACCGTTGCACCAGGGGCAAAAATTTGAACTGCCATTTCGCCTCCAGGGTTTGTACCGCTGCTGCCACTGGCTGCTCTTGTAGCAGCGAACGGCGTGCCAGTTCCCACAGGTCATCCAGCGTCGCGGTTGCCATCATCGCTTGCGCGGCTGCCAGGTTAAAGGCAAGCCGATACACACTCAGGTTTTGCCACAGGGTTTTCAGCGTCGGGGTAAGCCGTGCCACACTGGCAGCCAAAATGCGCCCCACGCTGGCATCCGGGTCGCCCCGGTGGTCGCCCACCATCTGCTCAAACCGATACAGGTCATCCTGCTTCAGCGCATAGGTCACGTCTGGAGCCACGTTCTTTTTGGGGTTGAGCAACCACCCAGCCGTCAGGCTCAACGACAGCGGGTGCCCATCCACTAGCGCCACAAATCGCTCCAGGTCTGCCTCGGCTCCCCGAATGCCTTTTGCCGTTAGCAGTGCCATCCCCGCGTCGGTGGTCAAGCCTTCCAGGTCATACCAGCGGCTCATCCCCTGTTGATTGTCCGGCAGCGAAAAGCGTTCCCGACTGGTCAGGAGAAGGGTGCTCTGCCTGCCATGACTCAACCAGCGCCGAAAAAAGGCTCCATAGAGGGGTTCCTGCCACTGTCCCTCGTCGTTCAACAGCGTTTCCAGGTTGTCCATCACCAGCAAACCGCGCTGCTGCGACAACTGCTCAACGACTGCCAGCAGCAATGCCTCATCCGGCAGCTTTTCATCCACCGCCTGCCCAAACTGCTGGAGCAGCCAGCGCCCGAACGTCGCAAACGCATAGGGCTGGTTAAAGCTGACCCACAGCGGTGGCAACGACAACCCCTCCGCCTGCGTCAACGCTTTCGCCACCAGAAACGTTTTGCCATAGCCCCCCGATGCCGTCATCCCAATCAGTCGGACGGCAGCCTCCTGCACCCAGTCTTGAATCTGCCTAAGCTCCGCGTCCCGTCCCTGGAAGGTGTCCACGTTGGGCGGTTGCTGGTCAAGAATCAAACTGGCAGTTTTTTCCTGAAAGACAAAGGTGTTGCCGTGAATATCAACCTGACCACCCTTGACGTTAATGCCACGCAGATCTTCAGTCGTCATGACGGGTTAAAAGTTGAGCGTATTGCCGGAAATCGTGTTTTCGCCGCCCTTAATGTTGATGCCCTTCCAATTCTCGATCGTCCACCCCTGCTGACTGTCCTTCGCCATTGCTGCCAGCGCTTCTACAATCTGCCGCGCTTCTGGGTTCGCCGCCAGTGCCTCAGCCGCCAGTTTCACCTCTGGATGCGCGATCGCCGCCTGTTCTACTTGCTGGCTCAGGGCAGTCACCTGTTGCTCTGGCAGTTGTGCCGGTGCCTGCTCGATCGCGATCGCCGTTTCAGGAGCCTTTTGCCTCAGCAGCGCCAGCAGATGACTGCCCAGCTTCATCACTCCTTCCCCCAGCTTCTCTCCAGACTTTTCTAGCCCTTTCGTAGCGATGATGGTGGCAATAGTGGCGATCGACCAGGTTGTAATCGGTTCCATAGGTGCAAAGGGGGCGACTGGGTTGACATCTTTTCTACCCCAACAGCATAACAAGTCAGCCAAGCTTCACCACTGATGCAAAATCTCTTCCCCTTGGTTGACTGACAGATCTTTCTGTAAGTGCTGTCACCCGCCCTGCAATGAATTGCGGGCTAACAGGCGGAAGTCCATTGAAATGGACTCAGAGGGTGTCGGCGTGAGCCATGCAGTCAGTTTTAACTGACTTTTCACAATTAGCCCGGACATTAATGTCCGGGCGGGGCAATAACGAAGCGATTAGTCTTTCAGGAGTCTTGTCAGTCACCAGCACTTCCCCTGTTCTCTCCGCTTCCCCTGCCCCCCTGCTCCTCTGCCATCGTGACTCGTGAGGGGGATCAGCCCTTTGCGTATAGAGCGTAATCTTTAGCACCTTAGAATTGTCCTCTCTACGGGTGCTTCACCCGCCGTACCAATGAATCCCATTAGTGCTACCCTCTCGCCCGACGATCGCGCCACCATTACCCAGGCTCTAGAACAGATCCGCGATCGCCTGCCCTTTCTGGTCGATCTGATGGCAGAGGAACGCAAATCGATCCCCAAAATGGGCGATAAAAGCCGCACCTTCGTCAACAAAGCGTTGGACATGGCAAGCAAAAATGCCGAGTTTCTGCCGCGCTCGTTTGATGTCGAAGAAATGCGAAAGGACGTGCAGTTGTTTGATGCTTTGTCCTCCCTGTCGCTCTCGCTCGTGCAGTTGCAAGATCTGGTGGATGACACCTGCATGGCACTGGGCAACGAAGCCTACACCGCTGCGTTGACCGTCTATAACTACGCCAAAACCACCGGACAGAAGACCGATGGCTTAGAACCCCTGGTGGATGAAATGCGCCAACACTTTCGCAAACCCCGCAAAGCCAAGACCAAAGCGGCTGCGATCGCCATCTAACCTACATCCAATCAGACCTTTCACAACAGGGGTGCAGCATTGCTGTGCCCTTTTTCTATGGCTAGCTCCATTGATTGCGTTCAGAAGTCAATGGATTGAGTGCTGAGGTGGATCGATCGAGTTCCGAGGTGAATCAATTGAGTTCCCGCTCTCAGTTGATTGAGTGCTGCGATCAATGGATGGAGTGCTGCCTCTCAATGGCTTGTGTTCTGAGGGTCATGAATTGAGTGCCAGAAGCGATCGATTGAGTTCCCCTTCTCCATTCATTGAGTTCTCAGGTCAATAGATTGAGTTCCAGGGGCAATTGACGGAGTGTGGCAACTGATTAACTCACAAAAGTTCTGAAAGGCTGATGGCTCCTCTGCTCACCCGCCCGTGATTAAAATCCGGACTAGACGCTTGCAGTCCTCTACCCTTCGGGAAGGCAAAGCCTACAGAGGACTTCGTTCTGTTAGCCCGCACTTTCAGTGCAGGGCGGGGCAGGTGATCACTAAAAGATTTATCAGTCAACCAGGTGCAGCAGTCAATGGGAAGCGATCGCCCCTGGGATGTCCGCCGATTTTATTGCCGTTACCGTCGATCATCATCGCTTCTCCGGTGCCCATCACGACAGCGTAGCCGCACTCATTTTCTGTCAGGTGGATACGGTGGACTACAGCTTTATTAATGGCAAGAAAGTGGTCGATCGGGGACAGTTAACCACGATCAAACTCCCCATACTGGTGGAGAAGCACAACCAGATTGCCCATCACCTGTTAGACCCTCAATAAGAACGACAATCAATGCTTGAGCGTGCAGCGCTTCAACACAGCGACGGTAGACAGCCTTGAACTCAGGACTGGCAACTTTGAACGTCTGCTTGCTTAGCAATTAAGCTTTTGGGGTACTTTAACATCAGGAGGTACCGCACTCATAACGAGTAAGGTTGCCAACTTCCCTCTGTTAATCAACCCAACAGACTTCTTAAATCACCCATGAAACCTCGCCTCATCATTCTTTGTACGGGCAATTCCTGCCGCAGCCAAATGGCTGAAGGGTTTTTGCGAGAATTAGCCGACGATTTGTTTGATGCTCAAAGTGCAGGCATGAACCCTGCTGCTGAGGTGCATCCGCTAGCAGTTAAAGTGATGTCAGAGATTGGGATTGATATTTCTGGAAATACCTGCAAACACATCAATGCTTTCTTTGATGAACCCATCGATACGGTGCTTACTGTTTGTGATCACGCCGACCAGAGTTGTCCGACGTTGCCCGCTGCCACCAAGCGCCATCACTTTAGTTTTCCCGATCCGGCTGCGGCACAAGGCACTGAGAATGAGAAGCTTGTGGTATTTCGCCAAATTCGGGACGATATCAGTCGCATCTTGTTAGTCTATGTGGCGGGCAGGCGTGATGCTTTGTGAGCTTCGTTACAAAATCTGAACCCTGGTATGCCAAGCATGGTTGAGTTTCCTATGGTGATAACACAAGCGCTTGCTGATCGCGAAGATTTGCTGATGGCGCTGATCGATCGCGCTGGACGACTGCTCTGGGTTAATCAAGCCTTTACGTTGCACAGCAAACAGTCACTTGAGTCGTTAATTGGGCAGAAGTTCTTTCAGATTCTTTCTCTCAATGCTCAACACTTACCGCAGCAAACTTACATTCGGGAGCAACTGATTAAAGGCGAAAGCTTTAAGTTTGAGTTTGCTTATCAACCGGAAGGAACCCTCACTCCATCATGGCTGCTGATGGACGGACAGCCCATTTTGAATGCAGAGGGAATGATTAGTCAGTATTCGCTGTTGGCAACCGATATTACTCTTCGCAAACAGGCAGAACTGGATCTGCAAGAAGCAAAACGCTTGCTGGAACAAAATAATCAAGCGCTGGAAGTGCAAGTGCAAGAACGAACCGCTGCCCTATTCCAAGAAAAAGAACGAACAGAGCAAGCCTTTCAGCAACTCCAGCAGATGCAACTGCAACTGATTCAGACTGAAAAAATGTCGGCTCTGGGTAATCTTGTGGCTGGGGTAGCGCATGAGATCAACAATCCAGTCGGCTTTTTGGCGGGCAATCTGCAACCTGCGAAAGAATACATCCAGGATCTGTTTGGTTTGATCGACTTGTATCAGGAGAAATATCCTGCGATTAACCCAGACATTTGTGCTGAGATGGAGGCAATTGACCTGGACTATTTACGCGAAGATTTACCCAAGTTGATTCGTTCCATGCAAGAGGGAGTGAAACGCCTTACACACATCAGTACTAGCCTGCGCATCTTTTCACGAGCCGATAGCGATCGCGCCGTTTCCTTTAACCTTCACGACGGTCTGGATAGCACGCTCTTGATTCTCAAACATCGCCTGAAAGCGAACGAGACGCGACCTGAAATAGAAGTCAAGCAAGAGTATGGAGCTTTGCCGCTGGTGGAGTGTTACGCCGGGCAACTGAATCAGGTTTTCTTAAACTTATTAGTCAATGCGATCGATGCCTTAGAAGACTTGCAGCAGGATGGTCGCTTTGAAGCGCTTAACGCTCAGCCCAATCGCATCAAAATTCGCACCCAGCTAGCCGACGACGAAAAGCAGGTTCTCATTTGCATTTCTGATAATGGACCTGGCATACCCATACATCTGCAAGCATCGATCTTTGATCAAGCGTTTACCACGAAAACCGTTGGTAAAGGAACAGGGCTGGGATTAGCGATCGCTCGTCAAATTGTGGTTGAGAAACATGGTGGTAGCTTGGATTGTTGTTCTCAACCGGGGCAAGGAGCAGAATTCATGATTGGGCTTCCAGTACGGCAACAGTTTGTTAAAACCGCTCACAAAGCATGAAAGAAAGATTTGATCGTCTTTCAAGTAATGGCTCATAACTCGATTGATCTTCCACAAGCTCTATTCGCACCCCATACCAAAGAAATTAGAAGCCAAAATTGACTCAAAGCGTTCTTATCCCTCATCCTTATCCCCTATTTTTCTATTTCGGTTGCTAACCATGCCCGTAGCACCTCCGCGACCGTCCACGCCTGAGCAATACAGCCCTGGGGCTTCATCGGTGCATCACCGTCAAAGATTTCGCTGAGATTGCCGACTCCGTGAGCGGTGAAATGATTCGCCATCGGTTCTAAAAACGCACGGGCTTTAACGGGATCGCCATAGACGCGCAGATGCGCCAGCACAAAAGGTCCCAGCAGCCAGCCCCAAACGGTGCCCTGGTGATAGGCTCCATCGCGCTGACGTTGATCGCCGCCATAGGTGCCTTGATAGTCGGGATGGTTCGGATCGAGCGATCGCAGTCCGTGTGATGTCAACAACACGCGTCCGCAAGCATCGACTACTCCTTTCTGTTGAGCCGTTGACAGTGGGCTTTCGGGTAACGAGACCGCAAAAAGCTGATTGGGACGCAGGGAAAGATCATCGCCATCGGGACCATCCAAGACATCGTAGCAGTAACCTAGTTCGGGATGCCAAAAGCGCGAGAAGCGTGCCAAGATACGGTCTGCCATTGCCTCATACTCTTGGTGGGGTTTGCCGACAATGCGGGCAAGTTTGGCGATCGTCCGTAGTGCGTTGTACCACAGGGCATTCACCTCAATGGGCTTGCCAATGCGCGGTGTAACGACCCAATCACCTACTTTGGCATCCATCCAGGTTAACTGCACTCCCGTTTCGCCTGCATACAGCAGCCCATCGGCAGGGTCGAGGTGAATGTTGTAGCGGGTGCCGCGACAATGCCAATCCACAATGTCTGCCAGCACCGGAAACAGGTCTTGCACCAGATCATCATCTTCCGTCACCCCGTAGTAAGCGCGGAGAGCCTCAAAAAACCACAGCGTCGCGTCTACGGTATTGTATTCTGGCATTTCGCCTGCATCGGGGAAGCGATTGGGAATCATGCCCTGATTGACGTGTCGGGCAAAGGTTCGCAGAATCGATCGCGCAATTTCGGGGCGACCTGTGGCGAGGGTGAGTCCCGGTAGGCTAATCATCGTGTCGCGTCCCCAATCGCTAAACCAGTGATAGCCCGCAATGATGGTTTTGCCGTGCGGTTCTTCGGGGGTCGATCGCTGCACAATAAATTGATCGGCTGCTAGCACTAGCTGATCGGCAAACGCAGGAATATCTTTTGTAGCAACGGGACGATTGCTGTGCCAAAGTCCTAGCAGCTTGTGTTCATAGGCACGACGGGTTTTGAGCGCGGCTTCGCCATCGCGTTCTAGCTTGTGCTCCGTACTCGCAACGAGCGTCAGCGCTTCTCCCGGTTGTAGCATGGCTTGAAAGGTGGCGGCATGGAGATGATCGTCGCGATCGTTCAAGCCACGATCGCGCTCAGCAGTGAGTTCAAACCCATAGTACCAGTCGTGGGCAGTTGTGACATCGGCACGATCGCTAGTGAGATAGAGCTGTGCGGCTTCCGGGTAGGCAGAAACGTACACGCCGCTCTCGGCAGGTACGATGGTCATCCGCCACCCATGACCCACTGTGTTGCTGTGGTAATCACGATAGTTCACCATTGCCTTCAGCGTTAGCGTCAGCGACTGTGTAGCGCGTAGCAACTGGTAGTGAATATAAGTTGTGTTTGCACCTGGCTGCATCCACACGCGTTTTTCTAGCAGTGCATCTGCGACCGCATACCGCCAAACAGGCATACTGCCTTCTAGCGCAAAATGCTCCAGGTGACGATAGCCGTGGGGTCCAACGGTGCCGTCTGCCCAGCGGTTTGCATGCAAGGAATAGAAGCGATCGCCATACAGTGCCGTATCATCCAGCTTTGCCAGCATGAGCGTGCGTCCCAGCGGTGGCTGTAACGCTGCAACCAGCAGCCCGTGGTAGCGTCGAGTGAGCAACCCGGCGATCGTGCCTGACGCATAGCCACCTGTTCCGTTGGTGACCAGCCACTCACGCGCTTCTGACTGGTCAAAGTCGCCACAGACTTCACGTCCGAAGTTTATCCCCATTGGTATGACCGCCTCTTCCTTGAAGTCTCCATCGCCCATTTTGCCTTATCCGCTCCTCGATCGCGGCGTTCTAGAAAAGTTTAAGGTTTAGGGCTGGGGCACTCAGAACAAGAGCCTTCAATTTTGCTGAGTACGGGGTACAGTAAGGCTTATTCGGTTATGGAGAGCATTTAGATGATGATTAAATTTCCCTTTAAAGAGTGGCTTGTGCTAGGCGCAATGGCGATCGCCCTAGCCTTCTGCATCCATTTTCTTCAGGCAACACCCGCCCTTTCTGCAACTGAGGTCGCTGCGACTGAAGTGAGCCAGCCCGAAGCCCCATTACTAGAACTCAACCCTGGAGCGATCGCCACGGCTGCTCAACCACCCAAGCTCGTGCCAGCCGTACTGGGTGGCAAGGCAGTCTATGTGCTGTACAGCACCCAACCAAACGATGTCATTCTTGTGCGTTGCTACCCAACCTATCAACCTGTTCTGAGCGTAAAACCAATGGGCGGACAACCAAGCCAGAAGGAAGGCACCATGACGTGTAAGCCGAGTGGTGCGATGTAGCTAGGAGGTAGAGGGAGTAGGGAGTGGAGAGTGGGGAGTAGGAAACATACAGAACTCAAAATTTTTAGCCTTTAGCCTTTAGCCTTTAGCCTTTCCCCCTACTCCATATCCTTCTCCAAGTTCTGTGCCCGTTCTGACATGAATGGGTCACAATTCACTGCATAATGAGTGCTCAGTTCTTTTATTCAACCGAGGCAGTCATGGGTCGCGCCAAAAAAGTTGTGCTGGCATATTCAGGCGGAGTTGATACCTCCGTTTGCATTCCCTACCTGATGCACGAATGGGGAGTGGAAGAAGTCATTACCCTTGCTGCGGACTTGGGGCAGGGTGATGAATTGGAACCCGTCCGTGAAAAAGCGCTGAAGTCTGGTGCTTCTGTTTCGCTGGTGGCTGATGCGACAGCGGATTTTGTGAAAGATTACGCCTTTCCTGCGATTCAGGCGAATGCGCTGTACGAAAATCAGTATCCGCTTTCGACCGCACTAGCGCGACCGCTGATTGCCAAGCTGCTGGTAGATGCTGCCGCAGAGTATGGTGCCGATGCGGTGGCGCACGGCTGCACCGGCAAGGGGAATGATCAGGTGCGCTTTGATGTGGCGATCGCTGCCCTCAACCCTAACATCAAGGTGCTAACCCCAGCGCGAGAGTGGGGCATGAGCCGTGAAGAAACGATCGCCTACGGGGAACGGTTTGGGATTGAATCGCCCGTCAAAAAATCGTCGCCCTACAGTATTGATAAGAACTTGCTGGGTCGCGCGATCGAGGCAGGTCCGCTGGAAGATCCCTGGACGGAGCCACCAGAGGATGTCTATACCATGACGGCAGCACTTGCCGACGCGCCCGATCAGCCTGAATACGTCGAAATTGGCTTTGAGCAAGGTATTCCCATCAGCCTGAACGGTAAGGCGATCGAGCCAGTGGCGCTGGTGACAGCACTCAACCAGATTGTCGGTGCCCACAGCGTGGGACGCATCGACATGATTGAAAATCGACTGGTGGGGATCAAATCGCGTGAGGTTTACGAAACGCCTGCCCTGTCTGTGCTGATTCAAGCGCACCGTGATTTAGAAAGCCTGACCCTTACGCCCGATCTCATCCACTACAAGCGCGGCATCGAAGACACCTATTCCAAGCTGGTCTATAACGGTCTCTGGTATAGCCCCCTGCGCGATTCGCTGGATGCGTTTGTGAAAAAGAGCCAGGAGAGAGTGACAGGTACAGTACGCCTCAAGCTGTTTAAGGGCAACTCGATCGTCGTTGGGCGCAAGTCTGCGTACTCCATCTATAGCCCTGAACTGGCAACCTATGGTGCCGACGATACCTTCGACCACAAAGCGGCAGAGGGCTTCATCTACGTCTGGGGCATGCCTACGCGCGTTTGGGCACAGACGGGGAGGCAGTAGCGGCTATTAGTAGATGCTCCGCTGAAGGCAGAGGCAAGCCGGGGATCAACACATGGCGTTTTCAGCCTGATGGATGCGTGTTTACGATTTCTCGACGATCGCCCAGCGTCCATGCGCTAGCTTTCAGCACGCGTCTGTAAGGTTTAATTATGCGTGTGCGAGTCTCAGATACTTGTGAATGAATCTCGAACACTCGCAAATGAGTCTTTACTACTCGTGAGAGAACTGTTAATACTCATGAATGAGTCCTAGCTACTGGCGCGAGACTCTCAGATACTTGTGAGAACGACCGAGGCTCAACGGGACATAGATTCTTTTAGCTTCTTCAACCGAATTTTGGGCATTCCGACGCAGCGATTTGTTAGACTGCCGCTTAACGAAAACGTAAGGTAGCTAGAGCAATTGTGTATACTCCAAGCGAAAAGGATGGATACCCAAGAAGAATCAATCCTTGAGTATTGACAAAGGCGGCGTAACTTTCTGTCCTCCAATTATTAGATGCTGCCAATAGGATTAAATATCCAGCGATAAGCCCTATTAGTAGGGAGACTAGCCATCTTTCAGTGTTTCTATGCCTAGAGCTAAGCCTGCCAATGGTTTGCCAGATAATGACTGCGCTAACAAAGATAATCGGAAACTCAAAGAGATAGATTGCCATTAACCCAACTCCAGCATCTAAACCATGCTGGAATAACTCCACCATGTAGTAATGCCATAGTTTATCTGTCACTAGACAGATAGAGAAACTTGTTCCAAGACTAGACAACATAGTCGCACCGCAGCCTGGAGAGGCATTAACCCTGGAATCTAGAGTTTGGTGTTCTTGCGGTGCTGTCTCTTTGTTCCAGTTAGACATAGGCTATGGCTTTAACGTCCTGAAGATCATATCTGGGCAAACTAAACTACCTCAAGCGCAATAGCATCCCTTTTGCAATCTCCCAAACGCACCTTGACCGAGAACTTCACATACCTGATCATCGCAAATCACAGTTAACCTTTCGCTAAGCCCCAGCAGAAAGATTAACGGTTCAACGTTCTAAATGCTTGCAAAAGCTCAAGCGCCGTCGCTGTTTCAACTCAAAATGCTTTTTCTGCCCTCTGCCTTCTGCCCTCTTATCACTCAACGCTATTGCCTACGCCATTCACTTGACGAGGCAAGGTGATGCGAAACGTCGAGCCAACGCCGAGTTCACTTTCGACGGCGATCGTGCCGTTCATTTTGCGGACGATGAGGTCGGTGATGGCTAACCCCAAGCCTGTACCGGGAAATTTCTTGGCGAGCGTTTGGTCGAGCTGGTAAAACGCGTCAAAAATGTAGCCCAGATGCGCTTCTGCAATACCCACACCTGTATCCCTGACGATGATGTCGATCGTGTCTGGTTCGACCTCGGTCACTTCTACACACACGCCGCCTGTTTCGGTAAATTTAATCGCATTGGAAAGCAGGTTGACTAACACCTGCCGTAAGCGAGTGCGGTCGTTCACAATCAGAGGATTTTTGAGAGTTACCTGTGCGTCGAGCGTCAGTTGTTTTTGGTCAACTAGCGAACGCAACTCTTCGACCGTCAAAGTTACGAGCTGTTGCAGGTTGATGGTTTCGAGCGCCAGGTCTAGCCTCCCTGCCTCAATTTTGGATAGATCCAGAATGTCGTTAATCAGCGCGAGCAAATTCCTGCCGTTGCTGAGGATGCGATCGATCATATCTCGCTGTGGTGGCATAAGCTGTTGCCGCAGCAGTAGTTGAGAAAAGCCAATCACCGCATTCATGGGTGTTCGCAGTTCGTGCGACATGGTTGCCATAAACTGAGATTTGAGCTTAGCCGCTTCCTGAAGTCGCAGATTTTGGAAGTGAATTTGCTGACGCTGTGCTTCTAGTTCCCGATTCTGTTCGCCAAGAACGCGGTTTTGCACTTCCAGGCGTTCTTCCCGCTCTTCCAGAGTGTTAATGAGCTGGGCGTTTGTCAGGGCGATCGCGGCTTGCTCCCCAAAGGCATTTAGCAGTTGCAGGTTATCGTCATTGAACGCAGCGGGATCTGTCCAGTTGCCGATCGCCAGTACGCCTAGCCGCCCCGCTTGGGCAGACTCGATCGCGACGACACAAAGAGAGGGCGGTAGAGAGACGGTGGGGTCTGAAGCGAGGCGATCGGAGACAGGCGTTTGAGTCGGCTCAAGGTCTTCATAGCTCCAGTGCTCCCCATTTGCCAGCGCATCCCAGCTTCTTCTCAGGTCATTGATCCACTCGTTCCTTTCGGTACCGCTTGTAGAGCCGCCCACATCAACGTTTGGCTCCTGAAGCCGCCGCGAACCGCCCGTCAAAAAAAACTCGCCCAGCAAGCCTTCACCCGGCGCAAAGTCTTCTTCAAGCTGGAACCGATTAACCCCGATGCCCGTAGCTGCCGTCAGTTCCAACATGCCAGTGTAAGGATTTTGCAGCACAATCAAGCCAAAGTCGGCGTTGGGGATCACGTCACAAATGGCATCGACCATTACCTGCAAAAGTTCGGGCAGCTTGGTCAAGCGTTGATTCAGCAGATCGGTGAGCCGTTGGAGGGTGCGTAGTTGCTGCTGATGCTGCCCCAGAATGATGAGCGCCTGCCGCAAGTCTCGCTCTGTGTCCTGGGTGGAACGGTAGAGCTGGGCGTTGTCAAGCGCCAAGATCGCGCGCTGTGCCAGATCGGTTGCCAGTTGCTGATCAGTAGTAGTGTAACTACGCCTGGACGATCGAGAACGGCAGAGCGTCAGCGCACCTAGCTTGCGATCGTGGAGAATGAGGGGAAGCGTCATCAAGGAGCCAATGTCTAGATCGCGCAAAAACTGGAGCTGCTCGGCGGTGGCGGCAATAGACTCAATCCAGGCATCCGTCACCTCAGGCAAGAAAACCGTCTGCCTCGTCGTGAGACATTGCACAACCGGATGGCTCTCCTGAGCCAGGGTTGGAGTGTGCTGCTGTGCCCGCTTAAACCAGCCCTGCTTGGCAGGATCGACGTGCTGCCAGGTGAGAAGCTGAAACGTATTTTGGCTGGTCAAAATATCAAAAAAGCAACAATCTGCCAACGTGGGCACCGCAAGTTGAGCAATGTTGTTCAGAACCGTCTGGTAATCAAGCGATGCTGCTAACACAGAGCTAGCGTCTGCCAGAAAGCGCTGCGTCGCTTCTGCCTGTTTAAGTGAAGTTATGTCTACAAAGGCACCGACACAGCCTCTTAACTGGTTTTGCTCATCAAACAAGGGTGTTGAGTAGCCAATGACGTTGATGAGGGTGCCATCAGTGCGTAAAAGATCAAACTCAGCATCCAGCACCGAGCGACCGGATGCTGCCGTTGTCTGCATCGGGAAGGCTTGTGGCGTTAATGCTGGACTGCGCTGAAGGTGAGTGTGGGGCTGCTGCTCACTGGTACGGACTGTAAACGACGCGTTGGTGTCGGAGGTAATGCCCAACATCCGAGCATAGGTTGGGTTCACACGCAGCGTCTGACAACGTGGATCGTCGGTAATGGCAATGCCGATCGGAATCACGTCGAAGAGGGTTTGTAGTTCTACCACTCGCCGCTCCAAGTCGCGATTCAGCTCGATGACTTCATCTTCTGCCTGTTTACGCGCTGTAATGTCGCTTACAGTGCCCGACATCCGAAACAGCGTGTGGCGCTCATCGCGTTGGGCTTTACCTTGTGCAATGCAGTAACGATAGGCTCCTGAAGCGTGGCGCAGCCGCAGCTCTACGTCAAACGCTGTACCCTGCTTCAAATGCGCTGTAATGGCTGCTAAGATCCGTGACTGATCATCGGGATGAATCAACTGATAAAACGTTTCATACGCAGTGCCTGCCCCTGCGCGCGGGATCCCAACAATCTCTAAGAGGCGATCGTTACAAAAAACCTCATTCTCGCAAATGTACCAGTCCCATATGCCATCATGCGAGCCTTCTAGCACCAAGCGATAACGCTCTTCACTTTCGCGCCACCGTGCCGTTGCGTCTGCTGCCCGTAGCTCTGCCTGATGTGCCCGTACGGCACTTAAAAGGCGACGCACAAACGCTCCTGATGCTAAGTCGCTTTTCACAAGGTAGTCAGCGGCACCTGCCTCCATCAACTCCACCGCGCGTTGCTCATCACTTTGTTCTGCAAGCAGAATGAGCGGTACGGTGATGCCCAACTGCTTTGTTTGTTTGACTAGCTGTAACCCGTCGCTGACGGGCAAACGATCGTCAAGCAAGAGACAATCTATTGGCTGTTGCTGCGGCTGTTGTTGCAGAATCTCGATTGCATCTTCCCAGGTTGCCGCCACTACCACATCTGCCATGCTGCTGGCATTGCTGAGCGATCGACGCACCGTCAAAGGCGCAACTGCATCACTACTGATCAGCAGAATCCTTAGAGCTAGAGTTTCTTCCATCACACGTAGCCAATGACCGAAGACTAAGAATCAGTCGCCGTAGCGATCCCTTTAGCTCCCAGCCGCTAGCCCTCCGCTTGCAGGCATAGGCGCTGAGCGCCACACGTGCCTGATTTACACCTACCCCATGCTTTCATGATTAAGGAATGTATCTAGCATGTCCTCAATCTTGCGGCAGGTTGAAGGCTGTCTTCAAGGAATAGCAGGAGTAGCACTAGACTGGGAACGTGCCAAACGCTTTTTTATTGCCGCACGAAAAGGGTCGATCGCGGTTAACAGGTCGATTTCATCACGCCTTACGAGGGGTTACCTCCTTGGATAGATGTCCTTCATGTGCCTCTCCTGCAAGGCTTGACTTCAGGTATCTATGAGCTAAAAAGCTGACAGTGGGTGAAATGAGCTTGGGCAAGCCGCGATCGTAAGCGTCCGTATCGTTTCGCGATCGCCCAAAGGCGTGTTAAAGCTCTCACAGCTAAACTCCTTTTGGGCTGTAGAATGTTTTCCTTAGCGTTACTGCTGACCGCATGAAGTGACCGCTGTCTAGGCATTCGCTGCCGCCGCCACTCTGTCTAGCTAACAATTCAACCTTTGTAGGCTCATCATTCTGTAGAGAAGACTCTATACAATGACGCTAAATGCAACCCTCATCTACACTGGCAGCAACTCGCTGTGAGCGCCTCTGCACCATCGACCAATTGAGAGTATGATCACTCTCTCACCCGCTATTCTTTTGGAACTGAGGATACTGAAGTATGGAAGACATTCGGATCACCCTCATTGAAGATCACGATCTCACCAGAGTCGGGATGCGTACAGCACTACAGCAGCGCGGGTTCAATGTAATCGGTGAAGCTGCTAATGCGACAGATGGGCTGAAGCTTCTAGCCACTGCTAAACCGGATATTGCGATCGTCGATATTGGCTTGCCCGATATGGATGGCATTGAACTCACCCGTCGCTTTAGGCAAACGCAAGCAGAATCAGAGGATTCGACAGCGACAGCAACAAAAGTCCTGATTTTGACTCTGCAAGATAACGACGATATTGTGCTGGCTGCGTTTGCGGCTGGCGCAGATTCTTACTGTATGAAAGACGTGAGCCTGGACAGTCTTGCTGAAGCGCTACGAGTAACTAATAGCGGCAACTCCTGGATTGATCCCGCGATCGCTCGTGTGGTTCTGCATCAAGCACGGCAAAGTGCGCCCAATGACGAAGATTCAGGTTCTAAAACGGTTGCCATTAATGCTACTGAACCAGAATACAACCAGATTATTGAGGCGTATCCCCTCACAGAGCGCGAACTTGAGGTGCTGCAACTGATTGTCGATGGGTGCAGTAATGCCGCGATCGCCGAAAAGCTCTACATCACCGTCGGCACGGTTAAAACTCACGTCCGCAATATTCTCAACAAACTGTGTGCCGATGATCGCACTCAGGCAGCAGTCAGAGCGCTGCGATCGGGGCTAGTGGGGTAAGTACCCAAAGCCCTTAACGCCAACTCCACCAGATTCAGCCTTTGTGATCCTCGTAAGGCTGGATTAAACTCAATAAAACACCGATACACGTATGAAGAAATGACCTTGAAGAAATGACTTTGAAGAAATGACCTTGAAGAAATGACAGTGTTGGTGCTAACTACCCTCCTATGCCTGAACGCATTGTTTGAAGAAAACATGTATGCAGTACACAGTTGACGACATGCAATGTACAGCAGGGATCATTATCATTGAGGTGCTCACGTGACGCTCTCATGGGTCAACAGCGATCGCAATGCCTGCGCTTGCTTATCTTGCCTCTCTCTCCGACACTCAAGGAGTATCGCTTTTGGCACCTCCATTCGCTTTGACGCTCTCACCTCGTCCACTGCAACGTGCTCAATCGCTGCACGAACAAACGTATCAAACCTTGCGAACAGCAATTTTGTCAGGTGAACTGGCGGCTGGCGATCGTCTGGTCGAAACTCAGCTTGCGACTATCCTTCACGTAAGTCGTACACCCATCCGCGAAGCGATTCGGCAACTACAGCGAGAGAACCTGATTGCAGCCGATGACAATGGTGCCTTGCGCGTCGCGAAGCTTTCCATCGCGGATGCAGGCTATCTTTACGATTGCCGCCTTGCTTTAGAACAGGTTTCGGTTGCAGCCGCTTGCAGCCATGCGACAGCGGCGCAACTGGAGCAGCTTGACCTCGCAATCCAGCAAGCAGAAAAGTTAACAGCACAGGATACTCATCAGTTGACGAATTACCAACTGCTGCACATGGACTACCAGTTCCATCGCCTACTGGCTGAAAGCTCAAGCAATCCCTGGTTAGTAGCGCTGCTGGATCAAGTGTTTGACAAAATGATGCTGCTGCGGCTCCGTACCATGCAGCACAATCCTCGCGTCCTTGAAATTTGCACCGAGCATCGTCGCCTTTACAAAGCAGTGAGCGATCGCGACTCTATCGCTGCCGTGCAAGCCATCCAAGCACATCTCACCGCCAGCAAAGAGCGCGTCATTCGAGAGATTGAGCAGATTGAGCGTCATGGGGAGTGAAGTTTTGAGTTTTGAGTTGGCAAAGCGGTGAGAGTCGTGAAGTGTAAGAAAAGCTTTGCGTTAATTTTGCTTTCTACCTGCTGCCTGCTGCCTCCTTTTAGAGTTGCTGGCTCTTGCTTCGCTGGTAGCAGCAACGTTAACGCCTCACTCCTCTCCCTACATTTTTTTCGTCTCAGCCCACATCAAGGCGATCGCCAGCCTCATAGCCTGTCCCACCGTAGACAAGCGCGCCGCTTCAGGGGCGGCTTTTTCCCAGCGCTGCATATGGGCACGGAAACCTTGGTCTTGCTTGGCGCGTTGGGTCATGACCTGACTGATAACTTTTGTTTGAATCTCCTCAGTGGTGATGCCCTGCCGACTCAAATAGTGAAGCAACTGCTGCACGCTTTGCACAAACTGTTCGGGCGCTTGGGACATCATCATCTGCTGAATCTGCCGCACCACTTCTTGATACAGCCGGATGCGTCGATCGGGTGACGGTAAAAGCTTTGGCTCTTGAGACGGTGGGGGAGGCGTTTCCAGCGCCAGATTGGCACCGACATGGGGTGCGGTCAGCAGATGAGTAATTTCTGCGCGGTGCGTTAATAGCCGCTGCAAAACCTCTGGATAAAGCTGAAAGATCCGCCGCGATAGAAGCTTTGCATTCACTAAACGGGTTGCCTTCAGCCGTACTAGATAATGGTCATCTGCGGCTTCGTAGGACTTGACGGTTAGCCCCAAGCCGTTTCCCTCGCGATCGATCTGCGCCAACGTGAACGCGAACGCCTCCCAATTCGGCGCTTCTGTGAGGTGGACTTCCATCACCGAAGTGTCTTCCTGGTACTGTCGCCCTAGTTCTCCTGTCTCCAGGTCGCGCCCGACTGGATAGCGATCGGTCGGGCTTTTGGTGGTGTAATTGAATTGGGTAAACACATAGCGGCAGTTGACTTTAGAGAAATCGGTGTCTTCAAGATGCCAATTGGCGATGCAGCAACCTGTCATCTGCGCCCCATCCAGGTTTGTGCGGATCAGGTGACTTTCAAGCAGGTACGCATCGCTTAGATCAGCTTCGTTCAAAGACGTATCGCTTAGATAAGCACCGCTGAGGTCGGCTCGCTGTAACGAGGCACCACGCAGGTTAGCTGCCTTGAGATCGGCTCTGAGCAGGTAAACATCCTCAAGATTTGCCCGTAACAAATGAGCCTTGCTGAGACTCGCTTTCAGCAGGTAGGCTCCGGCTAAATTGGCTCGACTCAAATCGGCGCTGTTCAGAATTGCTTCACTCAAATCTGCCCCGGTCAAAACGACGCGGTGGAGGTCTGCCCCCGTGAGATTTGCTTGACGTAAGTAAACGCCGCTCAGATTCGCCTCAATTAAGTTCGCGCCGATGAGAGAGGCTTCCCGCAGGTTCGCTTCTTCCAAGTGTGCTTCTCTCAAATTGGCGCGATCGAGGTTAGCACCCACCAAATTGGCACGGCGCAAATTCGCTTCCATCAGTTCAGCACCAGTGAGGCAACTGCTGCCAAGTTTTGCCCGCTCCAGGTTAACTTGATCTAATTTTGCTTCCTGGAGGTTGGCGCTACTCAGGTCAGCGTCTTGAAGTATTGCCCAGTTAAGGTCAGCACTTTGAAGCTGTGCTAACCGCAGGTCTGCTTTGCTAAGGTTGGCACCACTGAGTATTGCTTGGTTAAGGATGGCGTTATTCAGTGAAGCGCTACGCAGGTCTGCTCGTCGTAGGCAAGCTGCTGTAAGGTTGGCGCGGCTCAAAAATACCCAACTCAAGTTGGCACCTGTCAAATCAGCACCAGTCAGGTCAGCGTCTCGCAGGTTAACGCCGCTCAGGCTGGCTCCACTCAGGTCAACATTGGAGAAGTCCCGCTCGCCTTTCTGGTATCGCTCTAGTAGATCCTGTACTTGCATATTGACCTTTTGAGCAGAATGACGATCGCCGTCAGGCAGAGATACTCATGACCATGCTGTCTGGTGCTTAGGGTTGACGCAGATTCAGGCTTGATACAGCGTAAAGCGATTTGATGCGATAGTCGAGAGCCATCAATGGCAATAAGCTAAGGCAACCAAAGGGGGCGGAGTCCTGGTAAGGGTAATGATTCAGGCTGAAGTTTGGCAGTTGGATTACCTGGATCAAGCGGCAGTAGCCAAAGACGGCTATCCGCGATCGCCTTCCCCGTACTATTACGCAATTGCCCGCCTGCCGCCGCACGCGATTGTTCAGCTTCTATCGTTTGGTCAAACAAAAGCGCTAGCCCATCGGGTGACAGGCTCATCTGAACGTCTTGTTGATCGGGCAGTATGACGAGTGGGCGGAGTTTGGCGGTTTTAAGCTCGATCGCAGCCAGATAGGGTTGTTCGTGGTAGATATCTCCTCCCGTCAAGAGTTCGGTGAGCAAGCAGTAAAGCGTTTGTTTAGTGGGGTCAAAGCGAGCGCTCAGAATCGAGCCTGTCGTGCGAAGCAATTCTTTTTGAGTGCCTTGATTGCCAACCAAAAAGAGCGATCGCGTGCTGTCAGTATTAAACTTCACCATTGTTGCCAGTGAGCCATCTCTGGTAAAACTCAGCACCATGCCAAATTTAGGCAGAAAATCTAGCGGCTTGGCGTTAGGCTGCAACGGCAAAATCGCCAAGCCTTGACCCTGCGCGATCGCCAACGAGTTACTGTCTGGTGTGATCAAAAAATCGCCACCCGGTTCACCTTTTAGTGGTTGGGGTGGTTCCCCCGATTTCACTAGCCAAGGTCCAAAATCGTTAGGATTACTGCGATTCACCCGCTGCACAACAATTTTGGTGCCGTCCGTAGAAAGATCAAATCTAAGGTTTTGATAGTCTTTGTTGTCAAGGACTAAAGCAATCTTTCCAAGCGGAACAGCCGAAGGCAATGCCTGCGTGGTTGCCTGAGCATCTGGCTGCGTTGGTGATTGTACATGAATGCCAGTGGTGACTGTGAAGAGCTGCTGGTCAGTTAATGCCGTCGGCTGTGTTGTTCGTGGTGTCGCGGCAAACAGCAAGCGATCGCCCAAAGGATAGGATTTAAACTCCATCACCACCATCTCTTTAGGTGTAAGGATTTGCTTCTGCTGCTGGTTCAAATTAAACAGCACCAGTCGTCCCGCCTCTTCACCGCTCACGCCAATATACGCAAAAATGCGATCGTGCGTCTGAAACGTACCTCTAAAGGGCTGTATGGACGATTGACTACCGGCAAACCGATCGTGAGCATTTTGCAACTGTACCTGAAATGGCGTGCCGTAAGGAGCAGGCACATTCAGGGTGTACGCCATCCGTCGTCCTGCCCAACTCACCCTGCCAGGAAGCGGCGGCTCAATGCGCAGATTTGACTCTACGCTGGCATGATCCATCGGTCGGCTAAATGTCAGCGTAAACGCCGTATCGTCAGCGCCAATCTGCTTGTCTTGCCAGCTAAAATCGCGGACACGACCCGCTGTATGGTCGCCGCTCAGCAGCAAAATGCCAATCAGCAAGCTCAGCGCTACGATGAGGGCAATAGCGACACGATCGATCGGTTGCGTCAAGGAGCGCAAGGTTGCAGTAGAATTTGGGCGAGTCAATGGGGCACTCTAAGTTAAAGACATCAGATTAGTCAGCAAAAGTCTATTGTTTCGCGACCTGGCGGTCTGGTCAATCGCATAGCGGTCAGTGGATGGTGGTCAATTGGATAAGGATAACCTGTGGGACACTCGTTCAAAGATTTAGGGTCAGATATTCTGCTCATCGAGCATCTGTTGGAACCATCGCTCTGTAGCCATGTGACGCAGGTCGCAGAATGCTGTCAATTTAAGCCCTCCAGTATTTTAGTGAATGTAGTGGACACCGATGTTCGCAGCAGCGATATGCTGCCGTTAGGCAATACGGGGCAGCAGCTTCAGGAATCGACCAATCAAATCTTACTCACGAAAGTGAAGATAATCCAAGACTTACTCTTCAAGCACTACGGTATCAAGTTCTCTCAAGCGGAAATGTGTTCCATCCTGCGCTACAAACCGGGGCAACGCTACAAGCGCCATGTTGATAACTTGCTTCTGGCAAGCCGCTTCCAGGAAGTTGCGAACGGTATTCCCACGCGTGACATCAGCATCGTTGGTTACTTAAACGATGATTTTGAGGGCGGTGAAACCATGTTCGATCGCCAAAACATCAAAGTTAAACCCCAAGCAGGCAGCGCGATCGTCTTTCCCTCTTACTACACCCATCCCCACCAATCCTTGCCCGTCATCCGAGGACGCAAATACTCCTTCACCAGTTGGTTATTTTACTAGCAGTTCGGATGATTCCTGCTTGAAAGTCGGTTGTTCCGATCGCGCACACAACGGAAAGCCCATTCTTTCGCGCTGCTGGAGATAACTCTGCGCTACCTGCCGTGCCAGGTTGCGAATTCTACCGATATAGCGCGTCCGCTCCGTCACCGAAATCACACCCCGTGCATCCAAAAGGTTGAAGGTGTGCGAACACTTCAGCACATAATCAAACGCAGGTAAGACCAGTTCCGTCTCCATCAGCCGCTTCGCTTCTTGCTCGTACAGCTTAAACAATGTGAACAACAGCTCTGGGTTGGATGCCTCAAAGTTGTATGTAGAACCCTCAATTTCTCCTTGAAAATGTACGTCGCCGTAGGTCAGAGCATCGTTCCACTGAATATCAAAAATCGAATTTACGCCCTGGAGATACATCGTCAGCCGCTCCAGCCCATACGTAATTTCGATCGACACCGGATGGCAATCAATCCCCCCACACTGCTGAAAGTAAGTAAACTGCGTGACCTCCATCCCATCCAGCCAAACCTCCCAACCAACACCCCACGCCCCGACTGCCGCATCTTCCCAATTATCTTCTACAAAACGAATATCGTGGTCTTCAGGCTGAATGCCTAACGCTCTCAACGAATCCAAATAGACATCTTGAATGTTGTTAGGAGACGGCTTGATCAGCACTTGATACTGGTAATAGTGCTGTACGCGATTTGGGTTCTCACCATAGCGACCGTCCGCTGGTCTTCGACACGGTTCCACATACGCAACCGACCACGGTTCAGGACCGATCGCCCGCAAAAACGTATGGGGACTCTTCGTTCCTGCCCCTTTCTCAGTGTCATAGGGCTGCACAATCAAACAGTCGCGGTCAGACCAAAACTGATGCAATGCAGCAATTACCGCTTGAAAATACATAACCTTACTTCCCTACCGCAGAACAAACTGGCACCATTCTCGCTCAAATCCGTGCTGCGCGGCGCTTTGAGAAAGCTGATAAAATTTTCTCGGTTGATGCTTGACACCCCTTGGTTCTTCCGCTACATTAGATAAGCGGTCGAGAGGAAGTGAAGCGCAAGCGAAACGGACTCCGAGTCGTCCGAACCTAGAGAATCGAATAGTTTGAAAGCCAGAATAGCACTTAA
>Ga0209181_10000496_pt1 | contig 73201 bp, 73 predicted proteins | sample MAT05_FD_187208 | JGI IMG/M metagenome (GOLD analysis project Ga0209181, IMG submission 187208) | Freshwater microbial communities from Lake Fryxell liftoff mats and glacier meltwater in Antarctica - MAT-05 (SPAdes) (version 2) | ecosystem: Environmental > Aquatic > Freshwater > Ice > Liftoff... | reverse complement strand
GGATTTCCTGGCTGCGTTTTTCATGAACCCATCACGTAACGCATTGATTCGTCAATGCAAGGCTGGCGCCTCGACTGAGTACAGGCAGGCCGCAATCTTAAGTGCCTGCCGTGGCGATCCAGAGACCGTCGGGACGCCAAAGACATGCGTCGTTTGGTTGCCGCGGTCGCCAAGGCTCCCTCGCAAAGACGAGTCGAGGAGTTCAGGGACGCGGGCACTGTCCGACGGGAACTGGGAACTGGCAATAACCGGGAGGCTTGCGGGTGCGGGGCCTTGCGGCATCTTCATTAACCGATCCCTCGCAACGCGCGGACTATCATCGGCTCATGAACTTGCTATTCGATAATCGATTCTTCGACGAGCTACCGGCCGATCCCGTTGTAGGGAATGGCCTGCGCCAAGTGCACGGTGCAGCCTATTCGCGCGCTGTGCCCACGCCGGTAGCCGATCCGCGTCTGCTCGCGTGGACGCCGTCAGTCGCCGAGGCGATTGGGATCACGCCCGAGCAAATGCAATCACACGCGCTATTGGAGGCGCTTTCTGGCAATCAACTGTTGCCGGGAATGCAGCCCTATGCCGTGGCTTACGGTGGTCACCAGTTTGGTCACTGGGCCGGTCAGCTCGGCGACGGTCGAGCGATTGCGCTGGGCGAGGTGATCGGCGCGGATGGCAAGCGCCACGAGTTGCAACTTAAAGGCGCGGGGCCGACACCGTATTCGCGTCATGCAGATGGCCGCGCGGTGTTGCGATCCTCACTGCGCGAATTCGTCTGCAGTGAGGCCATGCACCATTTGGGCATACCGACCACGCGTGCCTTGTCGCTGATCGCGACCGGCGACACCGTGGTGCGCGATATGTTCTACGACGGTAACCCACGCGCCGAGTCGGGTGCGATTGTGTGTCGCGTTGCGCCGTCATTTCTGCGATTCGGCAACTACGAATTACCCACCTCGCGCGGCGATACCGCGTTGCTGGAACGGCTGGTCGACTTCACCTTGGATCGTGATTTTCCGCATCTGCACGGCAGCACCCTCGAACGCCGCAGCGCGTGGATTCTGGAAGTCGCCGAGCGCACGGCCCTGCTGGTCGCACATTGGATGCGCGTCGGCTTCGTGCACGGGGTGATGAATACCGATAACTTGTCGATTCTGGGGCTCACTATCGATTACGGTCCGTATGGGTGGCTGGAGTCTTTCGACCCCGAGTGGACGCCTAATACCACCGACGCGAAAGGCCGCCGCTACGCCTATGCGCGCCAGCCGCAGATCGCGCATTGGAATCTGTCCGCGCTGGCCGGAGCCTTGACGCCGCTATTCGCCGACCAGACTCCCTTGCATTTGGCATTGGAGCGCTATGCGCACGTATTTGAAGCCGAGCACGCGCGCATGACCTTTGCCAAGTTTGGATGGATTGACGGCAATGCGGACGATTTGGCCCTCGCCGCCGAGTTCTTTACGCTGCTGGCGCGCGCGGAGATGGATTTCAGTATCGCCTTTCGCGAGCTGGCAAATTTGGATCTCGCCACGCCCAGCGCGCAATGCTTGCAAGCGGCCTTTTACGACGCGGCAAAACGCGATGCGAATCTGGACGCTATCGAGGATTGGCTGCGCCGCTATGCCGCGCGCTCGAACCGAGATGCATTGGCGTCAGCCAATCGGCGCGAGGCGATGAACGCGACAAATCCACGCTTCGTCGCGCGCAATTATCTGGCGCAGCAGGCCATCGACCGCGCCGAGCAGGGCGATTTGTCTGAACTGCACACGCTGATCCAAGTTTTACGCAACCCGTATAGCGAACAACCCGGTTTCGAAGGTTTCGCAGCCAAGCGCCCCGAATGGGCACGCGAGCGTGCGGGTTGTTCGATGTTGTCGTGTAGCTCCTGAGCGAATGCGCGCCAAACCGGTCGCATAGCCCAATCAACGCGTGCTGCGCGCTTCGTGGGCGCAGGCATTGGCGAGATAGGCTTTCAGATCAATCTGCGCATCGCTCGGAATGGATTCAGCCAGCGCGCGAATCGACTGGAAACGGTCGAGCCGGAAGCTGCGGTAATCCTGGCGCAGCTCGCACCACGCGGCCAAAGTCCACACGCGACCCCAATAGAACAAACCTAAGGGCCACAACACACGATTGCTGACTTGATCCTGGCCATCGATATAGCTTGCACTCAGCTTGCGCCGGTCGTTGAGCGCACGCCGCGCTGCCGTTAGCGCCTCGCGCGTGGCCGGATGCTGGCTGTAAGCCAACACCTCCATGCCTTCGGCTTTCAGTCCTGGGCGCAAGCGCTGTGGCAGCACTGCATCGATTTTGCACAGCACGCGATCAGCCGCTTGGCGCAGATCTTCGTCGGCATAACCCGAAACCCAAGCCGCACCGAGCGCGAGCGCCGCCAACTCCTCTCGATCAAACATCAACGGCGGCACTTGATAGCCCGCGCGCAGGCAATAGCCGACACCTGCAGCGCCCTCGATCGGCGTGCCCTGCGCGGCCAAATCAGCGATATCGCGATACACGGTGCGCTCGGAGACGCCTAAGCGTTCGCCCAATTGACGCGCGGTACGCACTCGGCCGCGGCCGAGTTCAAGCAACAATTGAAACAAACGATCACCGCGACGCATTTGAGTGCGTACCCCGATCGAGCCAGCGCGCCATCAAAGATTCACCACGAAAAACGCTAACAAGGCCACGCCGAGGATCGCGCGATAGATGAAAAACGGCAGTACGCCAACGCGGCGGATGATGCTCAAGAAAAAGTGGATGCATCCATAGCCGGCGACGGCGCTAATCGCGGCACCGAGCCAAAAACTGCCGTGGTCAACGCCACCACTGCCGCGCATCAATTCGACCACCCCGTGCAGGGCAGCAGCCGCCGTGATCGGCACGGCCAGCAAGAAAGAAAAGCGCGCAGCCGCTTGGCGCTCCAAACCCAGCAACAAGCCTGCAGTCATGGTGATGCCCGAACGCGAGACGCCTGGAATCAAGGCACAAGCCTGCGCAACACCAATCAATACGGCATCGCGTAATGATAGCGACCGCTCAGCGCGGCTTGCGCCCGACGCGCGTGCAAAGGCGTACCAGAGCAGGCCGCCGAAGATGATCTGGGTGATGCCTATCACCAGAAAATTGCGCAAAGCCAAGGCGTTGTCATCGCCCAGCGCCAACGCGGCAAGACCGCCAGGAATCGTGGCCAAAGCCAAGCCCAGTAACAAGCGCTGATCAGCATCGAGTACTTGACCGGGCCGCCAACGCATTAAACCTCGCGCCAATTGCAGCCAGTCCGCGCGGAAGTACACCAGCACCGCAACCAAAGTGCCGAGATGAAGCCCCAAGTCAAAAATGAGGCCCTGATAGCCCCAACCCAACCACTGTCCGGCCAGAAACAAATGGGCAGAGCTTGAAATGGGCAAAAACTCGGTCAACGCCTGGACCAGGGCCAGGATTAATATCTGAAGGAAATCCAATGGCTTATCTTCGAATGTAGAGGTTGGTATGGGCCCGCGCGCGGATCAAGGCGCGTCATCAATATCCGCAGGCACCACCAGCAGGTTTTCGATGGCACGACGTGCCTCGGCGATTCCGGTCTTGGCGTGGGCCGAAAATACCAGTGCTTCCGCCTCGATTCCGAGCGCGGCGATCTCGCGTAGCACGCGGTTGCGCACTTCCAGCGCGGGGCCACGATTCAATTTGTCGGCTTTGCTGAGCAGCACCACGCATGGCAAGTTGCGCGCGCGGCAGTAATGCAGCATCTGCAGATCAAATTCCGTCAGTGCGTGGCGAATATCACTGACCACCACGATACCGGTCAGCGATCGACGATCAGTCACATAGGCGTCGATGAGTTGATGCCATGCGCGCTTCAATGCCAGTGGGACTTTGGCGTAGCCATAACCCGGCAAATCGACCAGACGCTCCTGCGGCTCCAGCGCGAACACCACCAAATGCTGCGTGCGGCCTGGCGTCTTACTCGTGCGTGCTAAGGCATTTTGATCCACGATCGCATTCAGTGCGCTCGATTTCCCGGCGTTTGAGCGGCCGGCAAATGCGACTTCGCAGCCTTTGTCTTCAGGTAGCGGGTACAACTCGGGCGTGCTCAAAAGAAAGCTCGCGCGCCTGAATTTGCGCTCCAGATCAGCGTCGGTCGGCGCGGTCATGTAAAGCTCATCTGCGAAAAGTGGCGGCAATCTACCGCGAATGGCCCCGTTTAAGTGATCAAGGCCGCGTTAACCGCGCTTGCGAGCATGCGGGTTCGGGTTCGCGTGCTGGCTCGAAGGCGCTGCCAGTTGGGCGCGCTCGTGTAGAATCTCGCGCTTTCGGGGCGCTGTCTGCGCATTCACGCACGCGGCCGCCGCCAGACTATCTTTCCTTTTTGCGGTCGAGAACCAAATGAAGTTCAGCTCAGTCGTCGCCTTCATGGCCCTCGTTTTTGCCACCCCGGCATGGTCCGCGGGCGATGCCGCCGCTGGCGAAAGCAAAGCTGCGGTTTGCGCCGCCTGCCATGGTGTAGATGGCAACGCCATCGATCCGCAGTATCCCAATCTGGCAGGCCAGCACGAGGCCTACATTGCCGAACAATTGGCCGCTTTCAAGTCGGGCAAGCGCGAAAACGCGATCATGATGGCCTTTGCTGCGCCCTTATCCGAGCAGGACATGCTTGATGTGGGTGCCTTTTTTGCCAAGCAGAAGACCAAACCAGGTTTGGCCGACGATGCCTATCGGGCGGCAGGAAGCCAGCTTTACCGCGGCGGCGATATTGCGCGCGAAATTCCTGCGTGCATGGCTTGCCACGGCCCGGATGGACGCGGCAATCCAGTCTCGCGCTATCCCGCCTTGGCTGGGCAGCACGCTCAATACACTGCGGATCTGCTCAAGCGTTTTCGTGACGGTGCTGTCTTCGGCGAACCCACGGATTCGCGCGCGATGATCATGTCGCAAATTGCAGCCAAGCTCACCGATGCAGACATCGAAGCGCTGGCATCGACCATCCAGGGACTCCATTCGGCGAATCCTTGAGGCAATCCATCGCACGCTAAGCCTTTCTTCATCGGCGTTCTGTCAGGCTTACTTCCAGCCATCCGTCCCCTTGTGAGGAACTGTGTCAATGCGCTTTTTAGTTGCCGCCCTGCTTTCCCTGTTTCTCGCCCTGCCCGCATGTGCGCAGCCGGCCGAGAAGTTCGCCCTGGATAAGAATTATTTCGTCATTGATCCGCCGCAGCAGACCACATCGGGCGACAAGATCGAAGTACTCGAAGTGTTCATGTACTCCTGCGCGCATTGCTACGACTTGGAGCCCTATCTGATGAAGTGGCGCGCGACGGCCGCTAAGGATGTCGCTTATTCCGCTTTCCCAGCCGCCTGGAGCGAAGGCGCCGAAGCCTTTGCGCGTGCCTTTTATGCCGCCGAGACCCTGGGCATCCTGGAAAAGAGTCACGAAGCGATGTTCACCGCGTTTCATAAAGAGCGCACACCCTTCAACAGCATGGAAGACATTGCGCAGTGGTACACGCAATTTGGCGTCACCAAGGAAGCCTTCCTGAGTGCCGCGACTTCCTTTGCCGTGAACACCAAGGTCAATCGCTCGAAGGCAATGTTGCCGCGCTGGAATGTCGCCGGCACGCCGACCATCATCATCAACGGTAAGTATCGCTTCGATGTCTCGAGCGCTGGTGGTCATCAGAACATTGGCCCGCTGATCGACTTCCTGGTCGACAAAGCGCGTGCGGGCAGCGCGGTGGCTGCAGACTAGGCACTTAAAGCTCGCGAGGGCCATCCGCTGATGCCCACACGCGCAACTGAAAACACAGTAGGCCGCGCCGACGCCTCGTCGGTGCGGCTTTTCTGCTTCAATATTCATGCCGGTAACGCGCAAAACACGTTTCGTGAGTACCTTACGCGCGGCTGGCGGCATTTTTTGCCGGATTCAGGCAAGCACAAAAACTTGCTTGAACTGTCGCGACTGCTCACCAATGTGGATATCGCGGGCTTGCAGGAAGTCGACGCGGGCAGCTTGAGATCCGGATTCATGAATCAGGCCGCCTTTCTGGCTGAATCCTCTGGATTTCCGTATTGGTGGCAACAGCGCAACCGGCGCATCGGGCGCATTGCCGAATCCAGCAACTGCCTACTCAGTCGAGCGCAACCCACCTTGGTACAGGATCATCCCTTGCCCGGCCGCGTTGCTGGCCGCGGGGCGATTCTTGCCGTTTACGGTGAAGGCCCAGACGCGCTGGCCGTAGTCATGTCACATTTTTCGCTTGGCCAACAGGCGCGTAGCCGGCAATTCGATTTTCTGCGCGAACTGATTTCGCCGTATCGGCATTCGGTAGTGATGGGCGATCTCAACTGCGAGAGTAGCCATAGCTGCTTCAAAAATTTCATGGAGAAGACCGGTCTTGCCGTACCGGGCCCGAAATCTCTGAACACCTATCCAGCCTGGCAACCAATTCGGGCGATTGATCACATCCTCGTATCGAGTGATCTGCAGGTGCGGCGCTACGAAGTGCCGGCTTTGATGCTCTCCGATCACTTACCGGTTGCCGTCGAGATTGGTTTGCCCGCCGGCGCAAAATTCATGCGCCTTAAAAAGCCGCTGCAAAACACCGACTAGCGATGCTATCGGCGTAGACGACTCACATCGAATCCGCCTCTACTTCGATTCGACGGATACACAGTTGCGTGACCTCGGCGATCCACGGCATATCCTCGGCTACGTCAATTAATAAGCTGTAGCGCCGCGCGCCCATCACTAACAAAACTAAGGCGCGAATGGCCGCGTCATCAAGCGTTGCCGGCGCGTCGTCAAGGGCGCCAAGGGCGCGCTTCCAGCGCTCTGATAGCTCGTCAAAGACGCGTCGGTGGTGCTTGGCTTCAGCGATGCGAGTTTCCAGCAGCAACATTTTCTGATCGTAGTACGGGGTGTCCTTGCCAAATGCGCCACCACTGATGCGCACGAGCAAGCCGACCCGATCCCGCCATTGCAACTGCGTTGCGGCGACCACCTCGCGATCGATGCATTCGAGCATCCAATCGATGCAATGCCGCACATAGCCTGAGAGCAAGGCGTCTTTGTTCGGAAAATATTCGTATAAGGTGCCGACCGAGATACCGGTCTCAAGCGCCACGGCACGTGTGCTCAATCGTGCCCAACCGCGCAGCCGCCAGATCCGAACAAAAGCTTCGTAAATGGCCAAAACCGTGAACTTCGCACGCGCCTGCGAGGGGCGTTTTCGCGGCTTTGGGCGCGCTTCGAGGTTCATTGAATGAGCGCCTGCGTTTCCGAACCCGTGTGCCCTCGGTTCCCGCTACAGTGGGCCGCTGAATCCGAGGACATCAGTGCCATGACTGAATCTCTTATCCGTCTGCAATCGCGTAAAAATGCCCTGCGAGAGTCGCGGCTGACCGAAACGCCACTCGCGCCACTGGGCGTAGATCAAGTGCGCTTGCGCATTAGGTGTCTGGCGCTGACCACGAATAATGTCACCTATCTGACCTTCGGCGAGGCACCGATCCACTATTGGTCGTACTTCCCTACTGACGATGCACCGTGGGCGCAAATGCCAGCCTGGGGCTTTGCCGATGTGATCGAGTCGAACGCAAGCGGGATCGCAGTCGGTGAGCGCTTCTATGGATTTTTCCCGGTCGCCAGCCATCTCGACGTATTGGCCGAGCGTGTGACCGCGCGCGGTTTCTACGACGGCAGCGCGCATCGACGTCAACTCACATCGGCCTATAACCAGTACACCCGTTGTGCGCAGGATCCAGCTTACCGCGAGTCTTTGGAGAACCTTCAGGCGCTGCTGCGTCCGCTGTTCGTGACTTCATTCGTTCTGGCGGATTTCCTGGAAGAGCGTGCATTTTTTGCTGCCAAACGCCTGATATTTTCCAGCGCGTCGAGTAAGACCGCATTTGGTGCGGCTTATTGCCTGCAACATCGACCAGAACTTGAATTGGTCGCATTGACCTCGGCCAAGAATCGCGACTTTGTGTCCGCACTCGGGTGCTACTCCTTGGTGCTGGACTACGCTGATCTGGAGACGCTCGGCCGCGATCGCTCGACGTTGTATGTGGATTTCAGCGGTGATCATCACTTACGTGCGCGAGTACATGAACACCTCGGTGAAAACCTGGTCTACGACTGTCTCGTTGGCTTCGCGCAGACCAGACAAATGCTCGAGCAAGGCGAACTCGTGGGTCCGCGCCCCAGCTTTTTCTTTGCACCAGAGCAGATTGGAAAGCGCACGCGCGATTGGGGCGCAGAGGGTTTCAATCAGCGTTTCAACGCCGCACAAAGCGGATTTATGGATCAAGTTAGCGTGGCAGACAATCCTTGGATGACCGTGCTGGAGCATCAGGGCCTTGGCGCCGCACAGTCTTTGATTGCCGATCTGCTGGATGGCCACATGGATCCGCGCGCCGGCCATATTGTGCAAATGACACGCGACATGACGACCGACGACGGCCGGGCGGTGCAGGCATGAGCGCGGTCGCTGTCATCACCGGTGGTGGCAGTGGTCTCGGCCGCTCGCTGGCCATCGCGTGTGCCGGGCGCGGCATGAATCTGGTGCTCGCCGACGTCGATGAGCCCGGGCTCGCCGCCACTGCGCGCGAGATTGGCGCGCGCGTGCCAAGCTGCGAGGTGCTCACGCAGCGTGTGGATGTATCCAAGCTTGATCAAATCGAGTCTCTGGCAGACGCGAGCTTTGGCCGGTTTGGCCATGTCGACTGGCTGTTCAACAATGCGGGCGTAGGTGTCAATGGACCCATCTGGGAAAATTCCGAGCGCGACTGGCAATGGGTCTTAGGCGTCAACTTGCTTGGCGTCGCCTGGGGTATTAAGGCTTTTGTTCCGCGCATGCTGGCTCAAGGACGTGGCCACGTGATCAACACAGCCTCGGCCGCTGGTTGGATCAATGCGCCGGGCAGCGGGCCCTACAACGCCAGTAAATGCGCAGTCGTCGCCATGTCCGAAACATTGGCGATGGATTTGGCGCAAGCCTCCGCGAACATCGGTGTCAGTGTGCTATCGCCCGCATTTTTTGCCACAGGGATCATCGATTCACAGCGTAATCGGCCGCCTGATCTGGCCTGTGACGCCGCCCCAAGCGAGGCGCGCCGTCTTAGCGAGCAACAGTTGCGCTATGCCGTTCAGCACGGTCGCCTAAGCGCTGATCAGGTTGCCGAAATCACCGTCAAGGCGATCGAAAGCGGCCAGTTCTATATCTTCCCGCACGCGAAGATCAAACACATGGTCGTGGCGCGTGCGCAATCGGCGATGGAGGAGATCGCCGTATTCGACGCGCGGGTACGCAAGTGATCACGGCAAAGTGTCCAGGCCGAACCCCGTTCTGAACTGCAAACCCGTGCTGGACCTTGGAGATTACCGGCCTGCAGAGTTCTCATCTCCCGCCGTTGGCGCGGCGTAGATTCTTCCGCTAGCTCTCGTGCGGTGTCCTACAACTTCGGGGACACCACACCAGAAAGCTTGGTGCCCCAAGTTCGCCAAAGAACCCGCTCAGAACGGCCAGAGGCGCCCCCACCAACTGCGTTCATTCTCTCGAACGCCGGTCAGGTACGGATGATCGGGCGCATTCAAGGCCAGCGTACGCTTTGCGTCCTCAGCGATATCCTGCTGGCCTAGCGCCGCATACGACTGCGCCAAAATCGCCAGTGCATCGGGAACCTGCGCCGCCTGTTGATAGTTTTCCACAATGTACTTGGCGCGGCTGGCCGCACCAACATAGACGCCGCGACGGAAGTAGTAGCGCGCGACCGCTAGCTCGGATCCAGCCAGATCGTTACGCAGGAACACCATGCGTTGGCGTGCGTCCACCGCATAGCTGCTCGACGGGTAGCGCCGCAGCAATTCGCCAAAATCATTGAAGGCTCGACGCGCAGATTCGCTGTCGCGATTACCCGCCTGTCCCGGCAGGATGCGGTCGATATAACTGCGGTTGCGGTCGAAATTGACCAAACCACGCAGGTAAAAGGCGTAATCAATCTTTGGATGCGCGGGATAGGTCTTCACGAAACGATTAATCGTGCTGATGGACTCGTCGTATTGCGTGCGCTTGTATTGCGCGTAGGCCAGATCAAGCTGTGCCTGCTCGGCGTAATCGCCAAACGGGAAACGCGAGGTCAGACGTTTGTAGTAGCGGATCGCACGCTCGTAGTTGCCGTTGTCGAGCGAGACTTTTGCTTCCTGGTACAAAGGCTCCAGCGCCAAGGTCTCGGTCTCCTCTTTGCTCTTGTCGCCACTGCAGGCGCCAAGCAACAGGATCCCCAGGCCCAAGCCAATGGCACGCAAGGTGTTTGAAGCGAAAAGCCGCATAGAGATAAGCACCCAGGGAGACAAGGTCGACGATGATAACCTACCGCGCCCCGACCCCCGGCAGATCCCTGTTGGGGGCGATTCAGGCAGGCTTGATTCATCCATGTCCGAGATTCTCGAAGCTTATGTTCCGCACACGTGCGCCGGATTGCGATTCGACGCCGCCCTCGCGCAGACCTTTCCGCAATACTCGCGCTCAAAACTGAGCACTTGGATCAAAGAAGGCCGCGTCCACATCGACGGCCGCATCGCCAAACCGCGTGATGGCGTGAGTGGGGGCGAAAGCGTGCGCGTGGAAACCGTTGCCGAGCCCATGCTCACGGATGTGGGTGAAGACATCCCCCTGACGATCCTGCTCGAAGATCCGGATTTTTTCGTGCTCGACAAGCCGGCTGGTCTGGTGGTGCATCCTGGAGCCGGCAATCGCACCGGGACTTTGGTCAATGCGCTGCTTCATCACCAGCCCGATCTGGCCGCGGTCCCGCGCGCCGGGGTCGTGCACCGGTTAGACAAAGACACCAGCGGCGTTATGGTCGTCGCGCGCACGGCCGAGGCGCATCACGCCTTGGTCAAGGCACTGGCCGCGCGCGATGTGCGGCGCGAATACTTGGCCTTGGTGTTCGGGAAAGTCATCGCAGGCGCCACCATTGACGCGCCCATCGGCCGGCATCCGACGGATCGGCTGCGCATGGCCGTGGTCGAGGATGGACGTCCATCGGTCAGCCACTACCGCGTGGTCGAGCGCTTTCCTGCACACACGTTATTGCGGGTTTCACTGGAAACTGGGCGCACACACCAGATCCGCGTGCATCTGGCGCATTTGCGTTGGGGCATCGTCGGTGATCCGGTCTATGGCGGCGGGCTACGCATGCCCGCCGGCGCGACGCCAGACCTGCGCACCGCCTTGGGCGGCTTCAAGCGGCAAGCCTTACACGCGCAAACGCTGAGCTTTGCGCATCCAAGGACGGGTGAGGAAGTGACAGTCGAATCCAAGCTTCCAAGTGATTTTGAGCACTTGCTGGCTAGCCTGCGGACCGATGCGCACGCACGTGCCTAAAACCGCGATGCCGGGCTGGATCGAAGCCGAAGGCTTGCCAGCCGGCGTGCGCGGCGGCATGGCGACGCGGCGCTTCCCGGGCGTTTCCGAAGGTCGATGGGGGCCGGCCAATTTTGGCGAACACAGCGGCGACGATCCCGAAGCGGTCGCCTGCAATCGTGCCTGCCTGATCGAGGCGCTATCGCTGCCATCAGATCCCTTGTGGCTGCGACAAGTCCATGGCGTCGGTGTCTGGGTCGAGGGCGAATCAATCATCGGTAATGCGACCGAGCGCATCGCTGATGCCAGTGTCGTCCGCGCGTCGCGTGCGCCAGCCGTGATACTGAGCGCCGATTGTCTGCCGATCTTGTTGGCGAGCGAATCGGGCGGCGAAATAGCCGCCATTCATGCCGGTTGGCGTGGGTTGGCGGCGGGGGTCATTGAAAACACTTTGTCGGTGATGCACACGGATCCGCGCAAAATTGTCGCGTGGATGGGGCCTGCCATTGGCCAGGCAGCCTTCGAGGTGGGTCCCGAAGTGCGCGCCGCCATGTTGATCAATGACCCGCACGCGGATCGGGCGTTTCAGAGGGGTGATGGCGATCGCTTGTATGCGGACATCTACCAACTGGCGCGGAACCGGCTTGAACTGGCTGGATGCAAGGTGGGCGGCGCACACTTCTGCACGGTCACATCGCAGGCAATGCATTCCTATCGCCGCGACGGTGCCATTAGTGGGCGCATGGCAACGCTGATCTGGCGTGTCTAATTTCCACGAGCGGCGTGGCGCCGAGGATGCGTGTGGCCACCACACGGTTCAAAGTCAGTCGCAGCGTCCGGCGAGCTGTGGGAACAAGCTTCGAGCACGCAAGCCTGCTTGTCTTCGCCGGGCGAGCGCTACAATCGAAGATCATGTAGATGCGGAATGCCTTGACCTATGGATGGTTTCACGCCCGATCTTTTGTCCGCATTGCTGCAACGCCAGCGTGATGCACATGCGCGACGCGTGCCCGATTACGGCCAACGCGTTGATGATCTGAAGCGGCTGCGGGCTTCGGTCAAACGCCGGTCGGAAGACATCGTGGCTGCCATTGGCGCGGATTTCGGCCGGCGCTCGCGCCACGAGACCTTGATTTCCGACGTCATGACCGTGCTACATGACATCGATTACGCGCTGGCGCACCTGAAACGCTGGATGAAGCCCAAGCGCATGCCGACTAGCATGCAGTTCAAGCCCGGACGGAGCGAAATTCGTTACCAGCCGGTGGGCGTGGTCGGCATCATTTCGCCTTGGAATTACCCGGTCAACTTGGCGCTGATGCCGCTCGCCGCTGCGCTCGCGGCCGGCAATCACGTCATGCTCAAACCGTCGGAACTGACACCGCGGACCTCTGATCTGTTGAAAGTGTTGTTAGCGGACATATTCCCGGAAGATCGCGTGTCGGTGGTGCTGGGTGGGCCGGACGTAGCAAGCGCGTTTTCGGCTCTGCCGTTCGACCATCTGTTCTTCACCGGATCGACGCAAGTCGGGCGTCTGGTGATGCAAGCGGCTGCAGAGAATCTGACACCAGTAACGCTGGAACTTGGCGGTAAATCGCCGGCCATCGTGGCGCCGGGTTATCCGATTGCGACTGCGGCGGCCCGTTTGGCCGCCGGAAAATTCCTGAATGCCGGCCAGACCTGCATCGCACCTGATTACGTCCTCTGCCCACACGACCAAGTAGAGGCACTTACCAAGGCACTGACGCGTGAAGTCAATGAGCGCTATCCGGTCCTCAGCAGCAGTCCGGATTACACCAGCATCGTCAATGACCGGCAGTATCAACGGCTGACGGCTCTGCTCGCTGATGCGGAAAGCAGCGGCGCGAAAGTGCTGCGGCTGAATCCCGCGAACGAGACGCTGGATCCGTCAAAGCGGGTAATCGAGCCCACCTTGGTGCTCGGGGCCAAAGCTGATTCGCGCCTAATGCGCGAGGAAATTTTTGGGCCAATTCTGCCGATCCTGCCGTATGCGAATCTCGACGAGGCCATCGCTTATGTGAACGCGCGGGATCGTCCCTTGGCGCTCTATCACTTTGATCTGGACAAAGATCGAACCGAGGATGTGCTGGTCCGCACCACCGCTGGCGGCGTCACCATCAACGATTGCGTGCTGCATATCGCGCAATCCGCCTTGCCCTTCGGCGGCATTGGCCCGTCCGGCATGGGCCACTATCACGGCCACTTCGGCTTCCTCACCTTCTCCAAGCAGAAGCCCGTGTTTTACCAAGCACGCTGGTCTTCAAGCGCGCTGCTCAAGCCGCCATATAAAGGCTTTGCCGATTGGTTGGTGAAGATGTTGACGCGCTAGCAGCCTGTCGGACTTAAAGGAAATCGGCTGCAAATCCGCCTGGACGATCCATATTCCGCCGCTTTCTCGGGCAATAGAAGAGCTATTACCCTTCAAAATCGACGAAATCTGGCTTCGCCCAGTCAGATTTTCGCTTCGATTCTTCAAGTCCGACAGGCTGCTAGCAGAGGTGCGGCTGCTTTTAGAAGCAGGATCAGGCTTGCTTGAAACAAAAGCGGGGCTGCTTGAAGCCGCTCGGGGCGTAGGGGCTTACGTGCGGGGCTCGGGGAACACGCGCTTTGGAGCTAAGAATGCAAGGGCTTTTTAGCTTATTTTGACCGCGTAGCGAGATATTTGACCCATGGCCGGGGTCTCATCGCTGCGATGAATAGTGCCTGCGGCCCTTTCCTGACCCACAAGAACTCGCGGACTGATCGGTGCGCCCGAGCACCCAGCCCCGCTGTTGGCGTCACATAACCCCGATCTTGCTCATAAAGCCAGCCCCGCTCTTGTCTAAAGCAGCCGCGCTCGGGGCTTCACCGGGTCTACTGCGTGGCCGCTTCGGGCGCTGCGGTCATCGCGCCCCAGATGGCCGCGCCGACTAGCGCCGCCAACATCAACAAATGGCCCGGCAGGATTTGCCACAGAAACGCTTTGCCACCGCGCGCGGCCATGATCATCTTGGAGATCATGTTGACAGAGAATGCGATTACCAAGGCCCAACGCGCGTCGCCGATATTGAGCGAACCGCCAGCGACCAACTGGCCCATAGACAAGGTCACGGCATGCGCATCCGCGAGGCCGGCGGTCGCCGCTGCGAGGTAGACGCCCTTTGGACCAAGCCACGCTTTCAGCGCCGCCGAAATCAACAGAATTCCGGCGAGCATCGCGGTGAAGATCAGCGCCTGCTTCGGATCGAATGGCCGACCTTCACTGGCGTTGTCGTCATCGTGCCCCTTGGTCGCGGTGCGCGCGAGGAGCAAAGTCGCGATCAATGCGACCACCGTTGCCGCAGCTAACATCGGCCAGACCGCGTGCAGCAACTGCAAGGACACGCCCATGAGCAACACGCCCATAAGGACGGTGGTGGCAATGCTGGAGGCCATGCCTGCGGCGGCATAACTGGTGACGCGCTCAGCATCCGTGACCGCGCGCTGGCCCATCGCGGCGATCGTGGCGGTGCTCGATACAAAACCGCCGATGAAGCCCGCAATCGGTAAGCCGATGGTTGGCCCTACCACCCGCAGCGCGACGTGTCCGGCCGCACCAATGGCCATAATCGCCACCACGATCGTTCCCAGTTTGCGAATCTCAATCACGCCCCAGGGATCGATGGTGCCCGACGGCAACAAGGGCAGCACAATCAGCGCACAAGCAAGCAGCAGCAGGCCATCGTGGATTTCCTGCGGCGTCAGCAATTTTTGTGAGAAGGTATGCAGGCGCGATTTGGCATTCAGCAAGATTGCGATCGCCACGCTCAGAGCGCCCGCCAATCCGGGCTGATCGTGCGCCAGCGCACCCAGCAGGAAGGTCGCGACCATGGCGATTTCGGTGGTCAGGCCCATGTCATCCGCATGCGATCTGGCGTAGGCGAACAAGGCCGCCAAGCCGATAAAAGCTCCGGAAAGCAGCAACAACTCGGTGCTCATATCCGCGGAGATGGCGCCGACCAACGCGATCAAGGTAAAGGTTCGAACGCCGGCAGCGCCGCGCGTGGATTCGGCGGCTTTACTGCGCTCGCGCTCGATGCCAATCAGCATGCCGAGGCCTAGCGCAACCACGAAACCCACAAGCTGATCTATCGCCGGCAATTCATTCATGGTCTATCCACCGAGTCAGAGGTGTAGGCGGCCGAGCCGCGCTGGCGCGACTCGAATGACAAATAAGGCGCGCATAATGCAATCGCGTAAACCGTCTTTTCGTGAATCCTCAAGCTGGCCAATGCAAGACACCATCGACGATGGTGTGCGTGCGCCCGCCCACCAGCACCGATAGCGGCGATTCGATCAGGATATCGATGCTCGCATCGTGGCCCATTTCTCGACCCTGGCTCACGCGGTAGCCAGACGCCAACGCGCCCTGCGGCTCACACTGCGCGATATAAGCGGCGATCAAGCCATTTGCGGCGCCTGAGGCGGGATCTTCCACAATGCCGACACCCGCTGGAAAAGCGCGCACCGCCAGTTGGATTCCGGGCTCGGTGCTGCGCGCAAACACGCACAAACCGAGGCTGTCAGAAGCCAACGCCAGGGCACGAATGGCGGCGTGATCGGGTTTCCACGCGCGCAAATCCGCCTCGTTGGCGAACTCAGCCAGCCACCAGCGACGCCCGCCTTCGACCAAGGCCGGCGGCAGCGCGCCCAAAGACCGACCGGCCAGAATCGATTGCAACTGCGGATTCATATTCGCGCTGACATCACCCGCTTGCGCCTGCCACACAATGCTCGCCGCCGGTGCGCGCACGAAAAGTTTCCGATCGGCCCCGGTACCCGTGGCGCGGATCGGCAGCAGACCGGCCATGCATTCCTGCACCATTTGGCCGTCGGTGAGCGACGCAAAGCCGCTGTCCAACGCCGCGTGCGCGCTACCGATGGTGGGATGACCGGCGAAGGCGATCTCTTTGGTGGGGGTAAAAATGCGTAGCTTGTAGCTGGCGCCGGCTACCGTCGGCGGCAGCAGATATGTGGTTTCGACCAGATCCGTCCAGCGCGCAAATGCCTGCAAGCTCGGCTGGGACCATAGCTCAGCACCGATGACCACACCCAGGGGATTGCCGCCACCAGGATGTTCGGTGAAGACATCCAACTGTAGAAACCGGATAGACATGCCGCGCCTTCATTCGTGTGCCGACGCCGATCATGCCGCAGATCGCCCGAGCGCAGTTCAAAGAGGCTCGGGGCTTAGCTCAGAAGCGTTCGTGCGCGGCCAGATAGCGCCATTCCCCAGGCGCGAGCCGCGACAGCGGAATCCGCCCGACGCGTAAGCGTTTCAAGCTCACCACCTGTAATCCGGCTGTCTCACACAAGCGCGAGATCTGTCCTGGCTGCGCGGCTTTCGCGGCGATTCGCAGCCGCGCCTCGCTCTGCCAACTGACCTTGATCGCGCTCGGCGCTTTCTCGTTTAAGCCGCGCCCGCGCTCCATCTGCAGACGCTGCTCATCGGACAAAGTCCCAAGCACTTCGACGGCGAATTCTTGCTCATAGCGATCGCGCTGCTCGTGCATATGCGCCGCAAAACCGCGGTCCTGGCTCAAGATCAGCAATCCGCTCGCGGCGGATTCCAAGGGCATGACCGGCAGCAGATGGCGGAAATGCCGTTTCAGCACGCGCGTGCCGACGTCCTCGGCCGATCGATGCTCCAGCGTGATCAACTGCACCGCGTCTGCCGAGTCGAGTCCCGCCGGTTTGTTCAGCATTAGGCTAGCTGGCGGCAATTGCACCAACTCGGCGTGCGCATCCAGCGCGATGCTTTGCTCCTCGGCGACTTTGGCTTGTGTCTCCTCGACTACTTCGCCATCCACCCGCACCCAGCCGCCGGTGATATAGATCTCGGCCTCACGCCGTGAGCAAGCGATTTGCGCCTGCAGCCTTTTGTCCAGACGCTTCAAATCAGTCATTACACAAGCCCGTACCAATTGAGCGGCATTCTAGGCCTGCGGGAGTCCAAGCACGCGGCTGGCGCACTGCCGGATGCGCAATTTGAAGCTGTGTCGCGGCATCGGGAAACGCCGCCGATCAACCTCCAACTGACAGGCCGAAGCGCACAATATCGGTTGCCGATAGCGCACCTTGCGTGCGTGCCGCAATCTTACCGCCGACGAACACCGCCAGTGTCGGGATGCTCTGAATGCCGTAGGTCTGTGCGATATCGGGGTTAGCCTCAATGTCGATCTTCACCACACGCACGCGCGGTTCGAGCTTCTGCGCTGCGCTATTCAAATGCGGCGCCATTTGTCGACAAGGCCCACACCACGGCGCCCAGAAATCGACCAATACCGGCTGCTGCGAGCGCGCAATCATCTGATTGAAGGCCGCACTATCCACCGCGACCGGCTTGCCCTGAAACAACGCCGCTTTGCAGCGACCACAAGTAGGTGCATCGGCCAGTTTTGAAGTCGCCACGCGGTTGGTGGTGCCGCAGTCGGGGCAGACGATGTGCAAGGCTTCAGTCATGATGCTCACTGCGAGACGGTCGTTGCCAAGGACATGGGCGCTTAGGTCTAGGCAATCAAGGTGCGGCACACCAGTCTTAAGCTCGCAGTGTCGACATCAAGGAAGCGCGCCCAGAATCCGCAGGCTTGGGTGGAATTAGTGGCGCGGCTGCAAGCGTTGCCGGGACTTCGCGTTGCGCTCTCCAATCAAGGGGGGCGCGCGAGCGCGTCGCAGCGCCAGCGTGCGCCACCACGTCGGTAAGATATCTCGCAACGACAAGCCCACTCGGCGCATGGTGCGGGTGTCCAATCGTCATTTTTGAGAAGCATGGCGACGTGGTATTGGAGCCGTTTCGGGCTGCGATAGTCGCCCAAGCGGTCGCTTGGCTTCTATTCGCCATACGGAACGGATCTGCGGTTCAAAACCACGGGGCGTCACCGGATCGTTTCGCTGCGCTCACGATGACGAGTCAACGACGACTTCGCCACACTGCGCTCTGACATCAGGCAAACCCATGTGCCCGAGCTCTGTGCCGTTCCCAAAAGCGCTCGGACACCTCGCATTGAACCCGTCCCGGCGGACAAAACGCCTGCAGACGGGTTCTCTCAAGCTGCCCACCCGGCCCTCCGTTTGGAGAGCCGGGCAGGGTCCGTTTAGTTGCAACCCTGGACTTGGATGTTATCGATCGCCCAACCGTTCGGCACCGGGTCGACGGTGTTCGAATCGGCGGTGGAGCGGAAACGCAGGCGCACGCTTTGTCCGGCGAAATCGTCCAGAGTGAAGATCGTACGCACCGATTGGCCGCCGGCTGGCTGGCGACACCAAGCGAAATTACCCACCGCCGGATTCCCGCTGGAGAGCACGCCAGGATAGGAATCGGTCAAGGTGCGGACATTGCCCAAGGCATTCCAGGTGGTCCCGTTGTCGCTGCTGATCTCCACCAAGCCGCCGTCCCAACAATCGGTTGCACCGTCCACTTCATAACGATGGAAGGCGTCGAAGGCCAAGGTCAACGGCCGTTGCGCAGCGGCCGGCAGCGTGATCGAGGGCGATATCAGACGTTGATCCGAGGTGATCTCACCATTGCCGGCGACCCAAGCGCGCGTGGCGATGCCGGTCCCGGCCGCGGGCGTGAGCTTCTGCCACAGAGTTGTGGGCGCGCCGGCTGCGTTTTCAGTGGTCCAGGCAATGACATCGCCGCTGACGTCATCTTGGAACACCGGATTCACGGCGGTGCCAGAGGGACACACGCCTGGAGCGCCAGTGGTGAAACTGGAGGTGGCCGACAAACCGCCAATGCCGCAGAAGTTCGACGCGCGCACGCGCCAGAAATACTGCACACCCACGGTCAGCAGAGTCGTCGGCACATAGCTATTGCCGGTGACGGTGGCCGTTTCCAGCACCGGACTGAAGCCTGCGTTATTCGCCAACTCGACGCGATATTCGGTCGCGCCCGTCGGTGCCGACCAGCTCAGCGTGGGTCGAATCGAGGCGCCGGTCGACGCATTCGCGGGCGACAACAAGCTGGGGGCGGCTGAGACAGCGGCTGAGACGCCGAAGCTGACCTGGGTGCTGCGCGTGGTGGCGACGTTGAGACCATTAATGGTGCCCGAGTAAGTGCCGGGGCTAAGCAAGCGCGCACCGACCAGTGTGACCGTGCTGCTTCCGCCGGCCGCGATCGTCACCGGGTTGAAAGTCGGCGTGACGCCTGCCGGAAAGCCGCTTGCACTTAAGATAACGTTGCCGCTGAAGTTGCCAAAGACGCCCGCGCGAACGCTCACCACCGGGTCACTGGCCGTCGTGCCGCAGGCCGCGATGGTCGTGTTTGGCGTACGCTCCAGCAAGAAATCACTCTGCCCACAACTCGGGAATTTAAACGAGCACACACGCGTCGACCACGAGGCTGCGGATGTGGTCGGGAAGTACTCATTGGTGTGCCAGAAGGTGCAGTCGTCGGCGGGATCGATGCTGGTCATTGAATAATCGCCCCAGCGACCCGTGGTTCGCGGTGGGAAAACGCCGCCGGTCTGCGCGCCGGTGTTCGGCGGTGTGCAGGTTTGCTCGTCCAGCAACACGCCGGGTGTGCCGTCACGCTCGCGGCCGGTGATGCGGATTTCCGGGTTATTCGCCGTGCCAGATGCGGTGTAGCCCACGCCTAAATTACCGTTCTGGTCGATATTGATGCTGCTCATCCAGCGTGTGGGCGTGCCCGGTGCATAGCTGCCCTCATGCCGCACGCGCTTGACCAGCCCACTCGGCGTGACCATCGGTGTTTCAAAGCCATCGCCGAAAAGATCAGCAGCGGGCACTGTCGCCGCGCGTTTGAACGCGAACTGCACCCAACGCAAGGCACCGCGCGAGCTACCGGCGTCGACCACATGCGAAATCGCGCCATAGGCTTCGCTCGGGCCCGTCGCGGGGAATGCGCGCATGGCCGCGATGTACATGAGATTGGAGGTGAAACTGTCAAGCCGCGTGGCCGTGCCAAGCTGAGGAATACCATTCGGGCCGTTGATACCGAGGACATAGGGTTGTGTCCCTACCAGCGTCGGGCCACTCAAGCTGGCGGTGCCGGCGGTCCAGTTCAAACACAGATCCCACATACGGTAGCCATTACCGGCCGTGGCGTGATGCACGAATACCGGACATGCGCCGGCCGGCATTGGATTCACGCCTTCGAGGTGAAAGGGCAATGCACCGAAGCCAGAGGCCAGCGTGCCACCGGTGACACGAATGAATTGCGCGCTCAAGCCGTCGAGCATGCGCGTACGGTCAACCGCGGCAAACGACGCGCCCTGAAAGGCGCCGCTCAGGAACTCATGCTGGGTGAACAAATAGGCATTCTGTGTACCATCGGCGCTGCGCCAGATGCCCATCTTGCCGTAGTCATTAAATGCCGGATATTGGAAGGCATAACGGTGATAGCTACCGAGTGGATCGGAGGTCGCTGACACCGCCACGCACTGGAACCACGGCGCGGCATTCGAGGAGCTGAAACCAAACTGGCTGACGATCCAACGTTGCGCGGCGTCGTCCCACAGCACCAGCGGATCGCCTTGATTGGAGGTTTGGCAGAGTCCGCCAAATCCTGCAAAAAAGGAATTACCCGGGTTGGGACCTGTCTCCAGTGCGCCCGTCACCTTGTTGTAAAGCGCCCAGCGCGTATTCACCCATTGAAAATAATGTGTGGGGCTAACATCGCCCACGGTGTCCGGCGGAATGAATCCGCCCGCTTGGCTGGAGGAAAGCGCATTAAAACTTACCAAAGGCGCCGGCGCACTGGCACCACTCGGTTGCAACTGAATGCTCGGATTCTCGGCACGCGGCACGCGACCGATCAAATCCTCGATACCCGGCAAGAAGTTGTAAACCTCCGTTGGCGCGGCGCCTGCGGCCGCGGGCACTGGCAAGGGCAAACCTGCGAGCAGATCGCGCAAGGGCGGCGAGGTGTCGCGCCTGACCTCACGGAAGGACTCGATCTTGAGTGGCTTCATTCCGGCGTCCGCAGGCGCGCCAAAGGCGCTGCCAGACAGAAGCAAGGCCAATGCGGCCGATGCTGCGAAAAACTTCATGCGGAAATACTCCTGTCGAGGATTCATTGTTGCGCTTTATCTGCGATCAGTTGCAGCCGGCGCAGGTGGTCATGGAGAAAGACGCGCGTCGGCGTCGGCATATAGGTCTGCTGAAGAGCGTCCGTAATGGCCGGCCTTTCAAGCGCCGGATCAATTGCGCGCAAGACCAGCGCGGCTTGCTCGGCCACCGCCGGTCGCGGCGAACTGAGCCACCGCGCGATGCTCGCAAGGTCAAGGCCATCCGCCTGGGATTGCAGCTGTTGCAGGCTCAGATAGATCAACGATTCGGGATTGTGCAAATCGGTCGACGGGGTGGTCACAGGGGACTGCGTGACGACAGCGAGCCAGACTGCGTGCTGGCGCGTGTCCGCGACGTTCAGCACATTGTCCAGCGCCGCCTGGATCACGCGCAGCCGCGCGGCGGGCAGCGCTTGGCTATGCGCCGCGATGGCAAACACTTGCGCGGTTTCGGCGGTGCTGAGGGTGCTGTAAAACTCGGGCCGCAACAGCAACTCGGCCAACATGAAATCCTGCTCGACCGGATCGACCGACTGCGTGCCCGCCAAAATTTGCGCGCGTCGCTCAGGGGCGTCGGCGTTCAGCCACGTGGCTGCGCGCTCGCAATCGCCAAAAATCGCGGGCTCGGCACCCTCGGTGCTGGCAATCGTGCCCACATTCACGCGCTGATAGCTATTGCCCTTACGCGTGTCGCGCTGCAAGTCGCCAAACACGAACAGGTAGGCTTGCGCGGGATCGAGAAACTCGGCAACGCCAGCGGGGACACGAATTGTCGCCGCGGTGCGTGGCTCTCCGCGCAGCACTGACTCGACCCGCAAGTGGAGCGAATCCGTGGACTCGGCCGCACTGGGAAAAGCGCAAACCACCGTGTAAAGACTCGACGCGAGCAATTTACTCGGCGGCTGCCGCCGCGGTGCAGCGTACGCGCTGACAGTGGCAATCAGCAGCAGCAACAACATTAGCCCGCGTAGATTGCTGCGGACGCGACGATGCGCGGTGTGCAAACGCAATGGCGGTCTCCTCTGAGGCGCGTGAGGCTACGCCCACGGGTGCAACCATGCAAACCCAAAGGATGAGATTCGCCTCGTTCATGCGGATGTTTTGCATTCCCTTCACAGTTTATGTGGCAATGCACGCGGCTTAGATTACGCGCGGTCATTGCCGCACCTGTTTAGGATCGCGGTGCCTGAAATCGAATCCAAGACCATGAAAACTTCACCGAAGTTAGAAGCTGAGCGTTATGTGCTACGTCAGGCGCTCGACGACGATGTCGAAGCGATCATGCGCGTCCGCTATGCGGTGAAAGAGAATCGGCTGATTTCACGTGTCATCCCCCATGAAGAGGTCATAGACCAGATCAATCGCAGCGGTCGTGGATGGGTCACCGAGGTCGATGGTAACGTCGTCGGCTTCGCCATCGGCAATGCAGAAAACGGCAATATTTGGGCTCTTTTCGTTGATCCACATCACGCGGGGCGTGGTCAGGGTCGGCGCCTGCACGACGTGATGGTCAGATGGCTATTTGCAGCGGGATTGAAGCGTTTGTGGCTCACCACCTCCGCCGGCACGCGCGCCGAGCGCTTCTACGAGATCGCGGGTTGGCGGCCGTCCGGGATCATGCCCAGTGGCGAAATCCGCTTTGAGTTGGCTGCGCCCACATGGCGTGATCGGTCGGTCGTGTTGCGCGCATCGGGCGCTAATTGACGTAGTGCTGACGACTCGCAGAGTGATCAATGCCAGGCGGACCCCGATCTCGCAGCATCGCCTATGCGCTGCTATGGCCGACGCTACTGCGCGTGTACACCGCGCTTGGCAGAACCTTTCGCGACCTCCTCGGCGAGCAACTGCGCCAAACGCAACACACCGGGTCCGGCGCCCTCTGGGTCGGCGACGATAAAATCCAGCTCGACATAGCGATCGCCGCCGCCGCGTAAGGGCAGTTCCTTAAGCTCGTCGCGATCAATCTCTTCGCGAATGCGATCCTGCACGTACCACGCAAATCCATAGCCGCGTTGAGCGGCGTCAATGGAACTTGCCAGATGGCTGAAAGTCCAGCGCTGCTGGGCTTCTAATATGCTGCTGGCGGCGGTGCGTTTGCTGCCCGAATCGCGCACCACCAGATGCCGATGCGCGCGCAAATCTCGCAGCGTGAGATCCCGCCGCAACTGGTGCAGCGGATGATCGGGATGCGCGGTCGGTGCGATGCGTAGGCGCATCAGCGAGCGGCCGATGAATCCCGGGGGAATTTGACCCGAGACCACTAATTGCGTGCGTCCCTGTAGCAGGGCTTCGGCGGTGCCACCGAGCACCGATTCGATCATCTCAATACGTGTATGCGGGCTCTCCTTAGCGAGGCGCTCAAGCGCACCCAGCACTAGCGGTATCGGGAAGATAATCTCCACAGCCAGCGAGACCGTGACCTATATGCTCGAAGGGCATATGCGCCACGAGGATCACCTGGGCAATCGCGGCGATCTAGCCGATGGCGATGTGCAGTGGATGACGGCTGGTCGCGGCATCGTACATTCGGAAATGCCGCAGCAAACCGAAGGCCGCATGCGCGGTTTTCAACTCTGGCTGAATCTGCCAGCGCGCGAAAAGATGCAGCCGGCGGCGTATCGCGATATTCCCGCGGCGCAGATTCCGCGCGTGGAACTGCCCGGTGGAATTTCGGGCAAAGTGATCGCGGGAACCTTGCAAGCAGAAACGCCGATCTGCGGTCCTATCAATCCGAGTCATCAGCGTATCTCCACTGATCCTTTGTCTCTGGACGTGCATTTGCCGCCGGACGCGATCTTTGAGCACGCCGTGGCGGCACAGCACAATGCGCTGATTTATGTGTACGAAGGTGAGGTAAGTGTGGGCCGTGCGCAGGTGGGCCAGCATGCGGCTGGCATTTTATCCGCTGGCGATATGATCGTCGTTCGTTCTGGGGCGAAGGCGACAAAGCTGCTGATTCTTGCAGCGCGTCCCATCGGCGAACCGGTGGTGCAATACGGTCCATTCGTCATGAATACGCGTCAGGAAATCGAGCAGGCCATTAGTGACTATCAAAGCGGCGCCTTCACCCGCGCTGCATGAAGATGTGAAAGCAGATTCAAGGGTCTATTCAAAAACCCGCGCTGCGACGAATTGTCGCGGCCTTTCTACGCCGAACTCAAAGGAGTCTTTATGCGCGCTCGCCTACTTGCCTTAGCCCTACTCGCCGGTGCCTATGCCCTGCCGGCGTCCGCCGCGGATGTTTACACCATGGACCCGAATCACACCCAGATCCGCTTCGGATGGAGCCATTTCGGGTTCTCCAATCTGTCCGCGGGTTTCGAGAAGTTCACCGGCGAACTCAAAGTGGACACGGCCGATTGGAGCCAGTCATCGGTGAATATCAGCATCCCGATGACTTCGCTGCACACCGGTGTCAGTGACTTGGATGACCATCTGAAGAGCGCCGACTTTTTCGACAGCGAGAAATTCCCGGAAGCTACCTTCAAGAGCACCCAGGTCGAGAAAGTCAGTGACACGGCGCTCAAAGTCACGGGCGACCTGACACTGCACGGCATCACCAAATCCGTGGTGCTTGATGTGACCGTGAACAAACTTGGTAAGCACCCGATAAGTGGCAAGGATGCAGCCGGTTTCGACGCGAAGACCATGATCAAGCGCAGTGATTTCAAGGTCGATAAGTACGTGCCGAATGTCAGCGATGACATCTGGATCCAGATTTCGACCGAAACTAAGAAAGGCTGATCGCGCATCGCGCCAGTCCCAGATCGCACCGAATCCGCCTAACTGGCGGATTCGTTTTTCCAGCGAAAAAGAAGCGAGCACGGGGCACGACTTCGCGTGCACCGTCCGCGTGCCAGTCCACGCCATCCGCATGGCGCGGTTCGCTTAAAGTCAGCGCACCTTTACGATTGCCGGCGGGCAGTCGACACCCAAATACGCCGGAAAATCCATCGTCGCGTCCCAGCTTCCAGCCAAGCTTTTGCTTTTGCGTAGTCCGCCTCGGGCCGATCGAGCCCTTTTCCGCGTTTGGCCAGTCACTCAGCAGCCGTCAATTGCACGGCTGTAGCGGGATATTCGAGCAGGAAAGCCGCGATCGCTGCACTCACCCCAGCGGCATTTTCAAGATGCAGATGGTGGCCGCCCGGCAGGCGCAATAACTGGGCCGGCGCCAGCGCGTTGATGCGCGCGTCTGATTCAGGGCCGACCAAATAGCTGGTCGGTGGATCGGTCAGAATTAATAGGGTGGGTGCGAGGATCGCTTCGATAAAAGCCAAGTATTGCGCCTGCGTCCCGCGCATCGGCGTCGGCAGGGTCTGGCGCTGATCGGAACTCCATACGAATCCGCCGTCTACGGCGACCATCGCGCGCTCGATCAAATACTCGGCCGCAGTCTCCGAGAGTTGGTTGGCGTGCATGCGTGCTGCGATTGCCAGTTCGCGGCGCGGGTGCACTTTCAGCGGCTTCTGGCGCAATGCCAAGCGCGCAAGCACAGCTTTACGCAGATCCTGCGGGGCCTGATCCGCGGGCCGTGATAAAGGACCTATCGCCTCGATCAGTACCAGTCGCGCGATACGCTCGGGAAAGGCTCCGGCAATCAATGTTGCTATAGCGCCGCCCATGGAATGGCCGACCAGATCAAATTGCGGCAACTGTAGTGCATCGGCCAGCGCGATCAGATCGCTGACATAGTCGACAAAGTGATACCAAGTCCCCGCGGGCCGGTGACTGCTGCGACCGTGCCCGGGCAAGTCTGGTATCCACCAGCGGTGCCTCGGCAAAGCGCGAGCGAGCGGCACCAAACTGCCCGCATTATCGAGCCAGCCGTGCAGCGCCAGTGCAGGTGGTGCATCGCGATCACCAAAGGCCAGACCGGCCCAGTGCCGCTCGCCAATCGTCAACTCCCATTCTTCTGCCTCTGGCCATAAGCTCATACGTCGCTATTCGCGTCAAAAGCAGCGATATGGGCTTGGCGCTCCGCCACAATGTGTGCGCCATCTGCAGCGCTGGCCCAACCGCCGCAGTGGCGCACGATCAATTGCGTGAGCATGGCGACATGCGCTGGCCGTGCATTCAACGCGGCGATGTACTCCAGCCGTTCGCCGCCCGCCGCGCGGAAATGTTCATCGGCCTCGCGTGCAATCTCGTCGAGCGTTTCCAGGCAGTCGACAGCGAATCCTGGACACAGCACTTGTACGCGTTTAACGCCGGATCGCGCCCAGGACTGGAGCAATTCATCGGTGTACGGGCGCAACCATTCCTCACGCCCCACGCGCGACTGAAAACTCACGAATAGCTCGTCTGGGCTGAGCCCCAGCGCTTCGCGCAGCAGGCGCGCTGTCGCCTGCGACTGGCAGAAATACGGGTCCCCGGCATTCACATAGCGCTGCGGAATGCCATGAAAACTGAGTAATAGCCGCGCGCGCCCATGTACCGCCCAGTGCTCGAGCACGCTGTCGCGCAAGGCTTCAACGTAGCCAGGTTCTCGGTAGTAGTCGCCAATGACGCGAAGTTCCGGTTGCCAGCGCCACGTCTGCAAGATTGACGCGACAGCATCGAAAACCGAGGCGCTGGTACTGCCCGAATATTGTGGATATAGCGGCAGCAGCAGCAGCCGGCGTAGACCGCGCGCGCGTAAATCTTCCAGCACAACCCGCAGCGGCGGCTGTCCATAACTCATCGCCAAATGCACCTCGGTGCCCGGCCTAACTTGCGCCAGTGATGCGCCCACCGCGGCCGTGAGCGCCTCACTGCCGACACGCAATGGCGATCCGGCCTCGGTCCAGATGCGGGCATAGGCACGCGCGGAACGTGCCGGCCGTATGCGTAGGATCACGCCGTTCAAAATCAACCACCAAAGCCAACGCGGGATCTCGATCACGCGTCGATCGGACAGGAAATCGCCCAGATAGCGTCGCAGAGCGGAGGGTGTGGGGGCATCTGGCGTACCCAGATTGACCAGCACCACGGCCTCAATCGGCGGTTGGCGGTGCGCTTGCGCGCGCTCGGCGCCGAGGTAAGTCATCGTGCAACCCCACCAAAATAATGATCAGCCGCTTAGTCTGCGTCAGCCGGCGGCGCAACCGCTGCCCAATTTAGGTGGAAAAGCGCCAATACTTCACGAGAAATCGTGCGTAAGGCTTTGTTCGGCAAGAATTCACCTGATACAATCCGCGTTCGCGCCTGTGTCGGCGACGATTCAGATAATTATAACGATGCGCAAAGCACGCCTTCTTGCCAATCTGTCCGTGATTGCTGGCCTTCTGGTCGGCGCCGCTGCGTCTGCGCAGAATGGCTATGTTGTGAACTCCGATGATGTCAGCGCGCGTGATTTTGATTCGCTGCACCGTGTGGTGCTGCAGAGTGGCCAAGCGGTCAAGGTTGGCGAACTGCGGCCTGGACGAAACGACGCGCCGTACGCTGATGTCGAAGGTTTGGCATTTAATTCCAAGGGTGTGCTCTACGGCATCGACGACGCCACCAAAACATTGATTCGGATCGAGCCATCGAGTGGGGCGGCATTGCCGGTCGGCGGTCGTGAGGGCAATACCGGCCTTGCGAGAACGGCGAGCTTCGACTTCGGTCTGACTTTCGATTGCAACGGCGGTTTGTATGCGAGTTCCGATAGTCGCCGCTCCCTGTACCAGCTCGACTCCGATACCGGCGTTGCTACATTGGTCGGTACTGAGGGCGGTCTCGGCGCGCCGATCACAGGTTTGGCCGCCAAGGGTAATACGGTTTACGGCATCGGTTCGGAAGGCTTTGAGAATCTCTATCGCATCGATGTGACGACCGGCCGCGCGACGCTGGTCGGGCCGCTCGGGGCGAACCTGCGTTTCTCCGATGGTGGGCTCGATTTCGACGCCAACGGTGTGCTCTGGGGCGTGGCTGATATGAGCGGCGCCTCGCTGAATCCTGAGCCCAGCATTCTTTTTCGCATTAACGAGATGACGGGCGCCGCAGAGCGGGTCGCAACGACGGTTTCCGGTGTAGAAAGTCTGGCTATCGTGCCGCCGATATGTGCCAACCTCGAAGGTACGCCGCAGATCCCGGCCATCCCCACGCTGAGCGGTCAATCGCTCTCTGCGCTCGCGTTGATGATGGCGCTACTGGGCGTGATCGCGCTGCCTTTACGCAGCCGATAAACGGGCGCGCTTCGCGCTGGCGTCGGTGGCAAATTTTGCATGACCCAGAGAAATGACTTTCCGCGCGTTCTGAGCTTTGCGTCGCGTGCGCTTCGGGACGCGATTGCCGAAGGGAGATTGATCGGCCGAGGCGGCAATGCCGCGCGATCGATTGATCGGACGCAACTGCTTACCGGTGACGCTGCCCGTTCTTGGCTCCGCCTGACGTCTTTTTTCGCTGAACCGTCGATCTTGATGCGGCTCTTAGCCGTGCGCAGTCGGTCGAGACGGAGTTCGCTCCGCAGTCAACGATGACTGACCTGCACAATCGGTCTCATTCACTTTCACGTACAACGGGCTCGGGCATGCTCAGCGAGCCACTAATAGAGAGAGCATAAGCATGATTCGGTCGAACGGCGTTGCGTCACTGTTATTGCTGGTTGTGCTGGGAATGATCACGGCATCACCCGCCGATGCGGGGCGCAAGGAGCAAAAGCGCACCCAAAATGCGATCAACGTCCTGCGCGAGGTGCAATCGACGCCGGATAGTGAGATTCCACGATCCTTGCTGTCGCAAGCCTATGCCATCGCCGTGGTGCCCGAGGTGGTGAAGTTGGGTTTGGTGGTGGCTGGCCGTCGCGGTAAGGGGTTGATTTCAGTGCGACAGGCTGACGGCACATGGTCGAATCCGAGTTTCATTGCGCTGACCGGTGGCAGCTTTGGCTTCCAGGCGGGGGTGCAGTCGGCCGACATCGTGCTGGTCTTCCGCACACCGCGCGGCGTCGATAATTTGGTCAACGGAAAATTTACGCTGGGTGCCGACGCCTCAGTGGCGGCAGGGCCGGTGGGTCGCCAAGCGGCAGCGGCGACCGATAGTGACTTCCAGGCTGAGATACTGGCTTATGCGCGTGCGCGTGGTTTGTTCGCTGGCATCTCGCTGGACGGCACCGTGCTCAGCATCGATCACGACTCGAATGAGCGCGTATACGGGAAGGGCACCTCCCCGCGTGCCTTGTTCGAAGGGCGCGTACGCGGTGCTGACAGTTCCATCGTGAGCTTCCGCGATCAACTCGAAGAGCAAACCTCGCGCTGATAACAGTGCCGCAAGGGCTAACGCACGCACCGTAGTCATCCACGGTGCAGCCCTCAGCGCTATGCTGCGAACACAAAACTCGATGGGAGTGAGTCATGGGTACCTGGAGTTTGGGCCATTGGGTCGTGGTCCTGATCGTGGTGTTGCTGCTGTTCGGCACCAAACGACTACGCAATATCGGCACTGATCTTGGCGCCGCGCTGAAAGGTTTTAAGCAGGGCATGACGGATAACAGTGATCCGGCCAAGCTCGAGGCCGATCCGAAGCCCGTGGTTAATACCAGCGAGGCGGAGAAAGAGCCCATTCACAAGAACTGAGGCGGGTCGCGTGTTTGACGTCGGCTTCTCGGAAATGCTCGTGATCGCCGTCGTGGCGCTGCTGGTGCTTGGCCCTGAGCGACTGCCGGCAGCGGCACGCACCGTGGGCGCGCTGCTGCGAAAGGCGCGACAGAGTTTTGAGTCGGTCAAATCCGAGGTTGAGCGCGAGTTGCGTGACGAAGAATTGAAGCGTGCCCTGAAAGATATGCCGCAGCCCCAAGATGCGATTCGAAGCCTGACCCAGCCACTGGAACAGACTGCCGGCGACATCACCGCGGCTATTAAGAACCTCGATGACAGCCCCAACCGCTGACGACGATCAAGGTACGCAGGGCTTTCTGTCGCATCTGGTTGAGCTGCGAACTCGCCTTTTGCGCGCGGTCGCCGTGGTCCTGTTACTGGCACTGGTGCTGATCCCGTTCGGCAATCGGCTTTACACCACGATTGCGGCGCCCTTGTTGAGTAAGTTGCCAGTGGGCGCGCAGATGATTGCGATCGATCCGGCGTCGCCATTTTTTACACCGCTAAAGCTCAGCTTCTTTGTAGCGCTGCTGATCGCGATGCCCTTCGTGCTGTACCAAGTGTGGGCCTTCGTGGCGCCGGGCCTGTACCGTCGTGAACAGCGCCTGGCGATGCCTTTGCTAATTTCCAGCACCTTGCTGTTCTATATAGGTTGCGCATTTGCCTACTACTTCGTGTTACCAACGGTATTTGCTTTCATGCAGTCGGTAGCGCCCGAAGGCGTCGCTGTGATGACCGATATCAGCCTCTATCTCGATTTCGTCCTGGTGATCTTCCTCGCCTTCGGCATCACCTTTGAAGTACCGATAGCGACAGTGATCCTGGTCTCAATGGGATGGGTCACGGTCGAGCAATTGCGCGCCTCACGCTCGTACGTCGTGGTGGCGGCCTTCATCATCGCGGCTGTGCTCACGCCACCCGATGTCGTGAGTCAGCTATTGCTGGCGATTCCCATGTGCATTCTTTATGAGATCGGCATCATCGCCGCGCGCCTGACCGTGGGCAGACGACCGCCGGAACAAACCAGCGACGCATGAGACTTTCTCTGCGTCACTCGTATGGCGGCGGCGGTGGCGGGGCGTCGGGGTTTGCCGGTGCATTCGACGGATCTAACTCAATATCGCCATAGACCTCCGCATAGGCCTCGTACGTGGCGCCTAGTAGAACCGGCACCAGCACCAGCAAGCCAAGCATCAGCGGCAAAATCGCCAGTACCACCAGCACAGAAACCATGATCCAGTAGACGATCACAGCCGGCAGATTGGTGGTCACACCTTCCAAGCTGAGTTTCATCGCCGTGATCGCATCGCTCTTACGGAACAACACCAAAGGCACCGCGAAATAGGTCAGCGCGATCACCGCCAATGTCACCAAACCGCCAATCAGCCAGCCGATGAAGCCGCTCGCGAAGATGGCTTGCACCAGCGATCCGAGCACGGGCACCAGCGCGACGATGGCGATGTGCACCATACGATCTTCGTCACGAAAAGCTCGAAACAGCGAATCCACGCGCAACTCAACGCCAGCGGCGTGATCGCGCAAGCCCATCAGAATGCCGGCATATAAAAATGTCCCAACGATCGGTGCCACGATCGGTCCAATCCACGGAATGGCGCGCGCCACAACCACGATCAGAAGCAGCAGCAGCGACATGCCAATCAGCACCGCGCCGCCATTCTTGAACGCAATCCAGCCACCGCGTAGCCACTGAAAACCTGCGTCTGCCGATACCGTCCTGATCATCTGATGTCCTAGGTCGAGTCAATGGCGACGAGAATAGCGCTTGGGCGAATCCTTCTGCTGTACGGAACCTTCACAGCGACGTGCAATCTTAAGGCAGATGCACGAGCCCAATGCAGCCCATGAGCACATCGATCGCCAACTGATTCGCGCGCTCGTCTATGTCGCGCTGCTGTGGTCGGTGCAAACCGCCACCGCGCAAACGCCGTTGAAGTGCTTGGTTGAGGCCGCACGCACGCAAATTGGCGTCACTGTCGGCTACGACCCGGCCTATCGGCGACTCGATTACCCCGCCGGTGACGTTCCAGCGACTACCGGCGTATGCACTGACGTGGTCATCCGCGCGTACCGCGCATTGGGCACGGACCTACAAGTGCTGGTGCACGAGGATATGCGCACTGCCTTCGGGCAATACCCCAAGAACTGGGGTCTGCGCGCGCCAGATCGTCATATTGATCATCGCCGGGTGCCAAATTTGGCACGCTATTTCACGCGGCACGGTGAGGCGATCGATCTGGATGCAGACGCGATTTTTCTCGCTGGCGATCTGGTCACGTGGCGCCTGCCGAGCGGTGTTCCACATATCGGCATCGTCTCGGATCAGCGCAACCTGTGGGGTACGCCGCTGGTGATTCACAACATTGGGGCGGGCACGCGCGAGGAAGACCGCCTGCACAGTTTCGAGATGACCGGGCACTACCGTTTCACACCCAAGACGTTGCCACCGGAATGCGCGCAGCCCTGACTAAACCAGTTCCATTTGCGTCTGGCTGTCACTGTCTTGACGCGGTGCCAGCAGCAGGCTCAATGCGGCCAGGGCCGCCAAGCCCAGGACCGCTGCAAGGGTAATGGAGAGGGATTCGATCGGTCGCGAATGCCCATCGAAAATTAGATATGGAATCGGTAGCGCCAGCATCGACGCCAATACCGCAGCCGCTGCGCGCTTGGCCTCGGTCCAGCGCGCCAGCGCCCACAGGGCGAGCAAGATCCAGCCGCTGTAAAGCAGTCCCAAACCGAGCGGCAAGCGCTCCACCACCGCGAGACAATAGGTCCCAAAGCCAATCAGCAGCCCAAAGATCAGCAGCCCAACGATCGCCGAGTGGGGATTCAGTGGCGGATCGTATTTACGCGCGTCCGCCAGTACAAACGGCGCATACGGCGAGATTTGCGCAAGATCTGTCGGCTGCCAGCCAGGCGGCCGCCACCATACGGCAAGCTTGTCGCGCCAACGGCGTGTGCGCCAACTGGCCGCGGCCAGATCCGCATAGACCTCCACATTGGCCCAGATCGGGTCGTGGCTACGCAAGGGCTTGCGTGTGCCGTAGATCACCTGCTCGTCAAGCTCCGGCTGAAAACTGCCGAACATCCGATCCCACAAAATCAAAATTCCGCCGTAGTTTTTGTCCAGGCAATAATCATTCACGCCGTGGTGCACGCGATGATTGGACGGCGAGGCGAACACGCGATCAAAGCGCCCAAGTTTTCCGATCTGTTCGGTGTGAATCCAGTACTGGTAGAGCAAATCAATCAGTGCGACCACCACAAATACCAGTGGCGGAAAGCCCGCAATCGCCATGGGCAAATAGAACACCCAGCCGAGAAGAAATCCGCTGCTGGTCTGTCTTAGCGCCGTACCTAAATTAAAATCTTCACTCTGGTGATGCACCACGTGCGCTGCCCATAACACGGCCACGCGATGACCCAATCGATGGTGCCAGTAGTAGAGAAAATCGTAGACCAGTAGTGCCAGCAGCCAGACCCACCAATGCGCCTGCGATAGCGTACCGAGGCGCAGATACTCATACGCGAGCACGTAGATACCGAAGGTCACCGCTTTGGAATAGAGACCGCTTACCTGCGAAATCGCGCCTAAGCCGACACTGCTGATGGTGTCACCGACTCGAAAGGCAACGCGGCCACGTCGACGCGCGATCCACCATTCCAGGCCCATGAGCCCGAAAAAAACCGGAATTGCGTACACGATGGGATTGAGCATTGCGCATTTAGCCGGATTTTGTGGCGCGGCGGAAGTGCGCTAGGCGGTGTCCGCCTCGCAGCGATGTGCTTGGCGGCTAGCAGTTCCCTAGGGTCTTCACCCTGAATCCGCGAAGATTGGATCTCGCTGCCGATTTCAGCAGCTATGGATGTGTCGTCGTAAAACCGCGTTGCGGACCTGCATGCCTTGCGCCTGAGACGGTCGATTAAAGCTTGCATTGGTGGAGCCTAGCCGCAGCGATGATTGCGAATCGTGCGCAAGCGCTGACCTTCGCGTGTAAACCGGCGCAGATAATCGCCCTTAGCAGCGCTCTGGCGCGCATCGTTAGCCGCGATCTGATCGGTGTAGTACTGACAGGTGTCGGATCGCGTAGCGGCCAGGCATTGGTCCTGGACCCAAAGCTTCCCGGGCGGGGCGGCCGGCGCTCCGCTGACAGGCAAGCGCGTCGCGGGCGCTGTCGATGCATCGACCAGGGTCCGTTTGGGCCGCGCGTCTCCACTGAAATAGACCGTGGCATCGGGGCGCACGCAGCGAAACGAGGGGCGTGGCGCGCGGCCAGTATTGGCGGGCCGCGCACGCGTATCGGCGGATGTCGGCGTTGCTGCCGATGCGTTAGGACCCGCGGGCGATGAGCGCGATACGGCTTTGGCTGGCGCTGGCGGCGCACTGGTGCGAATCAAACCGATCTGCCGCCCTGGACACGGCTTGTCTTGATAGCTAACCACGCCGCCGGCTTGGCGACATTTATAAATCACGCCCGCCTGCGCTTCGAGCGCGAGGCTGCTGCCGCACAACATGATCCAGGCGAGGAGTTTTTTCATTGGCAAAGTCTACCGCTTGCTGCTAATCGCCGATTGCGAGGATCGCCAGCCGCGAAATGCGGCGGTCGCAACCGCGCCGTGGCAGGCACTGAGTGCTGGTTGTGGCGCGAGTTCCCGTGTGCTTGGCCTGTGTCACACCCGTGGCTGCGCAGTTGACCCACGCGCAGCTACAGCGACGCGCTGATTTCGACGGCTATGCGCCGTTAAGCTTGCGCGCCCTGGTGCATTATTGGAGCAGCCATGACCAGCAACATCTGGCAGTTTTGCAGTGGCTGCTGGGAAAGATCGAGTCGCTGCCGGAACGCATCTAAACCTACTGATTCGCCGCTCATTGCTTTACGCCCAACAGCCCGCCGAGGCTGACCACCCCCCTTTAAGCCAAAGGTCCGACCATGCCGCGCATTCTCATCACCGGCAGCGCACGCGGCATCGGACTTGCGCTGGTGCGTCACTACCTGCATCAAGGGGCCGAAGTCATTGCGGTCTGCCGCGATCCGGGCAATGACCTGCCCGCTTTGGCTTGCGAAATCATCGCTGGCGTCGAACTCACCGAATCCGCAGGCATCGAATCGGTCTGCGCGGCCCTCGGTCAGCGGCCATTGGATGTGCTGATCCACAACGCGGGCGTCATGCGCCGCGATCGATTGGGTATTTTGTCCAGCTCGCAGGCGGATTTTCTCACCCAATTCGCCGTTAACAGCGTCGCCCCACTGTTGCTCACCGAAGCCTTGCTGGCAAATCTATTTTCAGGCGCGAAAATCGCGTTGATTAGTAGCCGCATGGGCTCGATCGCTGACAATGGATCCGGCGGAAGTTACGGTTATCGCATGTCCAAAGCCGCGCTGAATATTGCCGGAAAATCGCTGAGCATCGATCTCAGGCCACGCGGAATTGCTGTCGCTCTGCTGCATCCGGGTTTCGTGCGCACGGCAATGACCAGTGACAAGGGCGATACCGATCCGGCGATCGCAGCCGAATCCCTGGCGCGCCGTATTGAGGATCTGAACCTCGACAACAGCGGCAGCTTTTGGCATGCGCGCGGCGAGATTTTGCCCTGGTAGCGCGTTTCGCAAGCCCACAAATCGGGCCAACGTGCAGATCGCATGAATTGACAGCGCGTCCGACGACGCTAAATGCGTAGCGGCAGGCTGGCGTCAACGCATAAAAACCGGCCGTTTAGCGCCTCGGTGCGCAGCATTCGCGGCGAACCGGCGATTCCATAGGGGGTGTGAAAGCAATGTTCTGGCCCGTGGATATTGTGCTGGCATATGCCTTGCGTACTCATCCAATCTCAAGGCCGGATACCTATCCAACGTGGGACGCAAGCTCAGCCAGTCATCGACGGATAGTGTAGCGAGCGATTGTGCCCCGTGGGTTATCGGGCAACCGGCGACGCCTGGTGCCGTCCGTTACATCAACCCCGACACGCTGTATCGCGCAGTGAACGCGTACACACAGGTCGTGGTGAGTGAGGGCGCGGTGCGCACGATCTATGTGAGTGGGCAAAACGCACTCGACGATCACGGTCGCTTGGTGGGCAAAGGCGATTTGCATGCGCAAATGGAACAGGTCTACGCCAACCTGGAAAGCGCACTCCGCGCCGCCGGGGCCAAGTTGTCGAATCTGGTCAAGTGGAATCTTTACCTCGTTGAAGGGCAAACGCTAGATCCAGGCTTCGGCGGCTTCACTAAGGATTGGGGAAAGCGTCCCCCCGCCATGACCATTCTTTTCGTCGCGGCGCTCGCGCATAGCGACTACTTGGTCGAGATGGACGCCATCGCGGTGGTACCAGTCGATACCGTTGGAGCGCTGCCATGAATGCCAATGAAGCTTATGAGCCGGCGATTGCGCTGGCACTGGCGGAATACGCGACAGCGCTGAGCGCCAACGACCTGGATGGCGTGGTTGAGGCTTGGGCCATTCCGGCATTCGTCATCGGCGATGGCGGCGCGCTTCCGGTGCAAAGCCAAGCGCAGGTGCGCGAGTTCTTCTCCGCTGCGATCGCTGGCCATCGCGCGCGCGGACAAGTGTCCACGCATGCCCATTTGCGTGAGATGGAGGATCTGGGCGGCGGCGTGTTTTGGGTGGATTCGCGTTGGCCGGCCTTCGATACCCACGGACATGAAATCCACAGCGAGCGCACGCGCTATCTGATGCAGGTGGATGCGTCCGGCAAGGCCCGCATCCTGGTTGCAGCCACACTCGCGTCTGCCGCCGAATCTGTTAACGCAGCCGTCGCTGCGGTGGCGCACCGTAATGATTTAACCGAAGTCCACAGGAGCTAGAACATGAGTAAATCTTCGCATTCCCTTTTTTCGCGCGGCTCGCGTGGCATATCTACGAGTGCCGTATTGATACAGGCCGCCTTGGGCATCGCGACGGTGCTGACGCTGACTGGCCTCACGCGCCTCGGCAAAAGCCACGTGCGCCGCGGTTCACCGGAATCTGCACAAAAAGGAATGCGCGCGCTGCTCAGCGCCAAACAGGCGCGCGATCGCAAGGGTCCTGGTTATCCGGCGTCCAATGCCCATACGGGCCGACCGGTAGATGCCGAAGTCAATGCCGAGTTTGACCAGTCACACCAAGCACCGGAGCCCAAGCGCCCGTCGCCGGACGCGATCTACGGCGCAACCTTTGACCACGCGCGCGGCGATCAGGCTAAGCGCAATTCAAATCACTAAGATTCCAGGTAGTTGTGGTCAGCGCACTCGTCCGATCAAGGCGAGAAGCGCTAGCCGACTCATGTTGGTGAATGCGGGGACGGGTACTCACTGGCAGACTACTCGCTCTGCCAGTACGGACTTATGTTCCCTTGCGCGACCCCCGCTACCCGCGCGATTTGATCGGTTACGGCCGTACGCCGCCTGCAGCCGACTGGCCGGGTGGCGCCCGGGTGGCTGTGCAATTCGTGCTCAATTACGAGGAAGGCGGCGAAAACTGCGTTTTGCACGGCGACGTAGGCAGCGAGCAGTTTTTGTCCGAGATTATTGGCGCCGCGGCTTACCCCGCGCGCCATTTGAGCGTGGAGTCCAGCTACGAGTATGGCTCGCGCGTGGGTGGCTGGCGCATTCTCAATGAGTTCGAGCGTCGCGGCTTGCCACTGACGGTTTTTGGCGTGGCGATGGCGATGCAGCGGCACCCGGAATTCATCGCCGCCTGCCTTCAGAATGGCCACGAAATCGCTGCGCACGGCTATCGCTGGATCCACTACCAAAACGTGGATATCGACACTGAGCGCGAACATTTGCGTCAAGCGGTCGCCATCCATCGCGATCTGACCGGCCAAGCACCCGCCGGCTGGTACACCGGCCGCGACAGCGTCAATACGCGGCGATTAGTCGTCGAACATGGCGGCTTTGAATACGACTCAGACTATTATGGCGACGACTTGCCGTTCTGGACTGAAGTCGAAGTCGCTGGCGCTGCGGTCAAACCGCACCTGATCGTGCCGTACACGCTCGACGCCAACGATATGCGCTTCGCCTCACCGCAAGGCTTCAACACGGCGACGCATTTTTTTGAGTATCTGCGCGATAGCTTTGACGTGCTTTACGCCGAGGGTGAGCACACGCCGCGCATGCTCTCGATTGGCATGCATTGCCGTTTACTCGGACGTCCCGGGCGCTTCATCGCGCTACAGCGATTCCTCGACCATATTCAGCAACACCAGCGCGTGTGGATTTGCCGTCGCATCGATATTGCGCGGCATTGGACGCACCGTCATCCGTGGATAGCCAGCCCATGAGCACGCTCTCGCAACTCAATGACAGCACGCAGTCCGCATTCACAGCGACGCTAGGATTGATTTTCGAGCATTCGCCCTGGGTAGCTGAAGACGCTTGGGCGTCCCGGCCATTTGCCGATGTCGGCGCGCTACACACGGCCATGTGCGCCGTGCTTGCGCGTGCGCCGTTGGAGGCGAAGCTCGCCTTGATCCGCGCGCATCCGGAACTGGCGGGCAAAGCCGCGATTCGCGGCCAACTTACCGACGCATCGTCGCGGGAACAGAGTGGCGCGGGCCTCAACCAGTGCTCTCCAGAGGAATTCGCCGCGCTGACGCGCCTCAACGACGACTATCGCGAGCGTTTCGGATTTCCTTTCATCCTGGCGGTTCGCGGTCACACACGCGCGTCGATCATCGCCAATATGGCGGCGCGTGTCGGCAATGATCGCGCGCTAGAAATTGCCGAATGCTTAGTCCAAATTGAGCACATCGCACGCTTTCGCCTAGGCGATATGCTTTCCTGATCGCGAATCTTCAGCGCACACACGCGTTGGGTGAAAGGAAGGGATTCTTAATGGCTTTGCCTACACACGATCCAGACGCACCTGAATTCACGCGTCGGCTGGTCAATCTTGCCGACGAAAACTTTGGCGCGCTCGCCCTTGAGGCCAGTGACGATTTTTTCGCCGACAAGCAGCGCATGCTCAATCCTGAGCCCGCCATGTTCATCCCCGGAAAATACGACGCCAATGGCAAATGGATGGATGGCTGGGAAAGTCGCCGAAAGCGCGTCGCGGGTCATGATTGGTGCACCGTGCGCCTCGCGCGTCCGGGCCGCATTCGCGGCATTGATCTGGATACCAGTCACTTCACTGGAAACTTCCCGCCCGCTGCAGGATTGGAAGCCTGCCATCTGGCCGCAGGCGATCCGGACGCAGCGACGCGGTGGTCGCCGTTGCTGCCGGCAGTCAATCTGAAGGGCAATAGCCACCATTATTTCGAGGTCGATTCCGGTCGTGCGGTGTCGCACTTACGCGTTAATCTCTATCCAGACGGTGGACTCGCGCGGTTGCGCGTCTATGGCAGTCCAGAGTCCTGCGCCGCTGACGCCGACGGCTTGATCGACCTCGCCGCCGCCCTGAATGGCGGCTATGTGGTCGCGGCCAATAATCAGCACTTCGGACTCGCTAGTCGTATGTTGTTGCCGGGCCGCGGCGTCAATATGGGCGATGGCTGGGAAACGCGCCGACGGCGAGAACCCGGCAACGATTGGTGCGTGATCGCGCTGGCGCAGGCCGGAACCATTGAATCGATAGAAGTGGATACCGCCCATTTCAAAGGCAATTTCCCTGATCGTTGTTCGCTGCAAGGCGCCTTTGTGCCTGCCAGCACGCCAGAATCCATTGTGACCCAAGCCATGTTCTGGCCCGAGATCCTGCCCGAACAGCCTTTGTCGATGGATTTCCAACATCACTATTCGAGCGAAGTCATCGCGCACCGAGCGATCACCCACGTGCGCTTCAATATGTTCCCGGATGGCGGCGTTTCGCGTTTACGCCTGCGCGGACGGACGGCATGACTCGGATGCCGACGCAGGCTTGCATCCGATGAGCGTGCGGATTCTGCGCATCGAACCACTGACGCGTGCCGCGTTCGCGCCCTTCGGTGATGTCATCGAACCGGAGGCCGCGCAACGCGTCTACGCTATCAATCAGGGTACAACGCAGCGTTTCCACGACATCGCCCTGATCGACACCCAAACCGACGGCGGCCGCCCGATCGTCAGTCTCTGTCGCGCACAGCCACGCCAAATCCCCTTCGTCATTAATATGCTCGAATGCCATCCGCTCGGCAGCCAGGCATTCATCCCGCTCGGCGACCAAGCCTTTTTAGTGATCGTCGCGCTCCACCCCGAAAGCCCGCCACGCGCCTTTCTCGCAAGCTCCGGCCAAGGAGTCAACTATCGCCGCGGCGCTTGGCACCACCCACTGATCGCGCTGCACAGCGTGAGCGATTTCCTCATCATTGACCGCGGTGGCGGTGGCAATAACTGCGACGAAGTGCTGCTACCGCACGAGTATGAGATTGAGCGGCTGTCTGGGTAGCGCAAAAGCGGGGCTGCTTAAAGCAAGCGCGGGGCTGGTGAAGCAGAAGCGGGGCTGGAGCGCTTCCACGCGCATTTTGACCACGCATTGGAGCGCAACGCCCCAGCCCCCAGTCCCGCACGTGCTTCACTGAGTCCCCAGCCCCGCTGGTGAAGCAGAAGCCGGGTTGGGGCGCTTCCACGCGCAGTTTGCCCGCGCACTGGAGCGCAACGCCCCAGCCCCCAGTCCGGCGCTTGGTTCACCGAGCCCCGCCTTGCTCTGGGAGTCCCGCCCGCTGTTGCCCCGCCGCGTCCCAGCCCCAAACCCCCAGCCACGCTTCTGCTTCAAGCAGCCCCCGCTTCTGCCACTACTTCTTCGCAGCAAACCATCGCCCAATCGCTGCCCGCTCCTCTGCCGTCATCTGCGTGAGATTGCCGGGCGGCATAATGCTTAAGCTAACGACCTGCTGGTGAATCATCACAGCCTTCACATCGATCTGGGCGGTGGTATCGAACATGGTGCCGAGCGGTGCGCTGGGCATCAGGCTTGGTGTCGCCGAATGGCATTGCGTGCAGTGCTTGGTAAAGATTGGCAGCACCGTCGCCGTGTCTGGCGCATCACCGTAGTCGACCGCCGCCGCTGTCACCGGCTCCGGCGTCGTGGCTGCAAACACGGGTGGCACCTGCACTCGTGCGGGTGGCGGCGGCGTAGGTTTGGGCGCCAGCCATGCGAACGCACTCAATAACAGCAGCGCACCCGTCGCCAGCAGCCACCACGCGCGTCCGCCGCTATGCCAAAGCACAAAGAACTGACGAATCAATGCGCCCGCGCCCATGAACAGCGCCAGCAATATCCAACTCAGTTCATGCGCATGCGCCGGCGCGTAGTGGTTGCTCAACATCGCGAACACCACCGGCAGCGTGAAATAAGTGTTGTGCACCGAGCGTTGTTTGGCGCGTTTGCCGTGGGCAGGATCGGGATGTTCGCCGCGCGCCAGCGATGCCACCATGCGCTTTTGGCCCGGGATGATCACGAAGAAAACATTGGCCGACATGATCGTGCCCATGACCGCGCCAACGAGCAAAAACGCCGCGCGCCCCGCAAATAAATGCGTCGCCGCATAGCAAAGTCCAAGCACCATGATTGCTACCAGCACGCCCAGCACACGATCACGCCCGCTCAGCAACCGGCACAGCAAATCGTAGATCAGCCATCCGCCGAGCAAGAAGGCCAGCGCCAAGCCGTTCGCTTGGCCTGGCGAGAGATCGGCAATGGATGGATCGATCAAATAGATTGTCGGCGAGCGCATATACAGCAGCATGAACAGTGCGAATCCCGACAGCCAAGTCGCGTACGACTTCCACTTCGACCAATGCAGGTCTTCCGGCATCTGCGCTGGCGCCACCAAGTATTTCTGCTTGTGATAGAAACCGCCGCCATGCACCGACCAGAGTTCGCCAAAGACTCCGGGAGAACGCGATTTAGGCGGCGTCAGCGCGCGATCGAGCATCACGAAATAGAAGGACTCGCCAATCCACGCGATCGCGGCGACTACGTGCAACCAACGCACCAGCAAACCGGCGCACTCGTACAAGAATTCCATCACGACGCTAACTAGCTCCCGCGGTAGGTGCTGTAACTGAACGGGGATGCCAGCAGCGGCACGTGATAGTGCGCATCTGCATCGGCAATGCCGAAGCGCAAACTCACCACGTCGATGAAGCGCGGCACGGGAAGCATCAATCCCAGCGCCGCAAAATAATCGCCAATCGCGAAATCAAGCTCATAAGTGCCGACGCGCATTGCCGCACCATCGAGCAATGGCGCATCGCAGCGCCCGTCCGCATTGGTGTGCGTTTCGACGATGACGGTGCGCATCGCGTCATCAACACGGACCAGCCGCACCGCAATCCCCGCGCCCGGCCGCCCGTGCGCGGTATCGAGTACATGCGTGGTGAGTTTGCCCATCGCCAGATCGCGCCCGTGACTTCGAGTCGTGCATGATGGCGTGCGCTATGCGCGCTCACAAGCAAGCGTTGATCAGCCAGGAGCGGGGAAGCTCGTGAGCAAGATCGGGGCTGCTATCTAGCAGGAGCTGGGCTGGTGAAGCTGGAGCGGTGGGATGCCGGTTTGACGTGCTCTCGTCGTCCTGCGGTTGTTGCGCTCCGCGTCGGTTCGTCGTCATCCACGCGTAGGCGTTGATCGAACGCTTTTCTTGGCGCTTCGATCTGAAACACAAAGTGCACAAAAGAAGCTGGATTTCCGCCTTCGCGGGGACGACGAGCCCGGGTGCACGCCAGCCGCGTGTTGCCCGCTGCGCAAGCCCCCCGCGAAGGCGGGCATCCAGCGCGTTTCTTGGCGCTTCGCTCTAAGCACCAAACCGCAAGAAAGAAACTAGATTTCCGCCTTCGCGGGAATGACGAGCACGGGTGCGACATCCTTGAGGCGTTACCCAATGCGTCGTCAAAATGACTTGAGCAAAGCCTTGCGTTCTTAGCTCCAAAGCGCATTTTTCCCGAGTCCGACGCACATGGATGTGCTAGTGCCGCGGGAGGCAGGATGCCGAAAGCGGCCCGAGTCCCGGCACCTAAGCCTCGCGCCACTTGCGCACTCGCGCGGACTGTATATACTGAGCATACTAATATGCACAGTATACCCACATGCACAGTGACTTCATCATTTCGCAGACCGATGGTCGGCCCATGTATCTGCAGATCATGGAGCAGATCCGTCAGCGCGTGGCTAATGGCGACTGGCCGCGTGGCGCGGAGATTCCATCGATTCGACAGCTTGCCGTCGATCTGCGCGTGAGCGTGATCACGGTCAAGCGTGCGTATCTGGAACTGGAGCGCGAGGGCGTGATCGCCACGCAACACGGCAAAGGCTCAACGGTGGCGTTGGACCCCGATCTCACGCCGCGGTTGTGGGAGCAGGAATTGGATCAGCACTTGGCGCAGGTGGTGCGCCTGCGAGAGCTGCTCGGCTTGACCGAAGAAGCGCTAGCTATCCGGCTCGCGCAAGCCACCGCGAAGTTAAACGAGGATAGGTCATGAATGAGTGGGCAGTGGAATTCACCAGCGTGTCGAAGCGCTATCCGCATTTTGCGCTGCAAAGCATCGATGTGCGTCTGGCCACAGGCGGCGTCATGGGCTTAATCGGCGCAAACGGCGCAGGGAAATCGACCGCGATTCGCATTTTGATGGGTCTCATTCATCAAGACAGCGGCGAGGTGCGCGTGCTGGGATCGTCGATGCCTTCCGAGCAGGTTAAAGCCAAATCGGGTGTCGGCTATGTCTCCGAGGACCTGCGCCTATACAACTCGGCGACACTGGATTGGCATATGCATTTTATCGCCTCGGTTTATCCCGATTTTGATAAGCCGTACGCGCGGCATTTGCTGCAAAGATTCGATCTAAAGTCTCCGCAGAAAATAAAAGGCATGTCTCATGGCCAGCGTGTGAAAGCCGCATTGCTGCTGGCGCTCGCGCGCCGCCCGCCGCTGTTGGTGCTTGACGAGCCAACCACCGGGCTGGATCCCGTTGCACGGCAAGAAGTGCTGGGTGCGCTAATGGAAGTGGTCGCTGATGAGCATCGCAGCATTCTGTTCTCATCGCACAATACGGTGGATGTGGAGCAAATCTCCGATCAAATCGTGTTTATCGATCGCGGTCGTATTATCGATGCCGACGATAAAGAGCGCTTTCTTGACCGATGGCGCCGTGTGCGCATGGAATTGCCAGCCGACGCTGCACTGCCGGAATTGACCGGTTTGGTGGCGCAGAACCGCGGTGGGCGCAGCGCGGCGTTGACGCTAAGCCAGTTCAGCGAAAAGCAGTTGTCGATTCTTCAGCAGGCCGGCGCGATTATCGTCGGGGTCGATAGCCTGTCACTTGAAGAAATCTTTGTGGCGAATGTTCAATCCCGCCGCGCCGGAGAAAATGCATGAATACGCGCATGGTAAAGCTGTTGATCTTGAAGGACTGGTATCTGCAACGCTGGACGCTTGTGGGATATCTTTCGGCTAGTGCAGCCGCGCTTGGGCTATTGGGTTTCGGCGGAGAAACCGCCTTTGCTGCAGGCTCGATATTGCTGATAACGGTTTTAATAGCCTTAGGCATGCATCTAGCCATGGCGACCGTGATCATCGAGCGTACCGAGAAAACGCTACCCTTTGTTATGAGTTTGCCGATATCGCCGTACGAATACACGGTGAGTAAAATTGTGGCTAATCTCCTAATATTTCTTTTACCATGGACTGCGCTGCTCATCGGCGCAACGGTCGTTATTCTGGGCCGGCCTGGCGTTCCTGATGGACTACTACCGTTCATGGTGTTAATTAACTTGGAGCTATTCGTGGCCTATTGCATAGTCCTGTGTATGGCCTTGGTCAGCGAATCCACCGGCTGGACCATTGCCGCTACAGTGGCGTGTAATCTCGGCCTTCAGGCATTTCTTTACTATGTTGGTCATCTGCCCAGCATTGCCGCCACCAAACTCGGTCCAAGCGTGGTTTGGAATTCCGCCGCGATTGGAATTCTGACGGTTGAAATTGCCATTATCATTTTCCTGCTGGCAATCACGCTGTGGTTGCAATCGCGCAAACGCGATTTCCTTTGAAGATCCATGCTGCGGATTAAAACCCGCAGCCTTCCCACCAAATAGGTTCAAATTTGTCGACCGTACGCCCGTTTGGCGCGCGCGGCAACGCTATGCCCACATTTTCCTGAGATGTGGCCGCGCCTTCCCATTTTCGCAAGCGAGTAACCCGCATGACCGCAAACTCCAACACTGCTGCGTCCGAGATTAAGGTTCCGCGCGATTTACCGCTCGGCCATATGCGCGCCTTCCTCACGCTGCTGGTCGTCGCCCACCACGCAGCACTGGCCTATCACCCCTATGCGCCATCACCCAATAGCTCACTCGTGGCGGAGCCGCGTTTATGGCTGGCATTCCCCATCGTGGACGCAGCGCGGATGAAAGGTATCGATCTCTTCGTCGGTTTCAACGATGTTTTCTTTATGTCACTACTTTTTCTTATTTCCGGCGTCTTCGCCTGGGGCAGCCTGGTGCGCCGCGGCGCGGGCGGATTTATGCGCGAGCGCGGCCTGCGCCTAGGCATTCCTTTCGTGATTTCGGTCGCATTGCTGGCGCCCTTGGCCTATTACCCCACGTGGTTGCAGATGGGCGACAGCGGCGGACCTTTCCTCACGCAATGGCTGGCACTGGGTGAGATCCCAGCCGGCCCGGCGTGGTTTCTATGGGCGCTACTCGCCGCCGCGGCAGTCGTCACCTTGCTGAACAGGCTCCTGCCAATTGCGTTCCAGAGCGCTGGCCAAGCGGCGCGCATGCTGGGCGAAAAACCGATCCGGTTCGCCTTTGCGGTGATCGCCATTTCCGCCGTCGCCTATCTGCCAATGGCCATGTGGGTAGGGCCAATGCAATGGTCGGATGCCGGTCCCTTTTACATCCAGACCAGCCGCGCGTTCCACTATTTGGCGTATTTCCTTATCGGCGTTGCGCTCGGTGCTGGCGGTCTGCAGACCGGATTGTTCGAAGCGCGCGGACGGCTCGCACGGCGCTGGCCGCTGTGGATTTTGGCAGCCCTCCTGTCATTCGCCACCGGCATCCTTGTGCTGCTGCAGACCTTGCAGGCATACGCTACCGGCGGCCCTGGCTTAGGATTGCAACTGACCGGACACTTGTCCTTCGTCCTGTGTTGCGCCACTGCCTCACTCGCCTGTATCGCCATATTTGTGCGCTTCGCTCGCCGCGCAAATCCCATCGCCGATCATTTGTCCCAAAACGCCTATGGAATTTACATTTTCCATTACGTCGCCGTGAGTTGGCTGCAATGGTCGGTTTTAGATTTCGATGTCGGCGCACTGACCAAGATCGCCAGCGTCTTCCTTGGTGCGGTGGTGCTCTCGTGGGGTTTCACGGCCGCAATTCGTAAAATTCCTGCCGTGAGCAGAATCATCTAAGGCGCGTGTTTCACAGGTAGTCACATTTCTGCCGACATATTGCGGGAGGATTGTCTCACCCGCGATATTGGCCGCACAGCCATCGCCAATCGAACGGAAACCTGCACATGAATCTCGGCGCTAAGCGGACGTCGGCCGCTATAGGACTAGCCGTTGCGCTGCTGTGCATGCCGGCGCTCGCCGCGGAGCCAAGCCGGATAGTCCTCGCGGGGGCACCCATGTATTCACTCGAAGAGACTGGGCGCTCTATAGGAGCTGCATTTATTTTCGAGAAGACTGGCGCTGCGTGGACTGCGACACGCTTACTCGGGAGTTTGCCTGCGGGCTCAAATTTTGGTAATGCGGTCGCAATTCGAGGAGATACCGCACTGATAGGAGAGCCTGGTGGCGTCGGTAGCGGGCGCGTTTATTCTTTTGCGCGATCGTCTGCCCGTTACTGGGGCGAGGTACAACGACTCGAAATGCCTGGGGTACCAAACAATGGACATTTCGGTGCACGCATTGACATGGATGCAGACCATGCGATCGTGACTGAAAACGATTTTTTCAATAGGACGCCTCGCGTAAGCGTCATTCAGGGCGTAACTACAACGGCGGCCGGCATTCAACTGGAATTTCCCTCTACAGTCGCCAGCACCTGCGCGGCTTTTCCGCGTACGGCGATAATACGCTGGCGCTCTGATGCCGTTAGCTGTCGTGCTGTCGACCAGGGCACGCCGAAACCTTATTCCTGGACTGGTGCAAGCTGTACGCATCCAGATAGTTGCCAAGATCCGCGCGACTTTCGTTTGCTGGCGCCGCAAGGTGAGGTTCTGATAACGGTCACCAATTCGACTGACTCCGCGTATTTCGATAGCTTTTCGATCGAATGCACTGCGGATTCCGGTGTTAAATCCAGGGCCACGTCGTCATTGAAGTTACTCACAAGGTTCTTGACCGATTGCCCCGCTGTGGCGCCCGTGCACACTTTGACCACCGCACTGTCGCAGGCTCCCGTTGCGCTCGCGAACGGTAATTTCGAAATGCGCGCTCAAGTGACCAATCCGCAGTCTGCCGAACTCGCCGCCATTGCACGACAAGTGGGGCCCGGCAGCCGTCACGCGCGCATGCAAGGCAACGAGCTGATGATGGTGTTCGCACCGGCAGCCAATGAGACGCGAAGCAATCCCGTGATCCAGAGCAGCTTCGGTGTCGCCGTGGCTACGGCGGGCTCTGCAGTTGAGCGCAACTACAGCTTCACCGTCGATCTCTCACTGAATCGGTCTGGATTCGAATAGCTTTGACGCCACGCCTCGCGACGTCTTAGGCGTGGCTCGATGGACCAATGCACGGCGGGCGCGAAGGACAGCAAAGGAAGAGCGGCGGGGACGCGAAGGTGTGCTCTTGGATTGATGACTCCAATGCACTGCGGACGCGAGGGAGGAACAGGCAGGAAGGCCGCGAACCTAAACTCAATCCTTGCTCATTCGTGTCGAACCTCAGATGCGTGTGCGCACGCCCGTTGGGTCCCCGCTCGCATGCCGCCCGAAGCCTCAATTTTTCGGGGTGTGAGCCGGCTGAAGTTTGACGCCCATCAGGCAGACTGTTAGCTGGTCTTCGCGATCTCTCTGCTTTTCCTCGCGCCGTCCTTCGCGTCCTGCTGATGAACTTCCGTGGCTGATCTCCCGCTGCTGATGTTCCGCTGCTGTTTTCCTGCGTCGTCAAGCGAAACGCGCGAAGCACGCTCACGCCTGAGGCCGTATCCTTCGAAGGCGGGGGTCGCGCCGAGCGCGGCGTTCGCGAGCGATGCCAGGACTCGCTTGGTACCGCCTATCTGACCGCATCACGAAGGGAGAAACCACTCATGAGCGATACCCCCGATTCCAATCCGCCACCGCGTAACGCGGAATACCAACGCGCCGCACAAGATGCCTTGGCGCGTTCCAAATTGGCGGCGCAGGACGCATTCAGCACTTTCATGAAGCTGATTTACAACCCGGTTGGCGCTTTGCCGGAGGCCTATCGCTCTCTGGCGCCGCCGCAGGCGATTGGTGTCGGCATTGTGTTCATCGTGGTTGCAGTGATCTGCATGATGGTCGCCGGTGGCGGCGTCATGTCCATGCTGGGTGGCGGCTTCGGCATGTCGATGGGCTTCAAGGGCTTTTTAATGGGCCTCGGCATCACGCTCGGCGTGGCCGCTGGCATCGCCCTCGGCAGCTTCCTGGCGCGCACAGTGTTCCGTGGCGAGGGCAATTTCGCTTTCGATATTTTCATCGGTGGCGCGGCCCTATTGCCGGTGGGCTTGGGCGCGTTGGTGACCTATCTGCTGAGCCTGATCGGTATTTCTGGCGTGATTGGTCAATTGCCGATGTTGGTTGGTTTCAGCTTGATGATTCTGGTGATTTTCACGGGCTTGGCGCGCGTTGCTGGGCTCAAAGAAGGGCTGTCCAGCTATCTGGTCGCCGTGGTGCTTTCGGTTGGTTTGCTGCTCGGCTATTTGGTCGGCCGCATGCTTGGATCAATTCTGTTCTGAGCTATAGCGATCGCCGCGCTTGAGTGAAACACACTCAAGCGCGGCGATCGGCGCCGAGGTGTTTGCCCGAGCACTGCCCGGCTCCGCCCATATTGTTAAAATTTTGTCACATTAACGTCAGGGTTCGCGCGCCATCATCTCCATATTGCTCGACTAGCCGGCAATTCAGCCGGCCGAGACGCAAGGAGAGTGTCATGCGCTGGTTGCTGTCGTTAGGAATCGTGGCATTCATCGCAACAGTGGAATGGGCCACAGTATCGAGCGGCGTAGAGTCGGCCTGATTTTAGAATCTTGGCTCATAAAAAAAGGGGCCACCAGGGCCCCTTTTCGACTCCTTATGCGCTAGCTCAGAAACTCCAAATCGCCGACAGAATAGTGCGCGAGCCGCCGTTATCACCCCAGTCGATATCGTCACTGACGTGGACGTAACTCAAGTCGACGGCCATCGGGCCGAAAGCTTTCGACAAACCCACCGACACGTCTTGGTAAGAATCGCCAAGCGCGTCGTCGAGATCGTAATGTCCGACGCTGCCGGTGAGGCCGAGCTCCCCCCACGGCAAGGGATAGGTGCCGCTGGCCTGGTAGTAGATGCCGGTCTCGTCGGATCCGAACACATCGTCGGAATAGCCGACCAGGAAGCTCAAGTAGTCGCCAACGCCTAGCGTGAACAAGAACTCGCCATATTCGTAGGCGTTTTGATCCAAGTAGACATAGCGATTGTAGGTCGCGTCGAAGCTTAGGAGATCGTTGATCTCCACGGTCCAGCCGGCATAGATGTCCCATTCAATGTTGGCGCCGTCACCATCGACGAAATCAACATTGGACGCCCAGGTGCCGACGTGAAATCCACTCGGGTGCGCATAGTCGGCACTCGCCTGGAAAGCTGGGCCCTCATTGGTCTGCGACACGCCTCGAAATGCGTAATCGCTGACCACGCCCAGACTGAAGGCGAACGGGCTCTCTTCTTCCACGGCATCCTCGGCGAAACCAGTTGCGGACAATGCCATCAACAATGCAGCGGTCAGTACGCGGGTGCGCATGCGCTTCTCTCCGTTTGCTAAAAAAATGTGAATCGGGGCGTGCCGATTGTGCTGCGAACTTTGTGGAGTTTGCTAGTCCAATGAGTCCGCGTAGACGTAGGCCGGTGCATCCGACGTTTAGCACGCGATGTTGCGGCGCTTCACTGTCGCCTCGTCAGGTTTCACTTGCCGTCTTGCGCCCGCCTTCAAGCTAGACTCGAGCTTCACCTCTCAGATACGTCGACGGCCATGGAAAATATTCTGATCTTGGTATTTCTTGGCTTCGTGGCGGTAGTGGTCTTCCGCTCGATCCGCTTTGTGCCGCAAGGCTTCAACTACACCGTGGAGCGCTTCGGTAAATACACGCACACGCTAAGTTCCGGTCTCGGATTTTTGCTGCCGCTGATCGATTCGGTGGGGCGCAAGGTCAACATGATGGAACAGGTGTTGGACGTGCCCTCACAGGACGTGATCACCAAGGACAACGCGGTGGTCAAGGTCGATGGCGTGATCTTCTATCAGGTGCTGGATGCGGCCAAATCGGCTTATGAAGTGTCCAATCTGGAACAGGCCACCATCGCGCTGGTGATGACCAATATTCGTACCGCAATTGGCTCGATGGATCTGGACGAATCCTTGAGCAAGCGCGATGAAATCAATGCGCGGTTGATGCGCGTGGTCGATGAGGCGACGCATCCGTGGGGCATCAAGGTCAATCGCATCGAACTCAAAGACATTCAGCCGCCGCGTGATCTGGTGGATGCGATGGCGCGACAGATGAAGGCCGAGCGCGAGAAGCGCGCGTCCATTTTGGAAGCCGAGGGCAGCCGTCAGAGCGCAATCCTGCGCGCCGAAGGTGAGAAGCAGGGCGCGGTGCTGGAAGCCGAGGGCCGGCGCGAGGCGGCATTCCGCGACGCCGAGGCGCGCGAGCGGCTGGCCGAAGCCGAAGCCAAGGCAACCATGATGGTGAGCCAAGCCATTGCTAAGGGTGATCTGCAGGCCATCAATTACTTCATCGCCGATAAATACATCAAGGCGCTGCAAGCATTGGCGACCAGCCCAAATCAGAAAACCTTGATCCTGCCAGTCGAATTGACCAGCGTGATCGGCTCCATCGCCGGCATCGCGGATATCGCGAAAGGCTTCAGCCAGAAGCAACCGGGAGCGCCAGCGCCATGATTTGGTGGTTCCAAAGCATCTCGCCCACCCAGTGGATCATTGCGGGTTTGGTCCTGCTTGTGATCGAGATCTTCGCGCCAGGTGCCTTCTTCCTGTGGTTTGGCTTAGCCGCGCTGGTAGTGGGTGCGATTGTGTGGGTGATTCCGGCGCTCGCGTGGCAGATTCAGATCGTGCTGTTCGCCGCGCTGTCGATAGGCTCGCTGCTCTGGTATCGGCAATGGCGCAAGCGGCAAAAGCTTGAGGCCAGTGACCAGCCGCTGCTCAATCAACGCGCGCAGCAATTGGTGGGTCGCGTTTTGCCGCTGGTGGAAGCCATCGAGGGTGGACGCGGCAAACTGAAACTCGGCGATGCATTGTGGACCGCAATCAGCACACTCGACTTGCCCGTGGGAACGCGCGTGCGCGTGGTCGGCGTGCGCGATCAGATGCTAGAAGTGGAGGCCGAATAGGCGCAGCGTTCCGCGCCTTGGTTGATCGGATCAAGCCCGCCGATAGGATTCGGTTCAGCGACCCTATTTGCGCCGCGGATCTGACAGCGCGGCCGAGTGATTTTGAGGCAGTGTCGAATCCGGCGCGAATCGACCGTTGGCGAGAGCGATCATCGCGCGCGCCTTGATCCGAATTAATTCAAACCTTGGTGGATCGGATCACCTACACCAGCATGACTACGACGCCGCACATGGTGAAGCCGATGCCAATGAGTTTTCGGCGCGTAAGGCCTTCTTTGAGAAACAGCCACGCAAAGAACAAAATGAACACTGAAGCGGTTTCATTGAGCACGGAGGCGACAGAGGCCAGCGTGTATTTGTAGCCCGCGAGCCACAGTAGCATCGACAAATACTGGCCGAGTAAGGCGCCGGTAATCAGCAAGGGCCACGGCATCTTGCGCCAGTCGGGGACGCGGTGACGCGCCGGCAAGACTTGCCATAGCCATAACATCGGGATCAGCGCCGCCAAGATGCGGATCAAGGCCACCCAGAAGAAAGGTTCGCGTTCGAGCACGGGTTTGACCATGACGATGCCCGCCGCGTTCAGGAAAATCGCACACACGCCGTAGGCGATGCCACGCTGGATCTGCTCGCGCGTGAGTACCTCATTGCTGTGGCGTTGATTCACCAGCACCACGCCCACCATCACCAGCATGAATCCGCAGAACTGTAGCAGGCTCAGGCGCTCGTCCAAGAACAGCATCGACAACAGGATCACGAAGGGGCTGAACAAATTGCCAATAATTCCGGTGCGCCCTGCGCCAAGCACATTCAAGGCACGGAAAAACATCGTATCTGCGACCGCGATGCCGAGCACGCCGGATAGCACCGCCAAGCCTAAGGTCCACCATTCGAAGTCCGGCATTGCCGGGCCGTGCACAATGAGCACCGTGGGAATGATCAGCGCCACCACAATCAAATTTTTGAACAAGCTCAAGGCGACCGGCGGCACGCTTTGGCCGAGGCGCATGTAAATCACCACGGCCAGGCCCCAGCATGCGGCCGCGCTAATCGAATACAGCTCGCCGAGACCGAGTTGCATGCTTGTTCCTGAGGGGGGGACTGCAAAAAAAATGGTCGCGCGCAGATCAGCCGCCGACGCTGGCTGAATGCTGCATGGACCGCGGCCGTTGTGCAAAAGCCCGTGCTCAGCACGCAGCGTGCAGAATGCGCGGCGTACTGGCCAGCCCGGCCAAGTAGCGATGTCCCAGATTAAAGATGAGCGATTACTTCGACCGCTGCGAATTCGTGATCGAATTGGCGCGACGACTGCACCAAGGTGGCGCCACTGCGCCGCGCCTCGAAGCTGCCGTGATGGCGGCGAGCCAGCGGTTGCTGCTGGACACCCATATCTGGTCGAGCCCAACGGCGATCATCGCCACGCTGCGGCCATTGAACGCACGCGATGATGAGTCCTCAGTGACGCGTGTGGTGCGCTTGGAGCCGGGTGAAATTCATCTGCGGCGTTTATGGCGTACCGACGATATTGCTGAGCGCGTCGTCAGCGGCCAACTCACCGCGGCGCAAGGTATGACCGAGTTGCAGCGGGCAGCGCGGCCAGATTCGACCCATCGACAGTGGTTGGAAACGGTCTTCGGATTCCTCTTCGCCTCGGCCGGAATCGCCGGATTGATCAAAGGAAATCCGGCGGAGATCATCAGTGCAGGCGCACTCGGCGCGTGCTTGGGCGTGCTCGCGCAATTGGCCGTGGGCCGCTCGCGGCTTACCGCTACCTTCGACGCGGCGGCGGCTTTTCTAGTCGCGCTCGGCACTGCGTGGATAGCGCATGCCGTCGAGCCCATTTCGACGCGGCTGGTGCTTACAGCAGGGCTGATCGTGTTGCTGCCGGGCTTGTCTTTGACCACCGCCGCGGCCGAGATCGCGACCAATCATTTGGTCTCTGGCACGGCACGCTTTGGCGGCGCGATCGCGGTTCTGCTCAAACTCGCCTTTGGCGCGCTGGTCGGCACGCGTGTTGCCGCGGAGCTCGGCTGGACGCCTATGCAGGCTTTGGTAATCGTGCAGCCTGAATGGGTTGAACCGATCGCACTGGTAATTGCCGCCGCAGCTTTTGCGCTGCTGTTTAAAGCGCGTATTCGCGATTGCTGGGTGGTGTTGCTGGCGGCGACGATCAGCTATGGCAGCACGCGTCTTTTAAACCCGGTCATGGGTGCGGAACTCGGCATCTTCGTCGCGAGTTTCATTATCAGCGTGCTCAGCAATATCTATTCGCGCTGGTCGAATCGCCCTGGCGCCACCTTTCGCTTACCGGGCCTGATCCTGCTAGTGCCCGGATCGATCGGTTTCCGAAGTCTGTCCTTTGTGTTCGAGAAGGACGTATTTCTTGGACTGGACACGGCGTTCACCGTGATCACGCTGGTCGCCGCCCTGGTCGCAGGCTTGGTCCTCGGCAACAGCGTGGTACCACCGCGCAGTGCGCTGTGACGGGTGCCTGGGATAGGTGCCATAACCGCGACGATAAAGGTCAATCGGCAAGATCAAAGGGTCAACGCAAAGACGCAAAGACGCAGTCACATTGAGCTGATCGCCACCGCGTTTCTCACAGGCCCGCCGACGCGCGGCATCGACCAGTATCTGGCGCATCGCGCGCGCTGCTAAATTCATCAGATGCGCAGCGGACTCGACGCTCGCGTGACTACGCAGTTTAAGCAATAACTCGTGTACGAGCCCCGTTGTCTGCAGCGTGGCATCCCGCCGCATCAACATGCGATGCGCGAGGCGCTTCAATTCTTCGTAATGCAGCGCAATCTGTTGATCCAGATTCATACCCTGACATCACCATGTCCGCTCGCGCATGTTGGCGCGTGCGGGCCACGGCCACGCCCGCCAATCGATTGCAGATCCGAATAGCTTGGCCTGTAAGCGTGCGGGAACAGGCGCGGATCAGGCATCCTGATGGTTCTCGTCTGCCTCCGAACATCCATGGCCATCAAATCTTTATTGCAGCCAGATGCGCAGCCGCGTGAGTTCTGGGCCTGGGCTTTCTACGATTTCGCCAATTCCAGTTACACCACGGTGGTCTCGACGGCGGTGTTCAACGCGTATTTTGTGTCCACCGTTACGCAAGGCGAATCCTGGGGTACGCTCGTTTGGACGCTGGCTTTGTCCTTTGCGGCTGCCGTGGTGATGGTGCTCGGGCCCTTGGCTGGCGCGGCGGCAGATGTTCGCGGTGCCAAGAAACCCTATCTGGCATTAAGTACGCTGGCATGCATCGCAGGCACCCTCGGTTTGATGCTGGTGGGCCCCGGGGACGTGGCTCTAGCGGTCGGATTCGTGGTCATCTCGGCGATCGGCTTTGGTCTTGGCGAAGGATTGATTGCAGCGTGGTTGCCGGCACTCGCGCGTAGCGAGGGCCTCGGGCGATTGTCCGGCTATGGCTGGGCCTTGGGCTATGGCGGCGGTCTGGCTGCGCTGGGGCTTTGCCTCCTCTATGTGCAATTTGCACAAGGGCGTGGCGATAGCGCGGCGGACTTCGTGCCCGTTTGCATGCTGATCACGGCCGTGTTCTTTGCGATTGCGGCGCTGCCGAGTTTTATCTTCTTGAAGGAACACGCCAAGCCTGTGGTGGCCGAGGGATCCTTGCTGCAACTGGCTTTTGGACGCATTCGCCAAAGTTGGCGCGATAGCGCCGATTTCGTCGATCTGCGCCGCTTGTTGATTGCGATCGCCGGCTATCAGGCGGGCGTGGCCGTAGTGGTCGCACTGGCAGCCGTTTACGCGCAACAGGCGATGGGATTCGACACGGCCGATACTTTGAAATTGGTGCTGGCGGTGAATGTCACAGCCGCGATCGGTGCGTTCTTCTTTGGTCGTGTACAAGATCGTATCGGCCATCGGCGCGCGCTGATGCTGTCCTTGGTCGCTTGGATCGTGATGGTCTTGATGGTGTTTTTTGCAACCACGCGTCCCTTGTTCTGGGTTGCGGCAAATCTGGCCGGTCTGGCGATGGGCGCCTCACAATCTGCTGGACGCGCGATGATCGGATTTTTGGCGCCGCCGGCACGTGTCGCCGAGTGTTTCGGGTTGTGGAGCCTCGCGGTGCGATTGGCAAGCATCATCGGGCCGATCAGTTATGGCCTTGCGACAGTTGCCTTTGCTGGGAATCATCGCTTGGCGATGTTGTGTACGGCGGTGTTCTTTGTGTTTGGCCTAATCGTAGTCAGCGGCGTCGACATGCAACGTGGTCGCGCGCGTGCAATGAGTAGCTGACGATGAATCGCGAGGAGTTGCTATGCATATCCACCATCCCGCAATCGCCGCGCGCGAGCGCTTGGTGTTCGCCCTCGACGTCGCCGACGCGAACAGCGCGCGTGAATGGATCACGCGCTTGGGCGACAGTATTTGGCATTACAAGATCGGCTTGGAACTGCTTGGCTCGGGCGATTATTTCGTGCTGCTGGACGAACTCAAAGCCGCCGGAAAACGGGTCTTCGCGGATCTGAAGTTGCATGATATTCCGGCGACTGTGGCTGCTGCGACGGCGAGCTTGGCGCGTCACGCGCCAGATTTTCTGACCGTTCACGCCTATCCGACCGCGATCGCGGCGGCGGTCGCGCGGGCGCCGGATTTGCCGCTGCTCGCGATTACTGTACTGACCAGCATGGACGCGGACGACTTGGCGCATTCCGGTGTCGGCATCGCGCTTGAAGAGGCAGTCAGTTTGCGCGCGCGCGCGGCTATCGAGGCTGGCGCGGCGGGGCTGGTTTGTTCCGGCTGGGAAGCGGCGCGTTTGCGTGCCGAACTCGGCAGTGCACCGCTAATCGTGTGCCCTGGCATACGCGTGGCACCCGGCGGTGACGATCAGCAGCGCACGGTTGGTGTTGCCGAGGCCTTTGAACGAGGGGCGGACTATATTGTGGTCGGTCGGCCCATACGACAGGCCGCTGACCCTGAGCTCGCGGCGACGGAGATTCAACAGACTATTGCGCGACTATTTGGCGCGAGCTCGGATTTAGCATGGCCGTACGGTGGGCTACCTAGTGTGGTGTCCCACAACTAACATGAACTATTTCTGCCTCTTCCGCCGTCATGCCGCGTTGCTCGTCGGCGCCATAGAAAATCTGTGTCGTGCTCCGGACCGGGCCCGCAAGAAGCCTGAGCTGCGACACTTTTAGCCGCCGAGACGCCGATCTTTGCAGCCCGCAAACCTCACCTATTGACTCAGCAATGTGCGCTAACCTATTATCGCTCCACAAGAAAAGGTGTCGATTACCAAACCAGCGCAGGAAGCGCTAATAACAATAAGGCCGGAAAGGTCACTCAGCCAAGGCGGAGGCTACCCCCTCCGCCTTTTTTCTTGTTCGAGATCGCAAACTGTTTATTCACGCTGACTTAGGTGCGGCATTGCGTGTTTTGCGTTTGCCAGCAGCGAGAAAGCCGGGCTAGAGTGCGTGCCCCTCAACGACCCAAACGTCCGTCTGCCCTGGCGAAAGGCCGCAAAGCCTGATCACCGCGCCCGATGAGCGTCGCAAGTCACGCCGTCGCACCCATTCCAAGGAGCCGTTATGTCTTTCCGTCATTCCCTGATTGCGCTCGCCCTCGCTAGTGCCCTGCTGGCCGGCTGCGACAAGAAAGAAGAGGCGCCAGTTGCCGGTGAGGCAGCAAAAGTCGCGGCCGTGGTACCGATGAATGCGGGTGCTGCCGAAGCGGTACAAGCGCAGGCCCAGGCTTTTGCCAAGAACGATTTCAAGACCCTGCTGATCGCTGCGCTGCCGCCAAAAGAAATTGAGCGCATGCGCTCTGAGTGGGATGAGCAACGCAAAGAGCCGGTGTCTGAAGAGCAGCGCAAAGAGTTTGCTGAGAGCTGGGGCAAGATCACGGCGCCGGGTGGCGTCGACACGATCATGGCCGAACTCGAGCCGCAGATGGTCCAGCTTAAGCCGCAGTTGCCGGGCATGATCGCCATGGTTCAAGGCATGGGCACCATGAGCATCCAGCAGAGCACCGAACTCACGCCTGAGCAGAAGACGCAAGCGACGCAGTTCTTGAACGGTTTGGGCGGCTGGCTTGGTAAAACCGATTTCGCAGATCCGAAACTGATGCGTACCGCCCTTGATGCGCTGGCGGAGGGCTTGCTTGCCACCGGCATCACCTCGCTAGACGAGATCAATGCACTGAGCTTCGACCAAGTGCTGGAAAAGGCCGGTCCGGCTTTCCAGGGCATGAAGAATGCGCTGGCAGCGTATGGCTTCTCGCTCGATGCGATCGCGCAGAGTGTCAAGACCGAAGTCATATCTGAGACCGGCGATACCGCCAAGATCAAGGTGACCTATTCGCTGTTTGATTCACCGCAGACCATGGAAAGCGAGCTAAAAAAGATCGACGGCCGCTGGTACGGCAAGGACATGCTGGAGCAGATCGACAAAGCCGCCGCTGATAATCTGGCCGCCGATGCCGCGGAAGCGCAAGAGCCGGTGATGGATGCCGAAGGTGAGTCGGAAGCAGCCGACGCCGACGCAGAATCCGAATCCAGTAATTAAGCGTCGCCAGAAAAGCCCGAGATGGTCTCGGTCGCGGACTCAACGATTCCGCGACCGAGCCTCGGGACGCGCGACCTCGGACGGCAAAGATGAGCGAGACATTGAATCCACGTCCGCCCTGGTTCCGTCGGGCTTGGCTGGCTGTGGTCAGCGCATTGCTGCACCCCTTCATCAAAGTTAGACGGATCACGCCTGAGCCGGATCGCGCGCCCTTCGACCCCGCGCGCCCGGTTTGCTATCTGCTTGATCGCAATGGAATGTCCAATCTGGCCATTCTCGATCGCGCATGTCGCGAGGCGGGCTGGCCACGGCCGATCAATCCTTTGCCACTGGCCAGCGCCACGCGCTTACCGAGCTCGGTTTTTGCACTGGAAAAACGCCAGGGCTGGCTATTCAACCGTCGCCGCCGCTTCAGCGATCGCACCGTCCGTCTGGAGCGCTTGCTGAGCGCGATCCGGCGAGATCCGGACGCTACCGTGCAGTTGGTGCCGGTATCGATCTTCGTCGGCCGCGCGCCGGATCGCAGTGCGGGTTGGTTCAAAGTGTTGTTCAGTGAAAACTGGGTAGTGGTCGGGCGTTTTCGGCGCCTGCTCGCGATTGCCTTCAACGGCCGCAATACCCTGGTGCAATTTAGCCCGCCAGTCATGTTGGGCGCGGCGGGTCCGGAATCTGAGGATCTCAAACGCGCGGCGCACAAGCTGTCATTGTTAATGCGCGTGCATTTCCGGCGTATTCGCGCGGCGGTCATTGGGCCGGACCTTTCGCATCGTCGCACCTTAGTCGACGATGTGCTGCGCAGCGATGCCGTGCGTCAGGCGATGAGCTCACAGGCTGCAAAAGAGAAGTCCGGCGCCGCCGGTGCACTCCAGAAAGCCGAGGCTTATGCGCGTGAGATTGCAGCCGATTATTCGCATCCGGTTGTGCGCTCGCTGTCCTTCATTTTGCAGGGTTTTTGGAACCGCATTTACGACGGCATCACGATGAATCACTTCGATGCCTTCCGCCAGCAGGCGCCGGGTTTCGAGGTGGTGTACGTACCCTGCCACCGTAGTCATATCGACTATCTGGTGATGTCTTATCTGCTCTATCGCAACGGTTTGGTGCCGCCGCATATTGCGGCCGGTGTGAATCTGAATCTGCCGATCGTGGGTCCAATTTTGCGCCGCGGCGGCGCCTTCTTCTTGCGTCGTAGCTTCAAAGCCAATGCCTTGTATTCGGCCGTGTTCAGCGAGTACGTGAGCCAGTTGATCCGTCAGGGTGTGGCGCTCGAATACTTCATTGAAGGGGGTCGTAGCCGCACTGGGCGACTGATGCCGGCGCGCGCTGGATTGCTGACCATGACCGTGCGTGGCTACCTGCGTGATCACGCGCGGCCCGTGCTGTTCCAGCCGGTCTATATCGGCTACGAAAAGTTAGCGGAAGGCAAATCCTATATTGGTGAATTATCCGGCCAACCGAAGAAGAAGGAATCCTGGCTGGGTCTGATCCGTTCGCTCGGTGTATTGCGTCATCGTTACGGCCGGGTCGTGGTGAATTTTGGCGAACCCATCGAGTTGGCGAAGGTGCTGGACGCGCACGCTCCCGGTTGGAAAGAGCGACCGATAGGCCAAGATGAGCGACCGAGTTGGGTTCCGGCCGCAATAGATGATCTTTCCGATCGAATCCTCGAAAACATCAATCGCGCCGCAGACGTCAACCCGATTTCGCTATTGGCGCTGGTAATTTTGGGCACCCCTAAGCATGCGATTGGAGAGGCGGACCTGATCGCGCATTTGCAGATCTATTTGGATTTGCTGCACCAGCGTCCGTTTAGCCCGCGAATCACGCATACCACGCTGAAACCGGCAGAAATCATCGCCTATGGTGAAGGCATGCTGTGGATTACACGCATTCGGCATCCATTGGGCGACGTACTGTCGGCACCCGGCGATTGCGGTGTGATGTTGTCCTTCTATCGCAACAATGTCATGCATGTGTTCGCGGCCGTATCCTGGGTTGCCTGCTGCATGCTGAATACTCGGCGCCTGTCGCGCCAGGGCCTGATGCGACTTGGTCGCATGGTCTATCCCTTCCTTAAAACTGAGCTATTTCTGCCCTGGGATGCAGACGGTTTCGCTCGCGAGATTGACAGCGCCACAGAGTTTTTAAGCAAACGCGGTTTGGTGAATATCGACGCCGAAGGCGGCTGGATATCGCGTCCGGCCGACGGTGGCGACGCGTTCTTTGGATTACGCGTGCTGGCGCATAGCCTGTTACAAACCTTCCAACGTTACTACGTGGTCATCGCAATATTGAGCAAGAACGGTCCCGGGACTTTGTCTACTGGGGAGTTGGAAACTTTGTGTCATTTGACCGCACAACGCATGGCGCTACTGCACGAGCTATCGGGCCCAGAATTTGGCGATCGGTCCCTATTCAAGAGCTTTATCCAGATGCTCAAAGCCGAAGCTATCGTCAGCACCGATGACCAGGGCAAGCTGGTTTTTGCGCAGGAGTTGAATCAACTCGGCCTCGATGCGCGAATCATTTTGTCGCGCGAGTTGCGCCAAGGCATTGTCGCGATCACGCCGGAGTCACGCGCGGCGCTGGCCCCGCCAGTGGGGCTTCTGCCTGCCCCGGCAGACGCCGCAGTGCCAACCGAGGATCCGTCGATTGCGGCGAGTGTGATCGAAACCGAGCCGAGGTTAATCGCTCCGGAACCTGGCGTTGACGCAAAGCGCCATTGATCAGCGCTTTGTTCAGACCGAGCTTAGGGCACTGACACGGCCTGACAGGCCAGTAATTCCTCGTCGTCAAAGACCCACGTCTCGGTATCTGCGCACAGATTGGCATTGCGCACGATGCAGACCGCGCCCTGCTCGTCGACTAAGCGCACATCGTAGGTATCGCAGGCAATCTTTTTTACGTCGAGGATGCCGCCCCTGGCATCAATGGTCTTGCCACGCAGCAAATCCTCGCCCCAAGCTTCCTGATCGATTGGAGACAGGTAAATCTGGTGGATTTCCCAGCTCGATTGGTTGTGAATCGAGATCGAGGAATCCATGGTGCCAGCGATAGCGCCGCTTGCACAAAAGGCCATGGCTGTGGCGAGAGTCAGTCGGGAAATGCTGCGCATATATTGCCCCTAGTTGAAGTTGGGGCCTGAGGATAGGACGCGGTGACGTGACGGCAGCGGATGGGCCGCGTCAAACGAACGCAATGCTGCGGTGCTTGACTTGTAACTTTGGTCGTCTGGTGAACAGGCGGCTCCGCCGCATTCATGCGTTTCAAGTTAGTGTGTGCGTCTGGCCATCGGGGATGAATGCAATGGATTCGCCGCGCCGTGTCGAGCATCAGATGACTGACAAGGGTTATGTGCCGGTGTATGCGACCGGCGTGATCGAGCAGCCTTGGGATGGCTATAGCGCAGAGGAACACCGCACCTGGGCGACGTTGTTTGCGCGACAGATGGCGCTGTTACCAGATCGCGCATGCCCTGAGTTTTTCGACGGCATGCATCGATTGGGCATGAGCGAGGACGCCATCCCGAAATTTTCCGATCTCAATCGCATCCTCAAGGCCAATACGGGTTGGGAGTTGATCGCGGTGGAGGGCTTGCTGCCGGAATTGACCTTCTTCGAGCATCTCGCGAATCGGCGTTTCCCGGTGACTTGGTGGATCCGCAAGACAGAACAGATCGACTACATCAGCGAGCCGGATCTATTCCATGATCTCTTCGGTCATGTACCGCTATTGCTGCTGCCAGTGTTCGCGGACTATATGCAGGCTTATGGTGAGGGCGGGCTCAAGGCTGCGCGCTATGGCAATGAACCACTGACCGAACTCACGCGTTTGTATTGGTACACGGTTGAATTCGGGCTGGTGAACACGCCAGAAGGTTTGCGCATTTTCGGATCGGGCATCGCGTCCAGCAAGAGCGAGACGCTGTATAGCCTGGAAAGCGAGGCGCCGAATCGGATCGGCTTCGATCTGCGCCGCGTCATGCGCACGCGTTACCGCATTGACAGTTTTCAGAAGTCCTACTTCGTCATCGAAAGCTTCGAGCAGTTGTTTCGCGCCACCGTCGATCCAGACTTTGGCCCGATCTACTACGAACTCAAAGGTGCAGAAGCCTTCCCCGCGGGCGACGTGCGCCCGGAAGACAAGGTTTTCCAGGTCGGAACTGGCGCAGGATGGCCGCAGGATGGCGATGTCTGAGCAACGCTGATCGACGTGGCGATCAGCGCTTGTGGGTCGGCCGGTCGTCTTAGGCGGCGCGGCGTGCGGCTTCGGCAGGCAGGCTCGCGAGCGCGCGATCGAGCGCGGCGCCCAGATCTTCCTTTAGATCATCGGCATCTTCGATACCCACGGACACCCGCAAAAGTTGATCGGTGATGCCTGCGACGGCGCGCGCCTCGGGGCTCATTGAGGCGTGGGTCATGGTCGCCGGATGTGCAATCAGGCTTTCCACCCCACCCAATGACTCGGCCAGCGAGAAGTGCCGCAATCCGTCAAGAAACGCACGGACTTGCGTTTCGCCGCCGAGTAATTCAAAGCTCAGCATCGCCCCGAAGCTCGATTGCTGGCGACGTGCCTGCGCGTGACCAGGATCATTTGGCAAGCCCGGAAAGTAGACCTTGGACACAGCCGGATGGCGATCTAGAAGCTGCGCAATCTCCAACGCATTCTCAGCGTGCACACGCAGCCGCGCGTTCAAGGTGCGCAGCCCGCGCAAGGTCAGATAACTATCGAATGGTGCCCCGGCCAAGCCTAAACAGTTATTCCACCAAGCCAGTTCATCGTGAACAGCGCGGTCGCGACTGACGATCGCGCCGCCAACCACATCACTGTGACCATTCAGATACTTGGTGGTGGAGTGCAGTACCAAATCGGCGCCGTATTCGAGCGGGCGTTGCCAGATTGGCGACAAAAAGGTGTTGTCGGCGAGCACTTTGGCACCGTGTGCATGACCAATTTCGCACAAGGCGCGCAGATCAACCACGCGCAGCAGGGGATTGCTGGGGGTTTCTATCCAGAGCAAATCGACCTTCTCGGCGAAGGCGGCGCGCACCGCCGCCAGATCGCCTTGGTCCACCAGTTCAAGTCGGAAGCGTCCACGCTTGGCAAGCGTGTCAAATAAACGCCAGGTGCCACCATAGCAATCGTGCGGAGCCAACAGCCGTCCACCCTCGGGCACCAGTTGCAGCGCCAGGGTGACTGCAGCCATACCAGTGCATGTCACCACTGCACCCGCGCCGCCTTCGAGTTCGGCGAGTGCCGATGCCAGCGCATCACGCGTGGGATTGCCGGAGCGCGAGTAGTCGTAGGCACGCGGCTTGGCGAAACCCTCGAAGCTGAAATTGCTGGAGAGCACCAACGGCGGCACGATCGCGCCATACGCACGATCACTATCGATGGCGGCGCGTACAGCAATGGTGGTCAACGAAGGTGCGTTCACGGCGGACTCCAGCCACTTGGGTTGAATTAACCATACACGTCTAGACGTATGGACGTCTAGACGTCTGGACGGCTAATTGTAGAGATTGTGAAGATGCAGTTTCTGACCCGCGCTTGCCTCACAACAAGCAAGCCGTCGTGTACGCAAGCGTACAGATCACAGTTCCATCCAAGCGCAAGCTCATGCATGGAGCGGGCGTGCACCGCGCTGCATCAGTCGTCACTGGAAAGGAGCCGCCATGGAATCGGAGCAGCAAGACGCGAGCACAGTGTTCGTGCGGCGAGCCGACAACGGCCAATGGAATGTGTGCGAGCAGGGAGACGACAAGCCGCTCGCATCCTTCGACCAAGAACAAGATGCGCGCGATTACGCGCATGGCATATCGCAGAGCAAGAGCGACCGAATCGAGCGTGAAGAGGCCGCAGCCAACAGTCAAATTACCGGCGTGTGATATCGACGCCCACGGATTCCAGCGCGCGCCCCACTTCTACGCCGTGTTAAGAGAGGACTGGGAGAGGGTGCGCATCGTCAAACGAAGTGCCGCCCTCGCCCCCGGCCCTCTCCCGAAAACAGCATGGGAGAGCGGAGCAAATTCTTGGTATGCCGCTAGCCCGATTGGAAAAATTAAACTGACCATCGTCTGCGATTTATGCACCGTTTTTGGATTCTTTCTCGGCAAATCCACGACGACTCAGGGCTGTTCGGATTGGCCCATTTGCGCGAATAAGCGCCAACTCATGTAGGCGAGTATGAGCACGCCGAGTATCAGGATTGACCACAGAATGAATCTGCGGCGATGGCCGTCGTCAGCGGCTGTTGCTGCGACGGCTGGTAACGCACCGGTGGGACGTGGTGAGGCATAGGCCTTTCCGGCTACGGCGGTTTCCAGGCCGCTGAGCTCATCCACACGATAGCCGGGAGCGACGCGCTCGACGGCGACTGCCTGCCCCGATGCCCGCTGCGCAAAGGCGGGATCGGCGCCGAAGGCGAGTTTGAAATCATTGCCGCGCGCCGTAAACGCCACGCTGCGCGGCTTCCAGCGCAACACCAGTTCGGGTCCAGGTTGCGCAATGGCGGGGGTTTGCGCGTATGCGCGCACTACCCAATCGGTGCCTTGAATCGGACCGACAGCCAAGCGGCTGGAGCTGCGCTCGCTGCCCTCGCGCATCAATCGATAAAAGGTGTTCTCGACGCGCGGCTCGAAGTTCCAGACGGGACTACGTCCGGGCGTTTCGCGGTAGAAACCGATGCCCACCGGCACCACGGTGTTGGTCTCGGGCAAATTCAGACCAATTTCGGTGGCTGCGATCGAGGGGCTCGTGGAAAAGACGAAATCACTGTCGATGGGTGCCACTTGCGCGACCAATTTGACCTCGTAAACTGGATCGGACAGCGGGCGCTCTAAATGGGATGGCGCACCGCGCCAACGCGCGAGCACCTGGGCAAATTCGAGCGGATCGCCCTCGACCCAACGCACGCGCAGATAGCGCCCTTCGCTGCTCGGAATTTCAATACGGTCATTGACCAGCCGCACATCGCCAGTGCCGCTGAGCCAATCGATACTGCTTTGAGCCACCGTGTCCCACAGCTTAAGGTCCCAACTGCGATCGATGCTGAGCAGCGCGCGGTAATCACTGGCGGCCTCGGGAAGCCGCAGACGTAAAGCTTCCAGTGTCTCGGTGGGTGCGGACCAGCCAAGATCGAGAATCAGTGCAGACAAGTGCTTGGTCGCAGCCGGCTCGGCGCTCTGCGCAGAGATCGCCAGCAGCGAGCCATCCGCACTCGATTTGACCTCCAATTGCAGATCGCGTGCGCGCGTATTGCCGCTGGAATGCACCGGGAAGATAGCCGCAGCACTTTCGCGAAAGCTGATCTGCGTCGGTTCTGCAGGTTTAGCATTGGTGGGCAGAAAGGCAAATGGCAATAACTCACCGGCACCGTTAAAGACACGAATATCAGATAGATCCGGCGTGCGTGAATGTAGATAGACCTGTTTCGGCAAAAGCAATTGCACCACGCCGTTGTTGCCACTTAACGTCAGCGGCATCTGCATCTCGAAATCTGCCGGTGCGGGCGTGAGCGAGGCTTGTGCCATCAGTGCCGATGGCAGCAGCGCGGACAGCGCCAGCACGCAGCGCAAGCTCATGCGCCATCTCGCTCAGTTTCTCGTGGCAGCGGCGCCAGATAGCCGATCAGCAACATCAAGCCGCCCACGCCCATGAAAGAGACGATGCGCGCGACGCTGCCAACATTCTTCAGATCGATCAGGAATAGTTTCAGTACCACCACCGCGAGCAGCGCGGCACCGAGCATCCACAGGGGTTTGGACAACCGCCGCACCGCAAAACGCATCAGGCCAAAGGCGCTCAAGGTCCACACCAGCGATAGCATGGCCTGCACGAATTGAGAGGCGTACAAATCGTCGAAGCGATAGGGCAGGCCTAAGTAGGCTGCTGCGGTGCGCAGCAGCATCAAATTGAACCAGGCGAAGGCAAAGAACATTGCCAGCCGCTGCATCGCCAACTGCCAGCGCACACTGGGGCCGCGCGTGCGCCACACGTCCGCAAGTAATAGCGCGACGAATCCCGTGGTCAGATCGAGCGGATTGAGGATCGGAAGATAGGGCAGTGGCGCCATATTGCCGTCCTGACGCAGATTCCAGTAAATCGCCAGCAGCAAAGCCCAGGCTGCACCCATGGGCAATATCCAGCGGATGTACCAGCCTTCGAGCGGGCGCACCGGCCAAGCGCCGACGCGCGCTTGCCGCAGCAGCAAGAACAGCGCGCCGATGGCCGCCCAGGCACCCAAATAGTCGGCCCACATACCGGCGACGATCCAGCTTCCGCTGTCTACAGGCGTCGTCACCGGTTGCGCCAGCCAAAGCGCCACATACAGGGCCACGACGGGCGAAATCATCATCCATGGCCCAATGACGCGTCCAAAGTGCAGACCGCGCAGCGACAGCGGATGCACATCCCAGCCTGCTGCCTGCCAGAAGCGCAGACACCAAGCCATCGCCAGCCATACGGCCAACGTGGACAAAGCCGTGCCGGCGGTGGGCAGTTGGCCCTGGTCATTGAGCATGCCAAGCAACACCAGCGTGCCCAGCGCTTGGATGATCGCAGTCGGTGTCGCCAGCCAGCGCAATGCCGGTAGCGCGAGCTTCTTGGCCAACAGCAAGGCCATCATTGCGCTCGCGCTCATCCACAGCAGATGCGCGTCCGCATAGCCAAGCCACGGCTGCGCGCTGCCCGCGTCACTGACGATTCCTGCGGCGGATAAAGCACGCGAGAGCAATTGCGCGAGACCGTCGACGATGGGCAAATACCAACACACGGCTAGACCTGAAAGCCAGATCGCCACACTGCGCATGCGCTGATCGACGCTCAATGCCAGCGAGCCGTCGTCTCGACTGCGTTTGACGCCCTGCCAGGCCAGCATCACCAGGATCAAGGCGCCTAGCAATGGACCCCCGAGCCAGTCGCGCAGTACTTGGCTCATGCTGACGCCGGGTGCGCCGATATTCCAGGCGAACTCCAGGATGTGGTCGCTCGCGCTCCTATCGGCCACTTGTACCAGGAAAGCCCAGGCCGACACGCCAGTTGCGATTGGCCAGAATCCGAGGACCAAGCTGCGCGCATGCGCAAACGACTGGCGCTCCGCGACGCGCGTCCAAGCCCAGGCGCTCAACGCCAGACCGATCGAATACGCCGCCCAAAACGAGATCTGATACCAGGCTGCCTCGGTGCCGGCGACAGGTGCCGTGAGCCAAGCGATGACATGCGCCAGCCCGTGCAATGCGAATCCGCACCACCAGAACATCGCGAGTGAGTACCACATCACCGAAGCGCGCGTCGCGCCACTGCTGTCGAGCACATCCTTTTCCAAGTCGGCAATACGCCGCTTGAAAGCAAAGGCTGAGACCAGTGCACCGCCGCTCAACAGCAGTCCGCCGAAAAAGCTGCTGTTACCGAGCATCTGCGCCAAGCTGGTTTGCGCGTAGACCGGGATATTGCTCCAGTCCATATAGCGGCCCATGAGGACGAGGAAGGTGACGCCCGCAATCGCGGTCACTACCCCGCTTAAGGTATCTGGCACGGTCCAGCGCGTACGCCTTCCCAAGAACTGCAAGCCAAACACCAGGCCCAGTGCGGTCAACACATAGAGCGTGGCGCGATCAAAACCGCGCGTCCGCAGCCAGATCTCGATCCACATGCCGGCCAGCAACCAAGCCACGGCGATCACGATAAAAGTGTTGGCAAAACGCCCATAACGCGCGCGCGCCGTGCTGTCGATATCGTTGTCGTGGATCAGGTGCTGGCGGAAGATCACGCCTAAGAAGACGCCGCTGGCACCCAGCAGCAAGAAGCCGAGCCCGATATTGCTCGCAAGTGCGGCGACCACATCAAATCCTATCAGCGTATTTAAGAACGCGACCCAACTGCCGATCTGCACCAGCACGCCAAAACGCCATACCAAGGGTTGCCTCTGGCGCAAGCCGATCCAGATGATGGCGGCCCCTTCCAGCGCCCATGCAGCGGAGGTCCAGCGTCCGTCAAAGGCCAGCGGAATCGCCAAAGTGCCAAAGACCACCGCGAGCGCAAAGAAAGATTCGACCAGCAAACGCAGATTTTCGCGCTTGAGCTTCCACAACACGCTGGCGGTCAGTGCATAGAGCAAGCCCAAGCCTAAGGCCGAGAACGCCATCCCCAAGTGCACATCCTTGACCAGCGCGTACTGCAAGCCCATCGCGACGGTCGGCACGCCAAATACCAGCGTGCCATCGACATAGGATTTCAGCCGCGGCGCCTCGCGCCAGGCGTAGATGATGGCGATGGCGATGTAGAACAACAGGAACAGGATCAAAAAGGCCTGACTGCTCTGATAGAACTCAGGCTCATAACTGCGCACGCCCCACGCAGTCCCGATCACAAAGGTGAACAGGAAGCCAAGAACATTCAGCACGCGCCAGGAACGCCGCAGCGCAATCGCCAGAATGCCGGCGTTGAGCAGCGCGTAATAGCTGAACAATGCGATGTGCGAACCGCCGCCGGTGGACAGCAGAATCGGCACCGCAAAGCCGCCACTGATGCCAAATATTGCTAGCCACAAAGCGTCTTGCAGCACCGCAAGGATGCAGGTGAAAGCCACCAGGATCAGCAGCAGCGCGAAAGTCGGCCCAGCCGGAATCAGCGCATACAGCTTGAACGCGCCGAAGGTGACCATCATCAGTATCGCCAACGCGGCACCTTGCACCGGCAAAGCGATGCCGGGCCTGCGCTCACGGATACGCCAGCCCCACAGCAGCAGGGCAATGGCGCCGGCTGCAATTCCAGCGAGGCGCACCTCGATTGGCACTTCGACGTAGCTGCTGGCCAGACGCAGCAGAAAGGCGATGCCGATAAAAAGAATCAGCAAGCCGATCTTCGCGACCAGATTGCCACCGAACAACCACTGTTTCGCCACCGCCATCATCGCGGCGAGCGTGCGCTCGAAATCGCTGGGCTCGGAGGGTTGTGGCGGCACATAAGGACCTGATGGCGGCGGGCCTGCGCCGCCGGCCGTGCCGCGTGGCGGCTTGGGGGTCCAGACGGGTTTGTGTTCGCTGCTTTCCGCCGACGGCGCGCGCACGAAAGGCGCTGTCTCCACAGACGATGTGGAGGCCGTCTGCCTTTGTGTATTGGCCGCCGTGGTTGGCACTTCTGGGTCAATGCCAATACTGAATACTGAGCGGCCAGAACTTTCGCTGGGGGCTTCCTCGACCGGTTCGAGTTCCCAGTTCTGCGATTTCGGCCGCCCGGTTTCCGCCGACGGTAGGCCGGTGGCATTCGCGTTCGTTCCTGGCACCACGTTCGGCGGCAAGCGATCTGGCGTCTTGACGATCGCTGCAATCAACGGTTTGTCCGTCGGCTCAGCTAGCAACGGCGGCGGCCCGAGCGGTGGTGGCTGGTACGCCGCTGCGCTGCGCTGCGGCGTTTTTGGCAAGCGCTCGGCGGCGGCACGCAGGCGCGCGGCTTCTGCTAACTGCATGCGTTGCGCGACTTGAGCGCGTTGCAATTCCTCGGCTGCAGCGCGTTCAGCGCGTTCAGCGCGATGACGCTCTTCCTGTTTCTCGTAAAAATCAGACGGAACGACGGCCCCACGCTCATCGAGCATGGTTGCTTCATTGGCCTGCGTTGACGGGTCAGTCGCAGGCGGCGTCGATGCCGCGGCATCCGCCGGTGAGCCCTGCCAGCGCGCTACAGCGATCTTTAAATCATCGCGTAAGCCGCTGATCTGCCTCTGTAATTCTTTGACCAACAAAGCCTGCGCGCGTAGCTGCGCAGTCGCCTCCTCCGCGCGTGACTTGGCCGTATTCGATTGCACCCAGGCAATCAGGGGCGCGATCAGCAAGTAAAGACAGAAGAAAAACGCGAACAGACCCAACAGTTCCATGGAGACATCCGGCCTGGCAATGCCGTGATGCTAGCAGTGCGGTGAGTCCCAGCAGCACGACACGCGCTCGCCCCGCCCAGCCAGCGACAAAGGCGGCGTTAAATCGAGCGTAGCCGAAATCTCAACCAATCCGAGCGCAGCGTGCAAGGCTCAGTGCCCCTGCCGACTGCGATCCCAGCCGCGATGGCGGATATCGAGCCACAAGCTATAGGCCGCGGTGAAAGTCGGAAAAAGATTCTGTACGACGCCTACTGAATCTTGCTTCGGCGAAAATAGGAAGTAACTGAGCGTCATCGCGCTGCCGACCAAACTCATGTACCAGAACAGGCGCGGGATTACCGGCTTGCCGTGGCGTTTACTGGCAATGAATTGCACCACCCAGCGTCCACCGAACATTAACGCCCCGGTGAGCCCAATGAGCTTCCACGGAGACATGTGCAAACCTGTCCATTCCAACCATAGGATGGGGTCATTCATGCGTTGAATTTCCAAATCAGATTATTATTTGGCCGCAAAGGCTAATCCAAAGCTGCGCCACCGGTGTCAACCACCGACCCTATGGCACAACTAAGATCATCCACCAAGTATGGGTGTGGCTAAACGATCGCTGGTTGCCGGTCATGGCATCAGCTTTGCGCGCAACTTCTGGTATTGCGCACGGTTGGGCGGCTCCAAGAGTTCCAAATCTGACTCAAGGGAACGCAGTACCGCGCGCGCCGGCTCAAGCTCACCTTGTGCCATGAGAATCTCGACCTGAATGAGCCGTCCCCAGGCGCCGCGAAAAGTAGCCGCACTGCCACTGGCGGTCACGATGTGCTTGGATTCGTCAATGAGTGCGCGCGCGCGCTCCAGATTGCCCGCCTGCAGATTCATGCGCGCTGCATTATTGAGACTAAAAATCAGACTGGGGTGTTGCGCAGGGCGGTGGGCTCGGCTGATCGCCAATGCGCGTTCAACGATAGCTGCCGCTTCGGCGTAGCGCCCTTGGTCGCGCACAATCGACGCGAGTTTGCTCAGCGTGGATGATAGTGTCGGATGGTGTAGTCCATACAACGATTCTTCCAGCGCCAGACTTTCCCGCGCGGCAGCTTCCGCCTCGGTTAGACGGCCGGCCATTTTCAACGCGTAGGCGTGCGAGCCCATGATCTGCGAGCGACGGGTTGTGGGTACGCCCGACGTGGTCTTTAGAGCCGCAAAGCTTGGCAATGTGATTGCCACACCTTCGCTCGCGCGGTCCAGCGCTACCAATAGGACCAAGTACACGTCCAGGCAATCGGCAGTTTCGGCTGAGGTTGGGCCAGTGGCGCGCGCGGCCAAGCGATGCGCTCGCTCGATATGCGCAAGTGCCTCAGCATGTCGATCAAGGTTCGCCAGATCGACGGCCATCAGGCGCTCAATGCGCGCGATCAACAGCGGGTCGGTTAGGCCATGGCGCTCGCGCAACTTGTCCGCAGCGCTATAGTTGGATAGCGCCTTGTCGCGCTGGCCCGAGCGGTTATAGGCAACACCCAGATTCAACAGCGCATCAATCTGCACGCGCGTGCTGCCACTGGCGGCGGCCGCGCCCTGCACGTTAAGCATTAGCTTGAGCATCTCGGCGTGGTTGCCGAGGCCCATCTGGGCGCGCGCAATGGCGATGGTCAAACTGGTACGCGTGGCCGCATCCAAATCAGTGGCGCGATCCAGTTCGGTCGCACCCGCAAGGAGCAGATCACTGGCCGTCGGTTCAGCGCCATCAGCGTGGCCAGGATCGGCGTTGGCGAAGACATCAGTCAGGAATTCGACCGTCGCTTCTGCACGGCGCGCTTCTGCGCGCGCCTCCAAACTCTGCGCTTGCGCTTGATCACGCGCGACTTCCGCTTCATGCGCTTGCCACAGTGCCACACCCGCACCGAATAGCAGCGCCAAGGCCGCGGCTCCACCCAGACTCATCGACAGCGTGTGCCGACGCAGAAATTTCTGAACGCGATAGCGCCGCGAACCCTTGCGGGCCGCCACTGGTTTGCCTTCGAGCAAGGCACACAAATCCAGCCGCATCGCGGCGACCGTCGGATAACGCATCTCAGGTTCGCGGCGTAGCGATTTGAGAATAATCGCGTCCATATCGCCGGCCCAGCCAGCCGGCAAGGGCAAGCGCGGCGCGGTGGTCATTTCCGTCGTCGACGGCACCCGCTCCTGTGCCGCACGTCGACTCGGCGGCGTCGGCTGCTCGGTGAGCACCACGTGTTCCCAGTCGACCACGCTTTTGCTCGCAAGCTCAAACGGCAATCGCCCGGTCATTAATTCGTACAGCACCGCGCCCAGCGAATAGACATCGGTCGCGGTGGTGACGGGCTCGCCTCGCAACTGCTCCGGCGCGCCATAGCCTGGCGTAAATAAACGCATGCCGGTTGCAGTCATGCCTTGATCTTCTTCGAATTCGCTGAGTAACTTGCCAATGCCGAAATCCAGCAATTTGACTTGGCCCTCCGTGTTCACGAGAATATTGCTGGGCTTCAGATCCCGATGCACGATCAGGCGCTGGTGCGCGTGTTCGACCGCCGAACACACGTCCAAAAACAGCGTCACCCGATCGCGCGGACTTAAATCGTGCTCATCGACATAGCGAGTTAGGCTGATACCGTCGATGTATTCCAGCGCCAGATAGGGCGCGCCGTCCGCGCTGATGCCGCCTTCAATCAAATGGGCGACGTTGGGATGTTGCAGTGCGGCTAACATGCGCTGTTCGGCCACAAAGCGGCGCTGCGCATTCGCACTCTGATTGCCCACGCGCAGAAGTTTGATCGCCGCGCGCTGCACATAGCCGACACGCTCGCGCTCGCCCAAGAACACCGAACCCATGCCGCCTTCGCCCAGCGATTTCAGCAGATTCCAACCGCCGACGCGCGTTGGGTGCTCGCGTTCCACCGGACGGATATTGGCCACCGCAGCCGCGGCGAATTCCGCGTCCAGCGCCGACAGTTCCTGAGTGCCAGAGTGATCATCTGCTGCGAGCAAGGCATCGACGTCGGCGATGAGGTCTGGCGATTCCGCCATCAACTCGGTGCGCTTCTGCGCGCGAATTTCCGGCGACAGATCGATCAAGGCATCGAACATCGCGCGCACCCGGGCCCACTGTTGTGCGTCCAAAAGCGAATCCCAGCGCGGCGATGAAGATCAAACGAGCATAGCGTGCTCTAGCAGCCTGTCGGACTTAAAGGAAATCGGCTGCAAATCCGCCTAGACGATCCATATTCCGCCGCTTTCTCGGGCAATAGAAGAGCTATTACCCTTCAAAATCGACGAAATCTGGCTTCGCCCAGT